>Ga0209542_10019509_pt1 | contig 10843 bp, 13 predicted proteins | sample RifCSPhighO2_01_FD_184028 | JGI IMG/M metagenome (GOLD analysis project Ga0209542, IMG submission 184028) | Soil microbial communities from Rifle, Colorado - Rifle CSP2_plank highO2_0.1 (SPAdes) (version 2) | ecosystem: Environmental > Terrestrial > Deep subsurface > Rock core/Sediment ...
GCAGGTATTCTATTATCTTATAGTGAGGGTTAATAAAAACGTTAAAGAGATTTTAATTTCTTTAAAAGAAAAAGGGGATCGGATTGTAATAATTTCATGCAATCCGAGTCCCAATGGTTTTCTTGAAAAGTATCTAAGAAAAAATAGTATTCCCTTCGACGGCTTACATCTTTGGAACCGGAGATGTCCTGAATTGTTTTTTAAAATGTTAGCTGTTCAAAGGGAGAAATGCGACTTGTATATAGACGATAGATTACTAGTCGTGCAATTCCTACATACACATCTTCAGGCTAAGTGTAAACTTGTTCATTTTAAAAGCCAACGCATGCCCGAGTTAAAAAAAATATTTTATCTCTAAAAAGAGATGAGAAATTGGAGGTGGTTAATATGAAAAGGCCAGATTATCTAAGATATTCTGGCCTGAATTAATTTATAAAGGCGTTTTTGAGCGCATTTTGACAGGGACAATTTCTTTTTTCAGGCATCGTTTCAATAATTTCAAAAATCACTTTTTTCACTTTTTCATTATTTTCTTTAAATATCTTTACGACTTCTTGGACACTGACCGGTTTAACGCTCTTTTTATTTTTTAAGCCCACATCATAGTCAGTGATTAAGGCGATATTTATGTAGCACATTTCAAGCTCTCTGGCCAAGGCAATTTCAGGATAAGCGGTCATGTTGATAACATCGGCTATTGAGGAGAAATATCTGCTTTCTGCTCTTGAAGAAAAGCGAGGTCCTTCTATAACAAGAATCGTTCCCTTGCTATGAGTTGGTATTTTTAATTTCTTAGAAACCTTAATGGCTAAATTTCTTAAATCCGGACAATAGGGGTCAGCTGAAGAAATATGAGCCGTTTTCGGGCCGTTGAAAAATGTGTCTTCCCGCTTTTTTGTAAAATTAAAAAATTGGTCAGGAACAACAAAATCGCCCGGCTTTATTTTTGGCTTTAGGGAGCCGACCGCGCAAGGAGCGATAATTCGCTCAACCCCTAATTTTTTAAAAGCCCAAAGATTAGCCAGATAGGGGATTTTATGAGGCGGGTATTGATGTTTTTTTCCGTGTCTCGGCAGAAAAGCGATTTTTTTGCTTTGGTATTCACCAATGGTAATTTTGTCCGAAGGAGCGCCAAAAGGCGTTTTGATGGTAATTTCTCGCGGCTTGTTTAAAAAATCATAAAACCCCGAACCGCCGAAAACTCCTATTTTAACTTGAGTATTGGATAAGAGAGACGACATTATATTTCTTTAATTTCTTCCTCCCATTTAAAAATAAAAGCTCAATTAAAAAAGAGATGCCAATGATTTTACCCTTTAATTTTTCCACTAATTTGGCCGCGGCCAAGGCGGTGCCGCCGGTGGCTAAAACATCGTCAATAATTAAAATCCGTTCTTTCGGCTTAATAGAATCTTTATGAATTTCTAAAGTTTCTTTTCCGTATTCCAAATCATAATCACAGCCCACGGTCTTAAAAGGCAGTTTGCCTTTTTTGCGGACAATGACAATGCCTGTTTTTAGTTTATAAGCCAAAGCCGAAGCGATTAAAAATCCCCGCGCGTCAATGGCCACAATTTTTTTAATTTTTTTATCTTTGTATTTTTTAAATAAAATATCAATCAAATATCTAAAATACTTCGCGTTTTCTAAAAGCGGAGTAATATCTTTAAAACTCACGCCTTTTTTCGGAAAATCCGGAATCTCTCTGATTTTTGATTGAAGATTAATTCTTGAGTTAGCCATATATTAAGTTTAGGAAAATGGGGCGCTTGCGTCAAGGATTGAAAGAATGATATAATAGTTTAAAGGTTGTGGATAAGTATAAAAGACAAAATTTAGAAAAGAGATATATTTATGCCAAAAGTAAAAATTTACAGCACTCCTACCTGCGTCTATTGCCAGACCCTTAAAACATTTCTCAAGGAAAAAGGAATTGAGTTTGAGGACCTTGATGTGTCAATAGATGAAAAAGCCAGAGAGGAAATGATAGAGAAAACCGGCCAAATGGGCGTGCCGGTTACGGACATAGACGGAGAGATTGTGATTGGGTTTGATAAAGAGAAGATTAGTAAACTTTTAAATCTCTAATCAATCACGAATTTTATCTCGAATTATCTCTAATAATTTATATTCGCGAGTATTAGAGATAAAATTAGAGATTGATTAGTGAATAATATGGTAAAAATCGCTATCAACGGCTTCGGCAGAATAGGGAGACCCACTCTCCGGAGAATTTTAGACAAACATCCTGATTTGGAAATTGCGGTTATTAATGATTTGACTGACAGTCAGACCTTGGCCCATCTTCTTAAATATGATTCGCTTTACGGCATTTATAAAAAGCAGGTTAAGCCGGCAGATGATTCGCTTTTAATTGATGATTATAAAATTAAAGTTTTAAAAGAAAAAGAGCCGGCTAAACTGCCTTGGAAAGAAATGGGTATTGATGTGGTTTTAGAATGCACCGGATTTTTTACCAAATACGAACAAGCCAAAGCGCATTTATCAGCCGGAGCTAAAAAAGTTATTATTTCCGCGCCGTCAAAAAGCAAAGAAGTGCCGACTTTTGTCTTGGGGGTAAATGAAGAAAAATATAATCCGGAAAAAGACAATATTCTTTCAATGGGTTCCTGCACCACCAATTGTTTGGCGCCGATGATAAAGGTAATTCATGAAAATTTTAAAATTGAAAAAGCGTTAATGACCACTATTCACAGCTACACCAATGACCAGCGGCTTTTGGATTTGCCGCATGAAGATTTAAGGCGGGCCAGGGCCGCGGCTCTTAACTTAGTCCCGACCACGACCGGCGCCGCTATTTCGGTTGTGGAAACCATGCCTGAATTAAAAGGGAAGTTAGACGGCATTGCCATACGAATACCCACGCCCGTGGTTTCCTTAACTGACCTGACGGCTTTAGTTAAAGAAAAAGTCACTATTGAGGAAGTAAATTACGCTTTTAAAAAAGCGGCCTCTGATGAGCGGTTGAAAGGAATTTTAGGCATAGAAGACGCGCTTTTGGTTTCAAGTGATTATAAGGAAAGTTCTTTTTCCGCTATTGTTGACGCGGCTTCCACTATGGTCATAGAAAATAATTTAATTAAAATTTTAGCCTGGTATGATAATGAATGGGGGTATGCGTGCCGGTTGGCGGAATTTGCGGAATTTATCGGAGGTAAGATTTAAAGGCGAGGCCTCGCCTTTAAATAAAAACTATGATTTATCTCGGCGCGGATCACCGCGGATTTCAATTAAAAGAAAAAATTAAAAAATACCTTGAAGAAAAGGGTATTTCTTACAAAGACTTAGGCGCTTTTGAATATAATCAAGATGATGATTACCCTGATTTCGCTTTGGCAGCGGCAAAAAAAGTAAGTGAAAGTCCTGAAGTAAATAGAGGAATTTTATTGTGCGGTTCCGGCCAGGGCGTCAATATCGCGGCCAATAAAGTGAAAAATGTCTATTCTTTTTTGGCCTGGAACATTGAATCAATAAAAGCCCGCGAAAAGGCCAATGTCTTGTCATTGCCCGCAGATTTTTTGTCAGAAGAAGAAGCTGTGGAAATTGTAAAGATTTTTTTAGAAACAAAATTTCCCATCAAAGGTCGGGAAGAGAGAGATATGAGGCGGATGGAAAAAATTAAAAAAATTGAAGAAAATGATTGAGGTTATTCCGACCATTATCGCCAAAAATTTTCAGGAGCTTCAGGAAAAAATAAAAAAAATAGAGCCGTATGCCAAATGGGTTCAGTTGGATATAATGGACGGCAGGTTTGTTGATAACATTACTTGGCGCAATCCAAAGGAATTAAAAAACTTAGAAACCAATTTATTCTTGGAAGCCCATTTAATGATTTTTGAGCCGGAGCATGTGATTGAAGATTGGATTGAATCCGGAGTCAAAAGAATTATTTTTCATTACGAATCTACCCATAAAAGAAAAGAAATTATAGAGAAAATTAAAAATGCTGGCTTAGAAATAGGAATTGCTTTAGATGTAATAACGCCGATTGAATTTATTGATATTTTGATGCCTGATTTAGATTTAGTTTTGATTATGACCGTGCGTCCCGGCTGGGGCGGTCAAAAGTTTATGGAGGAAACGCTTTTAAAGATTAAAAATTTGCGAAGTAAATATCCAAATGTTAATATAGGGGTTGACGGCGGGATAAATTCAGAAACAGGCAGGAAAGCAATTGAAGCCGGAGCTAACATTTTAGCGTCCGGCTCGTATATTTTTGGGAGTGAAGATATTAAAAAGGCGATTGATAGTTTAAAAAATCTATGACTGAAAAAGAACTTAAAAAAATAGCGAATATAATCAGAGAAGATATTATTGAGATGCTGGTCGAGGCCGGCTCCGGCCATTCGGCCGGACCTTTGGGAATGGCCGATGTTTTTACCGCTTTGTTTTTTGGCGATGTTTTAAATTACAATTCCAAAAATCCCGAGTGGCCGGAGCGCGACAGGGTGGTTTTATCAAACGGCCATATCTGTCCCGTTTTTTACGCGACTTTGGCTCTTGCCGGTTATTTTCCAAAAGAAGAATTAAAAACTCTGCGCAAGATCGGAACGCGGCTTCAAGGCCATCCTCATCGGGGAAGTTTGCCCGGAATTGAAAACGCGTCCGGACCTTTAGGCCAAGGCCTGTCGCAAGCGATAGGAATGGCTTTGGCCGCAAAAATGGATAAGAAAAAAAGTCAGATTTATTGCCTGACTTCTGATGGCGAGCATGACGAAGGCCAAACATGGGAAGCAATAATGTTCGCGGGAAAAAATAAACTTGACAATCTCACCGAAATTATGGACAGAAACAATATCCAGATAGACGGCTTTACCGAAGATGTGATGCCGCTTGAACCGCTTAGAGAGAAATATGAAGCGTTTAATTGGCATGTTTTGGAAATTGACGGAAACAATATTGAAGCGGTGATTGCCGGCGTAAACGAGGCAAAAGCGATTTTTGAAAAACCGGTTTTAATTATCGCTCATACAATTCCGGGCAAAGGAGTTGATTTTATGGAATTTGACCCGGCTTGGCACGGCGTCCCGCCAAATAAAGAACAGGCAAAAGAGGCTTTGCATCAATTAAGGACATTGGGCGGGAAAATAACCGGAGAGCATGAGTAAAAGCAAAAAGTGGAAAAAATTATAAAAAATATGTTGAACCATAAAATAAAATTAGCGGAAAATTTATTTGAAAAACCGGAAATGAAAGCCACCCGCGACGGCTATGGCGAGGGTTTGGTTTTAGCCGGAAAAGAAAATAAAGATGTAGTCGTGCTTTGCGCGGATTTAACTGATTCAACTCGTTCTATCGTGTTTCAGAAAGAATTTCCGGAAAGATTTATTGAAATCGGCATCGCGGAACAGAATATGGCCGGCATTGCGGCAGGGTTGGCGGTTTCCGGGAAAATTCCTTTTATTTCCACTTATGCGGTTTTTTGCCCGGGAAGGAATTGGGACCAAATCAGAGTTAATGTCTGCTACAATAACGCCAATGTCAAATTAACCGGAGCGCATTCCGGAGTTTCGGTCGGGCCTGACGGAGCCACTCATCAGGCGCTTGAAGATATTGCGATTACGCGCTGTCTGCCGAATGTAGTGGTTTTAGCGCCTTGTGATGCGATAGAAACTCGTAAAGCAACACTGGCAGCGAGTAAAATTCAAGGCCCTGTTTATTTGCGATTTGCCCGCGAGAAAACCGCGGTCATTACAACAGACCGGACGCCGTTTGAAATCGGCAAAGCGGAAATTTTTTATGAACCGGAAAATCCGCAAGCGCTTATTATTGCTTGCGGGCCGCTGGTTTATAAATCTTTAATCGCGGCTAAAGAATTGGAAAAAGACGGAATTAAAGTTATGGTGGTTAACAGCCATACCATTAAACCAATTGATGAAAAAACAATAATTGAAGCGGCCAAAATTTGCGGCGTTGTTGTAAGTGTTGAAGACCACCAGATAATGGGAGGAATGGGCTCGGCAGTAGCCGAGGTTCTCGCGAAAAATTATCCTGTGCCCCAAGAATTTATCGGAATGCGGAATTCTTTTGGCGAATCCGGCCAGCCCGAGGAACTTTTGGAAAAATACGGAATGGGGGTAAAAGATATTAAAGAGGCGGTGAAAAAGGCCTTAAAGAGAAAAAAGTAGAAAAATGAATTACGACATCATCACCTTTGGCTCGGCGACCCATGATGTTTTTATGACGAGTCGTGAGCTTCAGGTAGTTGAAAGCGAAAAATTTATCACGAAAAAAGGACTTTGCGTTCCTTTAGGCTCAAAAATGCGTATGGAGAGCGTTTTTTTTGCGATGGGCGGCACAGGCACAAACAGCGCGGCTTCTTTTAGCGAGCAGGAATTAAATACCGCTTATTTTGGCGCAATCGGCAAAGATGCTTTTGGTCAAGAAGTTAAAAAGGAATTAAGCCGTCATAATGTTTCTTTGGATTTGATTCAGGAATCCGACAAGGAGTCGACCGCTTTTTCGGTGATTATTTCTTTGCCGGATGTTGACAGGAGTATTTTAGAAAAATACGGCGCCTGCCACGAATTGACTGAAAATGACATTCCTTTTGATAAGCTTAAAGCAAAATGGTTTTACATTTCTTCTCTATCAAGTAAGAGTCATCAGATACTTGGGCCGTTAGTGGAGTTTGCTAAAAAAAATAACATTAAAATATCTTCTAATCCGGCCGGAAGCGTCAAAACTCCGGAAAATACGGAAATTCTTAAATCAGCGCTTAACAAAATTGATATTTTAATTTTAAATCAGGAAGAGTCGGCCGGATTAACCGGTTTGGATTTTAATAATGAAAAAGAGATTTTTAAGAAATTAGACGATTGGGTTGACGGTATTGTGGTAATGACCAAAGGTCCGAAAGGCGTTAGTGTTTCTGACGGAAAAAATATTTATTCAGCCGGCATCCCTAAGTCAGGTTTGGTTGATAGGACCGGAGCTGGCGATGCTTTTGGCGCGGCTTTTACGGCCGGCTGGATTGAGAAGCGGGACATTTCTTACGCAATCCAATTAGGCACGGCAAACGCCACTTCGGTCCTGCAAAAAATGGGGGCGACCAACGGAATTTTAAAAAAAGGAGAATGGGGAGAATGGCCTAAAGTGGAGGTGGAAATATCAAAAGCATAATGAATCCAACGGCTAAAATCGCTAAATTATTAAGAACGCCGGAGAATGTAATTTTGGATGTGGAAAAGAAAATGGAAAAGATTAGCGGAAAACGCGGGATAATGGAAAAAATTGTAGAAGAAAATGAAGAAAAAGTTAAGAGAAGTTTAAGAGAATTATTCCCCGATTTAGTTGTTGAACCAACCGCGGAACAAGTTTACGATGGTTTAATTAAAAAAACAAAAGAAACTGATCAGAAACTTTTTAAGCATTTTCATGAGCCGGATTTTTCTACCGCCATCGGTTGTCAAACTATCATTAACGCCGCCAGGGAATTAACCGGTGATTTAAGCGGTTTTTACCTTAAAAAAGAAAAAGCGGCTGAATTATTAAGATTGAATCCGCCAAAAAACATTATGGCGGTTTTGGGTTACGGAAACGACATTGAAAAAATGTTGGCTAACGAAGATATTTTCGAAGTTTTTTGCGCTTTAAGGTTTGTGGAAAGCGAAATTTGGCTTAACGATGTTTTTTTTAAAACTTACGGAACTTTGAAAAAAGAAGATTTTGAGGAAAGGAAAATTAAAGTGATGGTTTTGCCCGAAAGATGGTTGAGCATCGGACAGAAATTTTTAGGAAAGAAACTCCATCATATGAGTCATTTAAAAGAATTAGGCGTTATTTTTGTTATCCCCACGCAAAGACACGGGACCGAAGAAACTCTTTATTTTTTCTTTATGACCTTGCATTATTTATACGAAGTAGATTGGCACGCTAAGCTTTTCAGAATGTACGTCTCGCAAGATAATTTCACCTCAAAAATGATTAACGCCCTAAAAGTTGAGGTTATTGACATGTCCTTGCCTGATGAAACAAAAATAAGCTGGCGTATCGTGGCTAAGTATCTTGGTAAAAAAGATCCGAATGACCCCCGTCTTTTTGAGCCGCACATCAGTCCGGAGGCCTGGCATTATATAAAAGCCGGCCGGGCCATTGAAAAATTCAGCGAACGGTTTAAAGAATTAGGGCTTGATTTTTGGAAAGACCTGGGTTGGGTAGGTGAGTATTTTACTCCCGACGGAAAGGAAAATTTAATCAGTTTCGGCCTTTATGATAACGGTATTGCCCTTCTTAAGCAGACCGGAGTTGAGTCAAAATATCTTTATCATCAGCAGGAAGAGCTTTGGAATAAAATATTTATAGAATATATGGGCGAGGAGGAATTAAACAGATTGATGATGGAGCATTTGGATAAGGGGTATATTACGATTGAAATTCCTAAACCCTAATTTCTAATAAATGGTGGATTTATCTAAAATCACAACCAACAATAAAGCTGTCTATTTGGCCTACGACCATGGCATAGAGCACGGGCCAAAAGATTTAATTGGCAAAAGCATTGACCCGGCCTATATTTTAGATTTGGCCGTAAAAGGCGGCTATAATGCCATAATTCTTCAAAAGGGGGTAGCGGAAAAATATTACGGCCCTTACAAAAATAAAATTCCCTTAATTTTAAAATTAAACGGCAGGAGCAGATTGGTTGGCGGAGAACCGATTTCTACACAGGTTTGTTCGGTAGGGGAAGCGGTGGAGTTGGGCGCTTCCGCTGTTGGTTATACAATTTATTTAGGAAGCGAACACGAGTCCATGATGTTTAAAGAATTTGGAAAAATAGAGGAAGAAGCGCATAAAAATAATCTGGTTGTTATCGGCTGGATATATCCGAGAGGTAAGGCGGTTCAAGACGACAGCTCGCCGGAAATCACGGCTTACGCGGCTCGAGCGGGACTTGAATTGGGCGCTGATATTGTTAAAATAAAATATTGCGGTTCAAAAGAGTGTTTTCAAAAAGCAGTTGAGGCGGCCGGCAGAACAAAAGTAGTTTTGTCCGGCGGACCAAAAGTTTCAGATGAAGAATTTTTAGAAGTAGTGAAAAATATTATGGCGGCCGGCGCTATTGGCGTCGCGGTTGGTCGAAATGTCTGGCAAAAAGAAAATCCCCTGGAGATAACTAAACAAATTAAGGATATTATTTTTTAATCATGAAAATTATTCTTGATATTCAAAAATGTATTGGTTGCGGGCTTTGCGCTTCGCTTTGTCCTGATTTTTGGGAAATGAACGACAACGACAATAAAGCTCATCTTAAAGGACAAAAATCAGAAACCAAAGAAGAAATAGAACTAACAGAACCAAAGTGCGCTCAAGAAGCGACCGAATCCTGCCCGGTTCAGGCCATTGAGATTAAATAAATATTGATTGATATTTTTTTTCTTGACCCTCAAGGGTTTTTTTGTTAGTATATAAAATATATGTTAGAATTAGCGGTTAAATTACGCCAAGAAACCGGTAAAAACAATAATCAAATCCGGAAACAAGGCTTTGTTCCGGCTGTTTTGTATGGCCACAAAATTAAAAATATGCCTCTAATAGTCAAATATCAGGACTTAGAAAACATCTACAAAGAGACCGGTGAGAGCGTGCTGATAAAATTAAGAATTGAAGGCCCAAAAGACGCAAAAGACAAAGAAAAAACTGTTTTAATTCATGATATTCAGAAAGAGCCGGTAACCGATAAATTTATCCACGCTGATTTTTATCAGGTAAAAATGGACGAAGCTCTAAGAACTGAAGTGCCTTTAGAATTTATTGGTCAATCGCCGGCCGTCACGGAACAGAGCGGCGTATTGGTTAAAAATATTCAACATTTAGAAGTAGAAGCATTGCCTAAGGATTTACCCAAGGAGATTAAAGTGGATATTAGCTTTCTTAAAACTTTTGACGATAATATCCATATTAAAGACTTGGAAGCGCCTAACGGGGTTAAAATAATAGCCAGTCCGGAAGAAGTGGTGGCTTCGGTAGTGCCGCCCAGAAAAGAACAGGAATTAGAGGAACTGGAAAAAACGCCGGAGGAAAAGATTGAAGAAATAAAAACAGAGGCCGAAGAAAAACGGGAAGTAAAAGCGGAAGAAACAGAAGAAGAGAAAAAAGGAAAGGAAGAGAAGAAATAGTATCTAAATGATAAATGTTAAAAATATTAAAAAATAAGAAAATTTTTCTTAGCGCTTTTTTATTGGTTTGTTTGTTGTTAGCCAACAATGTTTTGGCTCTGACCGACAAAGAAGAATTAAAAAAACAGCTGGAAGAGCAGATGCGTCAGCTTCGGGGTCAAATCGGCCAATACGAAAATAAAATTGTAGAAAATAGGCAGAAAGCCAAGAGTTTGGAAAACGAGATTAATCTTTTAGAAAACCAAATTAAAAAAATTAATCTGGAGATACAGGAAACCAGATTGGATATTCAAAGAGCTGATTTAAATATTGACCAAATCCAAAAAGAAATTGACGATGTTCAGTCAAAAATAGACTACCAGAAAAAACTTTTAAGCGAATACGTCCGGTTAATTGACCAGTACGACAACGAGACCCTTTTAGAAATTGCTCTGGAAAATCAGCGGCTTTCCGATTTTTTTGACGAAATCAACGCCTTGGAAAATGTTCAGACAAAAATTTACGCCGTTTTGGAAGAAATTAAAAGCTCTAAAACAGAATTGGAAAGCGAGAAAAAAGATTTGGAAGATGAACGGGAGGAGCAAAACCGTCTGAAGGCGCTTCAAGAAATTCAAAAAAATACGGTCAGAAAACAGCAGGACCGACAAGAGTATATTCTTAAAGAAACCAAGGGTCAGGAAAAAATATACCAGCAAAAAATTCAA
>Ga0209542_10019510_pt1 | contig 10843 bp, 14 predicted proteins | sample RifCSPhighO2_01_FD_184028 | JGI IMG/M metagenome (GOLD analysis project Ga0209542, IMG submission 184028) | Soil microbial communities from Rifle, Colorado - Rifle CSP2_plank highO2_0.1 (SPAdes) (version 2) | ecosystem: Environmental > Terrestrial > Deep subsurface > Rock core/Sediment ...
AGATACAAGCATTGAATGTGGTTTTGATCCAGCCGGGAGAAACCTTCTCATAGGCGAAAAATACTGGCTCAGAACGCCCATTGCAAATGCAAAAACAAACAAGGCGGGGGCGATGCTTGTGCCTGAAGACGGGCAGAAATACAACAAGGAAACGACACCCATGATCTGCGGGCCTGACAGAAATCACCTTGAAGAGGTGCTTAACAAAAAGATGGCTGAGTTTTCGAAAGGAGCAAGCATCAAGGCTAACAATCTTGACGTTGATGTAAGGGATGTCAGGTCCAGCGTGAAGGCGGAGGATGAAAAGATTGTAAGCACGACATCTTATGCATTGGAAGTTTCTTCAGGCGGATGCGCAAACAGCATCAGCTGTGCCAGCACGATAACAAAAAACGTATCATCGATAGATGTTGAGCTTGGAAGGATGGTTGACGTCGCAAGGCAGATAGTTTATCAGGGCGCGGCGCCTGTGACTGTCGATATCCCCGTCGGCAGCCTTCTTGACTACTCAACGGCTTTTATTCAGTTTCTTGTCGATCCTGCCACAAAGGAAGAACTCAGCAATATAGGCTACATTTATTCGCTGAAATTTCAGGATATTTTCGCCACAGAAACTTTCAGCCTGCCTGTAACAAACAGCTGGCCGGAATATATAGACAAACAGAGGACCATAATATCGACAATAGCGATGTGGAGGAATCTTTTCAGCTTCAGGGGCACTTACCTGAAGAATTCTGATATAATTGTGAGTTTCAGCAAACAAGAGCTGATATCGCCGCCGCAGGGTGCGGGAATGATGCTCCGGGGCACAGGACTGATTTTCCACTACGACATTACAATAACTATCAGGGACAAAGGCCAGTACTATTTTCACAACGTGAACGAGAATAAATTCGAGAAAAGGCAGCCCGAGCTGCAGCTTAAGGCAGAGGACTACGTGCCTGCAATAGACTGCACAGAGAAGGGCGTATTGGAGGCGATACAGATGAGAAATAACAACAATAAGCTGCAGCGCATATTCAACTGGGAGCCTTCAAAGAGGCAGCTCATGTGCTTCCAGGGTATCCTGTATTCCTGCGGAGACCTGCAGATACCTAACCTGCCGCGGCAGAATATAATAGGCGTTGGCAATAACATGCCGGACGGCTTCTGGAAATGCACGGCTGGCGGGATAACAACCTAGACAAAATCAAAAAGACTTGCGCGCTGTTTAATCATTTTGCAGCAGGGGCTTTTGGTCTTGTGCCTGCAGGACAATACAATGTGCAGCAGTCAAAGACGCAATCTTTTTCAGCTACTATCTTGCACTGGCTTGAATCGCCAACGGTGCTGCAGAGGGGTTGGCAATTCGGATATCCTTGGATTCTCCCGCAATAAAACGTAAGCCTTTTCAGTGTTTCCTGTCCTTCTTTCGAGGATTTCACAGAATCGTAGCCCGTTTGTATGCACTTGTTATCCTGCCGCAGGTAAGCGCCGCACCATTCGCGCTGGCCGTTCAGCAAATCCACTGTTGTCTGGCCCCTGCCAAACTGAAGATTGAAGAAATAAGTGAGCGCCGTGAATACTGTAAGTGAGAGTATGAGTATAATTATTGTCTCGAGCGCCAGAGACATTCCCTTGGACATGCTGTATTTTTTGTCGCAGCTTGACTTAAACTTTATATACCGCTTCCAACAATGTTAATTAGTGGTTTAATGAAGGGCATGGATCTTCCAATAAACATGATTGTCATAGTTGCCATTGCAGTGCTCGTGCTCGTTGTAGTTGTAGGCTTCTTTGGAGGCTTTTTCACCCGTGGGTTAGGAGACATCGAATTCAACAAAGCGTTTGATGGTGCATGCAATCAGCTGAGGGCTTCATGGAATTGTAATCCTGATTCAATTAGTCGTGTAAGTTCTCTTTACCAAGGCCCAGGAGATTCCGGACCTGAATCTTATTCAATGAACCAATTATGCTATCAAAAACTTGGTAAAGGAGTAGCCACTAGAACAGGAAGTTCCAGCCTAGCTTTTCAAGACCTGACTGGTTGTGCACGCTCATGCGGCTGTGCAGTCTAGAACCACTTGCTGAGGCTTTTCTGGTCCTTTGATTTTGCTTCGATCAGCTTCTTTAAGCCGCTCATGACGCGCTCTTCCGAGAAATCGTGCTCGTCGCACATTATCTTCTTTATCTTCTCTTCATCGATTTCGCCGAATTTTATGTTGTACCCGGCTTCCTGCGGGGTCCTGAAGAAATTGTATATGTCTTCTGCAGGCACTTCGGATTCCCACGAGACTTCTTTCAGAACTTCCCTAAGGCTCTGCTTTTCTTTTACAATCTCCAGCGCGCGCTTTGGACCGAAGCCTGCTACGCCTCCCGGGTTGTAGTCGGTGCCTATGAGCATGCCGATGATTATGAGCTGGTTCCTGTTTATTCCGAGTTTCTCCAGGATGTCATTGAGCACAAGCATCTCCGGTTTGACGATGACATATTCGCTCCCGCGCTTCTTTCTGCCGGTAATGGATAGGTTCCTGACAAGATAAGGCGCTCCAAAAAGCAGGGAATCGTAGTCCTGCGTGGCAACTGCATAAACGTCGCCTTGTTTCGCCATGGTTGAGCACATGGCCTCGCCTTCGCCGGGTGCTTGCAGTGCAGGCACCCCCAATGCTTCAAGCAGTTCCTTGCTTTGCTCTATCATTTCACCGGTAAGCGTTACAGCGCGCTGTGCATATTTCTTTGCCGATACGTAGTCCTTGCGTTCGAGGGCTTTCGTCCATTCTTTCATGGCTTCTGCTCTCACGTTGCGGCGCTGCTCTGTTGTCTTTTTCTTGAATTCAGGCGGCTCGCCGTCAAAAACATAGACAGGATATACACCTGCTTCAAGCAGCTTGATAGTCCTATAATATAGACCAGAAAGATGCGATGTCGTGCGTCCCCTGGAGTCCATCAAAGGAGCGCCGTCTGCCTGCCTTATAATGGAAAGGAACTGGTAAAGCCAGTTGAATGAATCTATTGCGATCTTCTTGCCGAAAAGATCCTCTAGCGTTATTTCGCTGCCTTCTACTAGGCTTGTTAATTGTATGCCCATATTCCTTCCCCGGTTCAGATTAACCTACATAACTATTTGTTCCAACACTTTAAAACATTCATGGGCAAGTAGACTCATGGATAACAGCGTTCAGGAAAAGATATTCACGACATTCTCTTCGATTGCAACGTCGCTGGGTTACAGCGAGGTTCATGGCAGGATCATAGCTGCGCTGCTTGTAAACAACAACCCCGTCTCACTGCAGGAACTCAGCGAAAGCACCGGCTACTCGCCTGCAGCCATTTCGCTGTCTTTGGATCTTCTGGAGCTCGTTGGCATGATAAGAAAAATAAAGAATGCCGGCGACAGGAAACTCTATGTCAGGCTCGATGGAGACTTGCTTGAAGGCCTGAGGAACGCGCTGCTGCTCAAATTGCAGAAAGAAATAATCACAACAAAATTCGAGATTGAGAAGTATACCGAAGAAGACGGCACGGATGCCGTACAGAAACTGAAGAAAGAACTGGACAGGCTGCAGCAATATGTTGATGAGCTGGCAAAAGTAGAAATTCCCAAAAGGGAATAAGTCGAGAACCTAGGTTCTCTTCCTTATCAACCTTCTCTCCTAATTAAAAATATTAATAGAATATTTCTTACAGCAATGTAACGTCTTCCGTGTTGACGCTTGCAACGCCGCTTATTTCTGAAATCAACTTCTCTATCATGTCCGTGCCGCCGGTTGAATCCTGAAGCACGATGAGGACTTTCAATGCAACAAGCCCGAAGCCTATTGGCTCTTCCCTGATTTCCTTGACATCAACGCTGTTTCTTATATCCTCTTTCAATCTTCCTATATCCACTTCAGGCGATTCAGGCATTACTTTCAGTGTAATAGCAACTTGTCCCATTTTATTCAGGACCCCTGAATGCTCTAAATCCCTCGCCTGCGACTATGCCTGCAAACCTGCCTGCTTCGTAGCCATAAAATGTAAAAACGGCCGTTGCCGCTGCAGATAGTGCATGATACTGAAAATCCACTGGCGGGCTGATTCCGCGGCGCGCTGCATAAAACCCCGCTACCGCCCCTGTCAAAGCTCCAACAAAGCCAAGTGCCCTTTCAAGCCTGTCTGTATGCCCTGGAAATTTTTCGTATTCCTGCATGTCAAGGCCCCTCAAAACCGCAGGTGCAGCGGTAGATATTGCTCTTCCGCCTGCAGTTTTCGCAGCGGACAATCCCGTTCTTCATGCAGGAAGGGCAGGAAAACTGTGTGAAATTGTTCTCCGAGATCAGAGTATCATGGCATGTTGTACATCGCATAATTACCGTTTTCCTAATTAAGGTGGAATACTTAAATAACCACAACTTAAATTTCTAAAGATATGCTTGTTGGGCCCCTGTAGTTTAGTCTGGATAAGCCATTTTGTGCAAGTAAACGACAAAAGCGCTTGCGGAAAGTAAACCAGAAAGAATGCGAGCTTGCGGAAAGCCCTTTGCACATGATAAACGTGCAAAGCGCTTGCGGAAATCAGCTTCCGCAATTTGCAAACAGCTTGTGACCCGGGTTCGAAAAGCCCTTTGCACATGATAAACGTGCAAAGCGCTTGCGGAAATCAGCTTCCGCAACGGCACGAAATTCCCGGCGGGGGCATCAGAAAAAGAAAATAATAAATATTGAGAATAAAATGTATGGGAAGAATACCTTATCGATATTCGCTTTTATGGCCCGGACATCGAACCGTAACAAAGTTAGAATAACTAATGGCGTAAATACTAACACCGTCTGATTTTTTAATTCAATAGAAAGAATTACAATAGAAATAATGCAAATTATATTCGAAATATAATAAAGTTTCTTCGTTAATCCTGTTCCATATTTCACTGCTGTTGTTTTGAGTGCAGACTGCTTATCTGCTTTGTAATCAGCTATTTCATTCTGGAGTTGAATAGTTGTTGAAATAAAGAAAATCAATAAGAATCCGCTTACAATAATGAAATAACTTAATCCGAGAACTGCAGCAGGAAATAAAAACAGAGCAGCCACGTAAATTCCATGTGAAATCAAGTCGATTACAGGAATAGGCTTGAATTTATATGAATACAGAAAAGCGTTTACAGCAAATAAAAGATACCATGATATCACAGATGGAAACCAAAATGAAGTAAGTATAACAGAAAGAACAGCCATGGATGCCGATATGAATAAACCTTCTTTTTTCGTCAGTTTTCCAGCCGCGATAGGGTTTTTCTTTATCTTTTCTTCATTAATCTTGTCATTTTTCCAGTCGAAATAATTGTTTATGCTGAGCGCATAGAAAAGGTAGAGAATCATCACTAATAATATTTTTATAAGAGTGTCAATGTTATATGCCATGTTAAAAAACTTTGAGGCGAAAATGAATGTAAAAACTGTTACTGGCATTAGTGCCAGGGCGTCGACAAATCTGGTATTCTTGAGGGCGTATAAGATTTTCATCATTATTACTTTATCCGGTGTTTAAAATTGTTTTGCGCAGCTGGAGCAAGTACTATCAGTTTTTAAACCCGAAGAAAATTATAATAGACTATGCCGAAGGATGTGAAGATCTCCGTGATAATTCCTACATTGAACGAAGGCAGGTACATTGATGGCACGCTGTTCCACATAGTAAAGCAGAAACCGCATGAGATAATCATAGCTGACGCGCATTCTGAAGATGCCACGGTTAAAATAGCAAAAAAATACGGCTGCAGGACTGTTTATTCCAAGCGCGGGGCCGCCTCTTACGGCAGGAATGCAGGCGCAAAGGCCTCCACAGGAGAAGTACTTCTTTTCATAGATGCCGACACTATAGTTTATCATAATCTTCTGGAAACTATTGAAAAGGATTTCACCAAAGACAAGAAGTTAGTTGGTTGGACATGCCTGATCTACGGCTTCTCGCCGAGCTGGAAGGAGCAGATCCTATACAACATGAGCAACAATATCATTGAATTCCTTACAAAATATATGAAAAAACCCCATGCGCCAGGCATAGTAATAGCTGTCAAAAAAGAAGTCTTTGATAAAATTGGAGGTTTCAATGAGAACATGCGAGTGATGGAAGACCACGACCTTGCTTTGCGTATAGGTAAACAAGGGCATTTTATGTTTTCTAAGAATACCTGTGTGTTTACGTCAACAAGAAGGATGAATAAATGGGGCGGATGGGAATTAATTAAGAAGTACTCAAAGATTTATCTCAGCTATGTGCTCCGCAGGAAAAACTTCTACAAAAAGGCCCATATGCTGGATTACGAAGTGATAAGATAGTGATTCCATGGTTTTGCTTCTCCTTCTTCAGGCACTATGGTTCATAGCGCCGGCTTATGTGGCCAATGGCTTCCCGCCTGTTGTGCGAGGTAAAAAACCTCTGGACTTCCGGAAAAAACTAGGCAAACAAAGGGTTCTTGGAAACGGCAAGACTTTTGAGGGCACTATAGGCGGAATTCTTGCGGGCATTTTTGTGGGCTTAGTGCAAATAACTTATCAATCACAGCTGCCGCCAGAATTAGGGCTGGTACATTTCACACTGCCAATCGTCGTTGCATTGAGTATAGGCGCAATATTTGGCGACCTTGTAGGCGCTTTCATAAAAAGGAGGATGGGAATGCCGCGTGGTCATCCTGCTTGGCTTTTAGACCAGCTTGATTTTCTGACTGTATCTATTTTAGCAGCAGGTCTTTTCTATAGGCCGTCTGTGGGCATAATCCTGACATTATTCCTGTTCACGCCTCCTATACATTGGCTTACAAATTATATCGCATACAAAGCGAAGATAAAGAAGACGCCGTGGTAGGTTCTTAGAAATAGCGCTCAAGGAATTCAAGCCCCAACAAACCGGCATATGCCAGAACAAGCCCGAGCATTATCTTGCCAATGAGCGTTGCAAGGAAAAATTTCTTCACGTCGTATTTTGTTGCCCCGCAGAAAAGTCCAAGGATATCGTCAGGGAGCGGGGTGAAAGAAAATATTACAATTAATGCAAAGCCCAAGCGACGGTTGTGAAACCAGTGGTTGAATGTCTTTTTCCAGCCACCCAGCTCCTTTTTTTCTTTCTTGGTTTTTCTTTGATTGAATTTTCTCAAAAAGCGCAGCTTTTTGGAATCTCGGAGAAGCGAAGCTTCTCCGAAGATATTCTTGACATGGTAAATGCCGTATCCCAGTCCATAACCCGTTAACTCTCCTATAGCAGCGCCGGTGCCCGAAATGACGCCTACCCACAAAGGGTCGAGCTGGGAACCTGCAGCAATCACAAGTGCGAAAGACGGTACAGGAAGTATAATGGTAGCAGAACCTATCAGCGACGCCAGAAAAACGCCCAAGTAACCGAATGTATGAACAAGGCCTACGATATCTATCATTGTATCACGTTACCCGTGCAATTCTCTTGACAATTGATTCAGAAGCATCCTTGCCTTCAGCAGTTCTTGTTTGCCTTTTTCCGTGAGATAATATACTTTCTTTCTGCCATCCCTTTTAACAGCAACATACTTGCGGCTTTTAAGGATGTAAAGAACCTTGTAGCAAGTAACAGTTCCCGGCAGGAAGCCGAATTCTTTCTTGATTTCATTTCTCAAGACATAAGCGTGGCGCGGCTTTCTTGACAATAAGGCAAGTATCCATGGCCACAAAGTTTCAGTCGTGAGTGACTTTTTGATTCTCTCCATTTCAGGCGTTTCTGCTTCTGCCTGCTTTTCAATAGGCATTGCCATTACTACACATTGACGTCAGGCTTTTAATGTTTTACCTGCATAAAATAGACTACTTTACAGCCGTAAAATAGTGGTATCATGGCACAAATAAAGATCGCGATAGCGGGTACCGGCAACTGCGCTTCATTTCTTTTGCAGGCGGCAGAATTTTACAGAAATAACAAGGATCACGCAATTCCAGGAGTCCTGTGGCCTACAATCGCTGGTTATCACGTTTCCGACATCGTGCCCGTAGCTGCTTTTGACGTGGATTCGCAAAAAGTAGGCAAAGACCTTAGCGAAGCTGTTTCTCATGCCGATACTATAAATACCGAGAGGATTGCAGAACTCCCGCATTATGGCGTTGATGTCATGAAGGCGCCGGTTCTTGACGGCATAGGGTCCATGCTTGGCAACTTTGTTGAAGTGGACAAGAAACCGCCTGTCGATGTAGCGAAAGAACTGAAACAAAGCGGCGCGGATATGCTCATAAGCTACTTGCCAGTGGGCAGCTATGAAGCCACAAGATATTTCGCTGACTGCGCTTTGAAAGCAGGATGCGGATTCATAAATTGCATTCCGGAATTCATTTCTTCAGACCCCGTATGGGCCCAGAAATTCAAGGATGCAGAGCTGCCAATAATAGGTGACGACATCAAAGGCCAGCTGGGTGCTTCGGTACTCAGCAGGGCATTGGTGAAGCTGTTTGCCGACAGGGGCGGCAAGGTCGAAAGGATGTACCAGCTGAATTTCGGGGGGAACACGGATTTTATTAATCTTCTTGAACGCTCGCGATTAAAGTACAAGAAGATAAGCAAAACAGAAACAGTGCAGAGCCAGCTGATGTCGCGCCTGGAGGATGAAAACATCCACATAGGTCCAAGCGATTACGTGCCTTGGCTTAAAAGCAGGAAAATCGCGCATATTCGGATAGAAGGCAAGACATTCGGTAATGTTCCGATATATATCGACGCGAAGCTTGATGTCGAGGATAAATCTGTTTCAGCAGGCGTGGTCATCGATGCCATCCGCTGCTGCAAGCTTGCGCTTGACCGCAAAATTGGCGGGCCCTTGCTTTCGATATCTGCTTACACCATGAAAAGCCCTCCGCAGCAGTTTCCAGATGTCCTTGCAAAGCAGATGACCGAAGAATTCGTCAGAGGCGAAAGAGAGCGATAGGGATGCTCTTCAAAAGACGAGAGAAATTCAATTCATTGAGCGTGAGAATAGGCATTATTTTCAGCAAACTGCCTCTTAGCCCTAACCAATGGACTGTGCTGGCTTTCGTGCCTGCACTGATATCAGCTTATTTTTTGGTTAAGGAAGATTTCCTTTTTTCAGCCCTGCTCTTTTTAATTTCTGGTTTCGTTGATCTTATTGATGGCTCTGTTGCTCGCGTCACAGGAAGAGTGACAAAGCTTGGAGCATATCTTGACACCATTGCAGACCGCTACGTTGAAGCCATAATAATCGTTGCGCTGCTTTTTGTTGCGTTGCCGCAGGTATATTTCCAGATTTACGTGTGGTTATACGTTTACTTGTTCGGCAGCATGCTGACAACTTATGCAAAGGCTGCAGCAAAAGAAAAAGACCTGGTTGATGAAGAGATAAAAGGCGGCATCATGGAGCGTGCGGAACGAATGCTGATACTTGTTCTTGGTATAATCCTTGCAGCATACGACAAAAGCTTCCTGTCTTACACCATAGTCCTGCTTGCCGTGCTCGCAAACATAAGCGCCTTTCAGAGGATTTACTATTCGATCAAAGCTGCGAAAAAATCAAAATAAATACTTTTTAAACAATCTTCAGTGTAATGTATTACATGCACAAGCAGGTAATTGTTGTAAGAAGCGACGTGAAGATGAGCAAGGGAAAGACTGCCGCACAATCAGCCCACGCCTCTGTTTCTGCACTTGACAAGGTCGGCAAAGCTGCTGCCGCGGAATGGAAAAAAGAAGGCCAGAAAAAGGTTGTCCTGAAAGTTTCCAGCCTGCATGAGCTTATGGAAATTAAAGCCGCATGCGACAAGTCCAAGATACCTAATGCCCTTATCAGCGATGCAGGCCACACAGAAATTGAAGCCGGCACTATAACGGCGTTGGGCATAGGGCCCGATAAGGAAAGCAAGATAGACAAGGTCACCGGCAATCTGCGGATTCTTTGAGGCGCGGATTTGTTTTCTATGCGCACCAAAAGCCTGATAGAAAAGCCTGAACACTTTGTAGTTCATGAGATCATAGATGACAAATTCACAAGACTATTTTCCAGAACATCAAAGGGCGTGCAAAAGATAGAAAAGAAATACACGCTGTATATCATGAAAAAGACCGGCACAACGACTCAGGCTGCGCTGGCAACGGTCGCAAAATATCTTGATACCAGCAGGGATTCCATTGGCTATGCTGGCCTTAAAGACAAGTTTGCTGTAACAACACAGCACATTACGCTCAAAGATGCGGATTTCGAGGAAGTTGATCTGGGAAACGTCCGGCTTTTCAAACTTGGGTATACAGACAAGCAGATATCAGTGGGCAGCCTCAAAGGAAATCATTTTGTCATAACGCTCAGGAGAACCCGTGTTAAGGATCCCGGCAGTGCTGTAAGAAAGATAAACCAGGAAGGCTTCCCGAACTTCTTTGGGGAACAGAGATTTGGCAACAGGTGCAACAACCATATAATCGGAGGGCTTCTGGTCAAAAGAGATTTCAAAGAAGCGCTAAAGCTGATAAATGGGAATGAGAAGAACAAATTCAAGAAAATTGATGAAGTGGAAAAGAGAAGATTGAAATTCTTCGTCCATGCCTACCAGTCATGGATTTTCAATACCGCGCTGGGCGAATGCATCAAGAAAAAGATTGCGGTGAAAAACCTCCGGATTGTTGGGTGCAATACTGTATTGCGCAATAGTGCAGCCGACAAGCTCTTGTCTAAAATACTGGCCAAGCAGGGCGTGAAACCGCCCGATTTCAAGATACACGAACTAAAACTGTCTTGCAGCGGAACTCAAAGAGCCGCTTTTGTGAAAACGGAAATAAAATTCAATAGAATTGATGGCTATATTCAGTTATATTTTACACTTCCGAAAGGAAGCTATGCAACTGTTGTTCTGGCACAGCTGATTAAGG
>Ga0209542_10019511_pt1 | contig 10842 bp, 8 predicted proteins | sample RifCSPhighO2_01_FD_184028 | JGI IMG/M metagenome (GOLD analysis project Ga0209542, IMG submission 184028) | Soil microbial communities from Rifle, Colorado - Rifle CSP2_plank highO2_0.1 (SPAdes) (version 2) | ecosystem: Environmental > Terrestrial > Deep subsurface > Rock core/Sediment ...
TCAAAGTGAGAGGTTTGCTGAACGAGGAAAGGAGAGTGGTTGGGTTGGCTAGGCTCTGGAGGTGGAAGATGGGGCCTTGGGAAGCGGTTTTGCCGGAAGGAGCAGTGATGGCAGAGAGAAACTTGGTCCGGGAGAGGCGCAGGATCTGGAAGAAAGAGGCGGTTTGGGTGGTGGTAAAGTCAGTGGGGATGCCAAGAGCGAGGCTTGAACCGGATACGGGCAGGGACAGGGAGCCGCCTGTGGTATTGGTAATCTGGGAGGTTTGCTCCCCGAGGATATCCGCGTCCCCGGGACAGCCCTTGGTGGAGAAAGTCCCAATGGAGCCGGAAACTGGGTTGCGGGAACCGTCAAAAGACCGAGCCCGATAGCGATACTGGGCGCAGGAGATGAGATTGGAAAGGGTAAAGCTGTGATTCAGGGAGAGAGTCTGGCTCTCCGTGGTGGCAAAGCCTAAGGAGTCAATCAGGCCGTAGTCGAGAATCGAGGTGGCGCTTTCGGAAGTCGTCCAGGAGAGGGTGGCGGAAGAGGCGGTCTGATTGGAGACAGTGACAGAAGAGAGGGAGGGAGGGGTCGTATCTACGACAATGTTGTTGACTGTCAGAGAAACGCTCGCGGAAGTGGCTTGGTTTCCGGCGGCATCGCGGGCAACTGCAGTCAGAGTATGGGAGCCGTTAGTAGCGGTGGTCGTGTCCCAAGAGACAGAATACGGGGAAGAGGTGTCCTCGGCTCCCAGATTCGCTCCGTCCAACCTGAACTGGACGCCCGCGACTGCGACATCGTCCGAAGCCGTGGCAGAGAGGGTGATGGTGCCGGCCACAGTGGCGCCGGCAGAGGGGAAGGAGATGGAGACTGAAGGCGGGGTGGTGTCGGAGACGGAAGAAATGAATTCATAAGCTCCGCGGTCCCACACGCCGTCCGTGCCTCGCGTAACGGCGTCCGGGTCAATATTATAGGGAGAACCCTGTGTTAGCCCGGCGGTGGTCGCGCCAGTCAAGTGGAAATCGCCGCTGGCCCAGTTGACAAATAGGTTACTTCCTGGGTCCTGAACAATCTCGCTTGTCCCTGCGCTCGACCCTGCCGCATAAGTGGGAGTTACATCTTCATATTGATTATAGGCAACCGTTGTAATTCCAAACTGAATTGGATTGGAACCGCCATACCATAGATTGTTTTCCACTACGGTATTGTTGCAACTTGCTTGTCCAGCTTCAACCCGACATGACAAACCATTACTGAGACCGGAAACATTAACTATCGAGTTGTTGTAGAATTTCAAGCCATCACAAAGAGTTTTTGTAGCTGGATTATTGCTCTGTATGCACTCGTAACTCTTCGAGACTGCGCCTCCATAGCCGGGTGTGTGATAGAATACATTTCCATAAATCTCCCAGGCTGTCTGGTCTACGTTGTTACCGCCAATCATGGTTATAAATGCGGTCCCCTGGATGTCTTTCCAAACGTTGTGCCGAACAATAGTCCCATGAGAGTCTCCTAGTGAATTCCAACCCTGGCCGTGGTAGTACACGCCGGCCCCATTGCCCTCAATCAATGAATATTCAAGAAGAGCGTTACTGCAGTTAGACGTAGTAATATTATTTACTGCTGCGTCGTAGAGATAAACATATTGAAGCGTCAGATTGTCACAGTCATCCGGTTCGCTGGCTAAAGCCGTAAAAGAAACCGGATCGGACATAATGCAATCTCCGGTTCCCGCTTGTTTTGCCGCATTGCAGGCGGGGTTATTTGAGCCCGGACCAGAGCCGACAATCTTCACGTAACGAATGGTAATATGATGGGCACTGTTCGAAGCATCGGTATACCCCCTGACTCCCGTTCCGGCTATTCCCACTAAACTCGTAGTGAGTGAAATTCCATGCCCGGAATTAAGAGAAGTTCTGGATTGACCGTCAATCACCCAATAAGACGATGAAAATATAATTGCGTTAGGATAATTGCCCGTACTATCAAGTGTCGCTACCCCCGACCCCATTGTTCCAAGATTCCAGCCGGTATCTACACAATGGTCGGAGGAGATGGCTTTCTTGATCGTGATAGGCGTAGTCCCAGAGTTGGCGGTGTTTGCTAGATACCCAGGATAGGTTCCGTCGGCCAGATAATATGTGTATCCACGATTCAACGTAGCGGGTAATCCGGGAAAAGCATTGTTCCAATCCCCACCAGACATGCTGCCACTACCGGTGGGGGTTACGACAGAACAACTCAAAGGTACGGAACTGGTTGTAAAGGTAAAATTACCGGAAGTGGCCAGATTGCCGGCTGCATCTTTGGATTTAACACGATAGTGGTAGAGGGTATTGGCGGAGAGGCCGGAGAGGGCTTGGGAATGAGAAGTAACTAATGATGTATTTAAAGTAGTGGATGAACCGTAGCTGGTGGTTAAACCGTAATCTACCTGGGAATCGGAGTTCTCATTGGTAGTCCAAGTTATGGTGGCGCCTGAAGAAGTTACCGACGAAGCGGCAACACCGCTGATCGTAGGGGCAGTAGTATCTGAGGTGGATGCCACAGAAAAACTGATGGCATAGTCAGTAATATTGGCATTACCGGCCGCGTCTTGGCAACGAACATAGTAATTGTATGAAGCACCGTTAGTAAGATTGGATAAGTTCTGGGAATGGGAGGTGGCTCCGGTGGTGATAAAAGTATTGACGATTGAAGCATAGGCGACTCCGGCTGTGGTGCCATATTTGCAGGTGGCATTCTCATTTGTGGTGAGGAAGAGGGTGGTAGAGGTGGTGCCGGCGGCAAGGGTACCGGTGGGAGAACCAGTAGATAATACCGGAGGGGTGGTGTCACCGCCTCCAGTGTAATTGTAGACATCGAGGATTTCGGCGGCAGAGAGGGCACGGTTGTATATGCGGATTTCGTCAATACTTGCATTGATTGGATTAATGGTGATACGTAGTGAGCCAATAGAAACTGGATTGCCTGATAATCCAGTAAAATCTCCCGAAATAGTCTTTGGCGTACCGGCAACAGCATTTACATACATGGTTGCCGTTGTTCCATTCAAAACTCCCGTTACAAGTTGCCATTGCCCCTGCACAAAATTGTTGTTTATAGCATTATGTTGGACTACTGTGGTAGATAACTGAAAATCAGCTCTATTTGTTAATATGGGCTCTAACACCCAGAGGCGTGATAAAGGACCATTCGCCCTACCAACAATTCCAGCAAAGCCCTGTGCTCCGCCGACTGGAATGTTTACCCATGCCGACACCGTAAAATCTCCAGCAAAATCATAAATTGCGGAAGATGGAATATTTACATAATCATCCGCCCCGTCAAAAGAGAGCGCGCCATTCCCCACCTTCCCCGTAGTCCACGCGGGCCCGTTAATTAGGGTGCCGGTGTTGCCAGTTCCCGAAGAATCAGCAGCTGTCGTTCCCGAACCCTCGTCAAAATTCCAGTAGCCGACCAGGCCGTCGGTGATGGCGGCGATTCGGAAAATCTGGTCAGAGGCAATCTCCAGATTGGCGGTACTGAATTGCCTGTACGAGTTCACCTGCCCGGTCACATAGAAGAAACTGCCAAGGGCGATTAGCAGAAAAGTGGCCCAATGCCAGAAAGGGTGTTTCGGGTAGTCATGCCAAGCGCGGTATGAACCCGAGCTTTCCAAAAGCTTTTGATGGATTCTATGCAATTTTGTTTTTGTTTCGGAAAAATTGCTAGTTCGACTATAATTATTATATCATACATTCATTTTTTTGTCCAGAAAAACGTCTAAAAACTGCTTCAAAAACCCGAGCAACCCAAATGGACTTAAGCTAAATAAACAGCCAACATTCTCTTCGCCGCATCTTCCCAATTAAATTTGGCGGCTCTACGCATACCTGCTATGGAAATTTGGCTTGCCTTAGCATTATCTCTGACGATTTCCATAATGGCATCCGTAATCTCGGCCACCGAATACGGATTAACAAGCAATCCGGCCTCGCCGACCACTTCTGGCATACTGGAGATATTGCTCGTAACCACCGGCACCCCGGACGCCATCGCTTCCAAAACCGGCAATCCAAAACCCTCGTAAAGCGAAGGATAGACGAATAGTGAAGCACGCTTATAAAGTATCGGCAGCTTCTCCTCCGGCACATAATTTAGCAGTTTGACCCTGCTCTTAATTTCTAATTTCAAATTACTAATTTCTAAAAAAACATCTTCAAAACCCAAACCTCTTTGCCCCGCAATCACAAGATTATATTGATTTGTGATATCTTCCGGCAATTTACTATATGCTTCTATGAGCCGGACCACGTTTTTCCGCGGCTCAATGGTGCCGACGAAGAGGATATAGGAGTTTGAAGTTTGGAATTTGGAGTTAGTAACTGATAATTTGTCTCCCAACTCCCGTCTCCCAACTCCCGTCTCCAGTTTTTGGAAAAAACGTTCTTCCACTCCATGGGGGATCACGCTTATCTTAAAACTTGAAACATGAAACAGCTCTATTAAATCCCGCTTCGTCGCTTCCGACGGCACGATAATTTTACCTGCAATTTCTATTGACTGTGGCACCACCAACCTGGTTGAAAACCATTGCCGCCCGGGAAACCACTCCGGATGTTTGTAAATTGCCAGATCATGGATGGTTAAAATCGAACGGCCGCGATAAAAAAGCGGCAATGTGTTTGCGGGTCCATGCAATACATCCAGGCGCGCCAAGGTCATTGCTTTTGCATAAGCAATATGCGCGCTGTAAAGGAGAATTCTCTTTGCGGGAAGCTCAACAACCTCTCCCCCGCCGGAGACGAGCTCACCTTTGAAAGGCGATCCCTTGGCTAGAAAAAAAACAAATTTATGCGGCGTGCCTAGCTTTAGCAAATATTTGCTCAACAGATATGCATAATTAGAAATGCCCGTTAACTCACGGGCTCTGATCGGTAAGCATTGAAGGTCAATTCCGATACGCATATTACATTTCTTCGGGCGCTTTTATTCCCAAAACACTAAGCCCGTTTTTCAGAACTCGAGCAATCCCACAAAGCAACGCAAGTCGGGACTTACGCAAGCTTTCGTCTTCTTCCTGCAAAATTCTGACCTCCTGATAATATTTGTTGAACAATGACGCCAAGCCATACAGATAATCTGTGAGGTGGTTGGGCAGAGAATGAAGCCATACTTTTTCCACTTCCGAAGGGAAACGGCTTAACGCCCTAAGTAATTTTTGTTCGTCGCCCTTCATAAAAGTGTAATTCTTCAGCGACGGTTTTTCTTTCGACTTCCGCAGGATGCTTTTTATTCGCGCATGGGTATATTGCAGATATGGCCCGCTATTTCCGTTAAAATCCAGGGCCTTGTCCCAGGAGAAAACGATGTCCGAGTGCCGATTGTGAGACAAATCGAAATACTTGAGCGCGCCAATCGCCACCATTCTGGCGACCTCGCCGCGGCTTTTCAATTCCGGATTTTTTTCGGCTATTACAGCCGCGGCTTTCACTTGAGCTTTTGCAACGACCTCCTTAATTTCTATAATGTTTCCTTTTCTCGTGCTAAGAGCGCCCTCCGGAAGACTCATGAAACCGAAAGCCACATGCTCGCCCTCGCCCGGTGTCCACTCGCCTAATAGTTCCAAAATCTTGAACATTTGCCTAAAGGCGTGAGATTGACGGTTGTCGACTACGTAAAGCTGTTTTGTGAATTTCTGTTCTTGCTTGCGATAAATAAAAGCCGCTAGATCGCGCAGTAAATAAGTCGACCCGCCATCGGATTTCATGATTATGGCTGTGCCTAGATTGTGACGGCTCAAATCCACGATTCGCGCGCCTTCAGATTCTGTGAGCAATTTTTTCTTCTTCAGTCTCTCAACCACGGCGGCCATCTTATCCTCGTAAAAGCTTTCCGGCCAATGATGATCAAATTTCGAGATATCAAGAAGTTCGTTGATCAGGAGAAACTTTTCCATGCTCCAATCGACAAATCGCTTCCATAATTTTCTGTTTTCCCCATCCCCCTGTTCGAGCTTCACAAATTCTTTTTTACCTTCATCCTTAAGCGAGGGGTTTATTTCGATCTCGCCGTTCACTCTTACATACAGCTTATTCAATTCATCAATTGGATTGAGAGAAATTGTTTCTTCGTCCCCCCATTTTTTGTAAGCGCAGAGCAAAAGGCCGAACTGCGTTCCCCAATCCCCCATATGCGTGTCCGATTCCACTTTCTTTGAGAACAATTTATTAATACGATACAAACAATCGCCGATGATGGCCGACCTCATATGGCCAATATGCAGATGTTTGGCTATGTTCGGCTGAAAATATTCCACGAGAACTTTTTCCTTATTTTTCCGACTCGGTTCCCCGTATTTGCCCTTCTGTTTCAAAATTAGATCTAAAATCCCGTAAAATTCCGAGATGTCCAGCTTGAAATTCAAAAAACCGGGTGGCGCCGCTTCTATTGTCATTGCGAGGCCGCCTTTGGCGGCCGAAGCAATCTCCCTCGCTACCTCCCCCGGCTCTTTACCAATCTTTTTCGCCAGAACCAAAGCCGCGTTCGACGCAAAATCCGCTTCAATATTTTCCGGCGCGTAGTCAACGGTAAAAACAATATCCTTGTAGTCGGTATATAATTCTGCAATCGTTTTTTGTATCAAACTTCGAATTTGTTCCTTCATGTAATTTTCAATTCGCCCATGTTTGGAAATTGAGTCATTGGAACTTGATTAGAAATTAGAAATTCTAGCTCAACCTTTCCCCCTTATCGCTCTCCCAATCTTCCTCTCATCTTCTCTCTTGCGAATTGAGGCTCGTTTATCGTACTTCTTCTTTCCGCGACCGATGCCTAATTTTACTTTTATCAAACGTTTTTTTGCCCTAAGCTCAAGCGGCACGACCGCCATCCCCTGCTCCTTGTATTTGCCGATAAGACTCGATATTTCCTTTCGCTTCAGTAAGAGTTTCCTGGATCGTGTCGGCTCGTAACCTGATAAATCGCCTGCGTACTTATACGGCGAAATATGCGCATTTACCAGAAAGGCTTCGTTACCGTAAATCGTCACATGCGCGCCCTTAAGGGAGACATTGCCTGCCCGGACGCTCTTGACCTCCTGGCCGGTCAAAGCGATTCCCGCCTCCAGTTCATGCTCGATGGCATAATTAAAATACGCTTCCTTGTTTCTAGCCAGCACGGTCATCAATTAATAATACTCTACCCCGCCTAATAAAAAAAGCCAATTCTTACTCTTCCCGCTACGCCCTGCCCGCAACCCGCGTCATTCGCTCTCCCTTCCCCCGCGCCCTTATCTATTCTACACTGGCATGCAATTACAGGTAATATTAGAATAAATTTCAGACCGTCAAAAAAGGGAAATGCTCGGTTGAGTTAGATTAATCCTCTCTTTCGGAAAAAATCCCGGAGTATTTCTTCATCGCTTTTATCCAGCCGCTTCACTTCCATTGTAGTGACAAAGGGATTAATCCGATAGTGCGCCGCGACAGCTTCCACTTCTGTTCGGGGATCAAACGGATAAACCCATGCGGTCCGCTGTAAAGGATAGAAATCCATCTGTTTCAGCTTTTTCTGAAACATATCTGCCGCTGCGCGAAACTGTTTGGACGGGATATCGGCCAAAACCAGCCACCACAGCCCTTGCCACGAACGAGGCCTTTTCACCGATAAATTTTCAAACTGCAATTTCGCTAAGCGTCTCTGCCCCTGTTCCGTCGGATGGACAATCAAAAGCTCCCCCTTCTTTTCAATCTTGATATAACCCTGCCGACGCATATAATAAAATGATTTAAGTATCTGCTCCTCCCTTCTCGCCAACGTATTTTTCCGGGTGCCATACTGCTTTTTGCCAAAAATTTTATCTAAAGCGGTGAAAATATTTGGCGCCACCATACTCACCGCCGTGATTCCGGCAATAATCGTAACCCCAAGCGCCACCTCTCCCACCCTCCGTAAACGCTCCATCTGCTCTTCGGTCAGCTCAAAACCCGGCCGGGGCGACGCGCCGCTAATTTCTTTTTTGAGATTGAATGTCTGTTGCTTCATGAACTTCCTTAAAATTTCTTCTTTGTTTCTTCTTTATTCTTTCTTTTAACTCCCCCCCCCCAATTCAATTCCACCTAATTGTAATTATTCTACAACAACCTGCAATTGCAGGTCAAGTTAGAATAGATGTCTAACCCGGTACGAACAAATATGCTTTTTCACCTATAAATCTTTGGTGGAGCTTACGGAACGATTATCGCACCATGAACTGGGTGGAAGTTGTCGGATCGAACAGCTATTCTTTGAAAACTTTGGATAAGCTGTTGGTCAGAAATCCATAAAGTGCCCTCGGCAGGACTTGAACCTGCAACCTTCTCGTTAGAACCGAGCTGCTACATCCATTGAGCTACGAGGGCATAAAAAAAGTCCGAACGATGGGCTCTTTGAATAAAGTAATAAATACCAAATCAGCCCATCAAAAACGGACTTCTTCTAGTGATTATATTATGTTCAGAAACCTGATTCATAAAAGTTCTAAAACCTTGCTTGGAGTCTCTGGCGGGGCTCCCGTTCCCGCAACGCCGTCTAGCGGCCGTAGACCGGGGAGACTAACTACATCAGAGGTCAAATATAATGTATCACGACCAAAAAATTCTGTAAACATACTTACGGAACGATTATCGAACTATGAATTGGGTGGAAGTTTACAATGAGCAACGGCTATCATTGCCGAGAGTAGAGAAAATACTAGAAAAGATGTCCGCCTGATTTGACAATTGAGAAAAAATTGTTATACTGATTTCAATTAGTTCTTAAAAAATCAAAAAATTCTCCTTGCAACACGGGAGAATGGGTAGCGAGCTACAAACGCTCCGCTCTTTTGGGTGGCAACCCGATATGGTCAAAGTTTTTACCGAGACCCTGTCGGCGTGTTGCAATTGCGCGAGTTTCCTATACAAAAATGCAAATCCAGAGGAAAAGCAGGAACTGCTTAGCTTTTTACTTTCGCACTCGGTGCTAATCAACAAAAAGGCCGTATTTTCCTACACAAAACCCTTTGACCGGATTAGTCAAAGGGTTTCAAATTCCGACTGGTGGAGCTTACGGAATGATTATCGAACTATGGATTGGGCAGAACTTGCAAGCTCTTTCGGTAATACAGTGAAAGTTTTGGATAGATTGCTTGCGTAAAAAAAAGACCCTTGTTTATGCTCGCTGGGTCTTAGGTGCGAGGATGGATATGGATTAAGTGAGGACGGCTTGTGCGGCTGATTCACAAAGTTCTTCGAGGCCAGAGAAACTTATCCCTGTATTTTTGGATTTACTCTGCGGAAACCCCCACACCGACTTTCCTGTAGACCACCCACAGTTGGCCAAGTGGTGACTCGTGGATACCCTCCCTGGTGTCTGGTGGCGGTTCTTCCATCCACCCACAGCGTTGAACCTCTATCTTAGGAGGGTCGGTCGCCGTGAACGTTTCAGCATCTATATCGAGCCTGGCTTGAACCTGAAATGCAAGCTGCTTCAGATCAAATTCGTCTCCTGCCCTGGCATGCTTGCCGATGATCTCTTCGCCTTCGCGAAGGTCAGCTATCTTTCGATGTATTTCAGAAACATACAGTCCCATAGTTGCCTCCTTTTCATTATCATTGCGACAACTTAAAGTAGCACATTTCTGTGCTACCTGTCAATAATTTTTTGGAGTGTTTGTTACTAGGTGGTTATTTGACTTCTACCCCCAGTTTTTCTTCTACAATCTTCACCCTGTCCTCAAGCCGGTCATATTTATGCCGCAATGAAACCAGTTCCTGATCAAGTGTTTGATGGAGCTTAACAAAGCTGTCAATATGGGTCAAGAGCTTGTCTTCCAGAACCCCGATCTCCTGCTTTGTTGCCATCTCGTTGTCGATTTTATCCTGTAGATGGACGACGGTTGCCAAAATTTTATCCAGCTTCTCTTCCGACATATTACATATTGCCTAGTTTAATAAATTAATCATAACCGCCTAGCCTACTCTTGTCAATTTGATATCGAGTGGAGCTTACGGAATGATTATCGCACTATGGATTGGGTAGAACTCGCAAGCTCTTTTAATAATACGGCTTTGAATAGATTGCTCGCGTAAAAAAAGAAGACCCTTGTTTATGCTCGCTGGGTCTTGGTGCGAGGATGGACATGAATTAAGTGAGCGCGGCTTGTGCGGCTGATTTGCAAAGTTCTTCGAGGGTTTTTACGGCCGAAACGTACTCATCGGCATCTTCCAAAAGCTTCCCACGATGATACTGTAGAGAGCGAAGAATCGCCGCCACGAAGTCCGTGGCTATCCAGTCTTGGGTGGAGCTAAAATCGTCGGAGCCGAAGGGCTTTAATGAATAGCCACTCTGGGGAGCATCAACTTCGATTTTGACAACCATCCCTAAGACGCGAAGGCAAAGAACTGCTCTCATTTCGGCGTAGAGTTCGTTATAACCGCCGAGATAGTTGAAACGAACAGTCAGAACTTCAACCATGTTTCGAACACCAGGGCCAAGTCTTTCCTTGATGAGCTTGATTGCACCCTGGACGTGTTCTAATTGTCTGGTCGTCACCTCGGTCGTCTCCTCAACACACGAATGCCTGCCACGGACACCACTCTCACGGGCTTTATCCTCAATGCTGATTTTCATATTTCCTCCTGGCTCTAAGAGCCTTTAATTTCAACGCCTCATACGACGTTGACTAGTCTGTATAGCATAATATAGTCGAAAATGTCAACACCTACGTAATAGCCCAATAGCTTGGAAACACCTGGTGTACAATGCACCAGAAAGGAACAAGCTATGGCATATACAACCAATCCCAGGATTCCAAGGCTTAGAGCCAGGGCAGTCAATATGGTCCGGGGCGGTAAATCA
>Ga0209542_10019512_pt1 | contig 10842 bp, 9 predicted proteins | sample RifCSPhighO2_01_FD_184028 | JGI IMG/M metagenome (GOLD analysis project Ga0209542, IMG submission 184028) | Soil microbial communities from Rifle, Colorado - Rifle CSP2_plank highO2_0.1 (SPAdes) (version 2) | ecosystem: Environmental > Terrestrial > Deep subsurface > Rock core/Sediment ...
TGGCAATCGGCCTTATTTCTTCGCCATAGTCCTTCTGGTTATGAATACAGTCAGCCAATATTTCCGCCTGCTTCAAGCCCGGCACCAAGCCTCCTAAGGTAGTGGCCTTGACAAACCCTGCCGCATCCCCTAGTAAATAACAATTCTCTTTCTGCAGCTTCTGCTTGGGGTGATATACCGGGATGGTCCCAGCCTGCATTTCTTTGACGCTAAAGCCCTGCTCTTTCATGAACTTGTCAAAATATGCTCGTGAATTTTTACGCATGCCTAAACCGACTCTGGCGATAGTCTCAGATTCAGGAACAACCCAAGCGAATAATTCAGGACAGACTGAGACACCGAAATAAGTCTTAAAGCTTTGAGGATCAAATTTTCCTTCTACTACGGCTTGGACTCCAAAATAATTCTCCCGTTCCGGATGATACATCCCATAGGCTTTGGCAGTCGGAGATAAAGGGCCGTCTGCAGCGATGACTACATCGGGAGAGATACGTTTTTCTGTATTATTGGCAGAGTCTTTCACTACCAGCTCTTTTCCTTCCTTTCGTACAAAAGAATGATTCAAATAAACTATCGCTCCTTCTTTCTTGGCCAGATCGCCAAAGAAATTATCAAACTTATTTCGGCAGACTAGATATTCCTTCTGCTTCACTTCTATCTTATGTTGTGGCGAAAAGACTTCCACTTTGTTGAAGGTATTTACCAGGAAGGATCTCATGGGCAACTGAAATTGATCAAAATCAGAGGTCAATAAACCGGTGCATTGGATCGGCAGCCCTATCTGAGCATGATTCTCGTAGATAGACACTTCGTGCCCGTTCTTGGCCAGTAAATACCCTGCATAACAGCCGACCGGCCCTGCGCCTATGATTGCGATATTCATTAGAAATTGACGAAATCACGACTATAAAAAGATTATCAAACTAAGATAAAACATCAGAAAAATTTCAAAAAGAGAAAAAAAGAAAAAAGATTTGGAGGATTAAAAGCACTACCTTAGTAGTACTTCTCTTCCCCTTCGTCGTCTTTGCGTAATCTGCTGAAACCGATCACTAAGCCAAGCAATACTAGTAAAACTACTAATACTACTAAAGCAATTTCTAATCCGTTTCGTAAGCTTGCATCACTGCCAGCGTTAGCGGCTGGAGCAGCGACTTGAGCTTTTAAGACTACAGTTTCCAAGACATCGCTGCCAGATTTGACTGCAACGGAAGCAAGGTGCTCTCCTGCAGCTGCATCTTGAGCGGTAGCAAGGTCAACATAGACAACTTTGTTCTGGCCAGGTTCAAGCACAACTAGCTTTTCGCTGACAGAAGCGGTAGCCCAGTCTCCACTGGTAGCTTCAACGGTGTATGCTTTGGAAGCAGGTCCATCGTTGGTTAAAGCTACAGCGTAACTTGCGGTTTTACCAGCAGCAACGGTTTGAGTTTCAGGTCCTACAGCTAAAACAGTCTTACTTGACTTTGATGGTAATTCCTTAAGAATAAGGTCATTATCCATAACATTCAAGGAATATGTTTTGGTAGAGGTTTCTCTCAAATCGTCATATTGTGCGGTTACTTTAACAGTATATTCGCCAGGTTTTGCATCAAGTGGAATTTGTAAAAACATTTCGTCCACAGCTTGGTGGTCGTCTGCTTCTACTTCGTCAACATACTCTGATGCGGTCAGTCCTAGTTCAGGAACAGCTACAGTAACTTTTACGTCTTCTTCAGCGTTTTCTCCAACGTTTTCAACTAGCACGGTAGCAAGCAAGGATCTTCCTGCCTTTACAGTCAAGCTAGGTGAAAAAGAGACATCTGCAATCTTAACAGAGTGTCTTGCTGATTCGACGCTTAATTTGAAAGTTTGTTCCATGCTTTTAGCATCGGAATTTCGGTCAAGTACAAATACTCTTAAAGTGTTTAATCCATTCTCAAGATCGTTAGGAACGGTCACGTGAAGGTGTACACTTTTCTTAGTACCTTTCTTTACATCAAACAAAGCGGTTGAATCTTCCAAGTTCTCGTAATCGGAATATTCGTATCCACTTAATCTAGCAACAACTTCGATACCTTTAGCATCGGTTGAGCCTTTGTTTTGCATTTCTACTTCAATATCCAATTCCTGTCCTTCTTCAACAGAAAGGTCAGCATTTGGTTCTGCTACGTCATCATTAACTTTAACTGTAATCTTGCTATTAGCGTCAGTAAGTCCACCAAGAGTGCTCTCGGTAGTTGCGCTAACCATAGAAACAGTCAGCAAGCTAATGACAAACAATGCCATTATACTTAGTAATTTTCTCATTTTTATTCTCCTCCAAATCCTTTTTCAAGGTTTGAGCGTTATTTTTGTGAAGCCCTCAGAGACTCTGTTTGAGCGTACTTTGAAGCTTTTACTACTCCAAAATGGGGGTGTTATTTAAATGTTTCGTATTTTAGTATCATTAAGTAGGAACACCAGGACACTACCCTAAAGTGTAATAATCAACATACAGCAACCTATAGGTTGAAGTATGATAAGATCCATTGGTGGCAGTAACCTTCACCAGGTACCAGCCGGGGGCAGCATCTTCAGGCAGCGTTATATAAACGTTCCTTTCTATATCCTTGCCTGCTTTAAGGGTAAATTTGCCGGTGCTCCCTATAACGCCCAGGTCATAGATTTTGGCCTCAACTTTAAGGTTTTTAACTTCCTTTTTACCATCATTATGAAGGCGTACATCCACCCAGAGGGTCTTTCCGGCCTCAATTTCATCAACGACATGCGCGGAAAGCAGGTCTATCTGGATAGGTTCCTTAGGCTCTTTTTGCGGCGGAGGGACATAATTGCTTTCATCATTGTCATTTGGATTTGAACAGCCCGGATCGTTAACTCTGGGATTATTTCCGTAATCAATCAATCCATCTCCATCGTTATCCTTGCCATCATTACACTGAGTGACAGGTTGGTTTGGTTCATCTGATTCATTGTCATCATTATTATCCTTACAACCTGGATCTGCTGGGAAGTCAATTTTCCCATCTCTATCATTATCCTTTCCATCATTACATTGCGGTTGATTTATAGGTTGGTTGCTTTCATCGTTGTCTTGCGCATCATATGAATTCCCGTTATCGGCATTCCCATCGGTGTGACATCCAGGATCGTGCGTATCTATTGCTCCATCTCTATCATTATCAATCCCATCACTACACTGGGGCTTTTTAATAGGCTCATCGGATTCATCATTGTCTTGAGCATCATAGGAATCACGATTAGTAACATCTCCATCGGTATGGCATCCAGGATCATTTGCATCGATTAATGTATCGCCATCATTATCTTTTTCATCATTACACTGCATCTTATTTTCAGGAGCAGGAGTGATTACTATATAGGAAACTGCGTAATCCACTCCCCCAAAATCATCATCTACCTGGAATACGGTAGTATAAACTCCATCTCCAGTAAAGCCATGAGTGAAGGTAAATTTGTGCGAATTTAAATCAAATGTATATGATTGCTTTGGCAGATTTGTACTAAAGATGCTGTATTTCAGCTCATCCTTATCTGCATCAGCAGCATTGACCGTAAAAGAAGTATCTTCTCCCTGCTTGATATGCTTAGGATCGATTTGATCAAAGACAGGATTTCTATTTACATCATGGACCGTGACACTTACAAAGGCCCAGTTTGAACTCTTTTTATCGCCGTTTACTTCAATGGCTTTGAATCTGAATAATGCCTTTCTGGTTAAGGAAGGCACATAATGTTGTACGTACTCATAACCAAGAGTCCAGCTGAAGGCGCCGGTATTTTCATTAAAAGAGAGATCAGTTTCTTTAGCAGGAATCCAGCCTAAACAATTTCCAAAAAGGAACACCTTACATTCTTCTGCACTGTATTTCAATGTATCCTTTTCTTTATCAGTAGCAGATACGATGAATTGTAAAGTATCAGTTTCCAGAATATCTTTGGAGTAGGAAATAGGATTAATATCCGGTGGAGTATTCTTGCCTACTGGATTAATAGGAATAGTTACAGTTAGAGGCGGACTAAAAATAGTGAGAGACGGAAATACCTGTAAAAATAAACTGGTATCAACATATTCAGTATTAGCATCTTTTACTTTTATAACCACCATATATTGTCCAGCTTGGTTTTTATAATCTTGTGGGGTAACAGTGAATACTTTGTAGGCTAAAGTCTTAGATACATCTACATTTCCAGAGAAAATAGTACTGACAATCTTTCCTGTATTTACACTATTCAAGGTTACAGTTAATTGTACAGTTTTACTTGCAGTAGAGCCAAAGTAACCGGTAGCGAAAGTTGCTGATTGTCCGTTAAAAATAGATTCACTTTGAGAACCATTATCCCAGGCTAGGTACTTTACATTACCGTCCTGCTTCATCCAGTTGATCTGCGCACTAGCGCTAACAGCGAAAAGTACAGTTAATAATAGTACAGATAGTAATTTCCAGGTTTGTTTCATTTTTACTCCTGTTGAGACGGCTTAGGACAATATCCCAAACTTAATGCGCCTATAGGATAGATTGCAGCAAAATTAGTTCTGAAACCTGCGCTTGGTGTTAGACAGAAATTAGAGAATCGTAATCTCAAACCAAGTTGATGAGCCATGAAAAGATTATGGTCGATTCTATCAGAATGATTGGAAATGTCACTTCCTTCCACTATCTTACCATCAATATATTGTGCAGAACTTTCACCAAATTTGTGATGCTCCCAATCATGCATTAACATACTCAATCCTTCGATACCTAATCCGAAAGTATTCTTTTCATTAGCATAAGCTTCGCCACCGACAACAATTCCGGCTCCTAAACTTAGAGGTTGATAAGAAAACTCATTAGTACCTTTCATAGTTAATCGTCCAGCTAAAGGACCTTCTGTAGCAGTGCCTTCAAGATCTTGATTAATACCGCTCCAATCGCCAGCTGCAGCTAATGCTGCGCCAACCCAAGGGCGGCCTTTTTTAGGAAATTGATAGGTTAATTTAACAATTCCGCCGTGCATAACTCCCTTAGATTCAGTTTCAGGGTCTTTTGCAGTACCCATTGCTAAATATCCAATTGACACACCAAACTTTCCTTGAGAAGATTTCTCAGTTCCTTTTGGTCCAGGAACAATAGGGCCGTCTGGATCAGGTACAGAAGGTGTTTCTGATGCTTTAAGATCGCAAGGGAAATAAAACTTCTTAGCTGGATCTTTTTCTGCGAAGTTAAGGATCATTTCCGCTTTTCGTAATTCTCCGTCTTTCTCTCTAGGATCTGCAGGAAGATCATATTTTTGTGGGAAACCATCTAAGCCCATGTAACAATAACCTGGCTGTCCTTTTACCGGTTTGATAAGGACGGTTACTTTGCCACTATCAATTAATTGTTCTTGATACCTCCAATCTTTTTCATTTTTTGGAGTTGAGATAGCAATATTATTTTTCTGCTTGACTACTTTAATTTGTTCCGGGGTAGCTACTTGAGCTTCGGTTGCATATAAGTTACCTGATACGGCCAGAGTTGTGGCAAAAATTCCTGTTTTCACAATATTTTCTAGTTTCATTTTTTTATTCTCCCTGTCTAATGTAAGGTGCTGGTGTGCATTTTGGTGCTGGTGGGCATTGATTAGGCGTAGTAGGTGTATACTTTGGACAATGTTTTGGTCGTTTTTTTAATTCTGCATTTTCATCCAAACATTTTTTCAACTTATTTTCTAAATCAGAATCAAGGCAAATTTTTCCCTCTGAGCATTGCTTATTGTCATAAGTGGGTTTAGATTTATTCGCTGAATTTTGATCGCAACACGGTGTCACAAAAGTGTAAATATTGGTTGGAGTAGTAGGATTAGTTGTATATTGTGGTTTTCCATTACAGCTGTGCATCAATAGATAGGTGATGACTGCTCCTACACCAGCGCCGATTGTTCCAGAACCAACACGATTTTTCCAGATAGAACGTTCTAGTTTGTGATATTTAGTCTCTAATTCTTGATATTGTGCAATAGGAATTCGTGATGGTTTGGTTCTTTCTTCTGCCATAGATGTGATGACCTCCTTTGATACTTTTGTCACAGGACAGTAGTATTATATAAATGTTTCCACTATTTAGTTACAACTAATACTTTAAAACTGGTCCTTTAAAGAGTTTTTAACAGCATTTTTTCTCAAAACTGCTATCTAGAAGAGGTTTATCAATTCCAAGACTACTCCTAAGGCAAACAATATTATCAATAGCCAACCTAAAAAAGTGTATGTTTTCAGGGAGTATTCGGGCATCCTCTCACCTAGCTTTTTGGCTTTCCAGAACATGAAAATGATCAAAATTGATTGCAAGCCACCAGCCACCGCTCCAGTGAGAGCGATAACGGTGATGAAGGTAGATAGTTTAAGTATCGTAACTAGCAAAGGTATGGAAAAAGTAAGCACTAAGGCAAAAGCATGAGGTAAAATGTAATCATACTCGTACATCTCTATCAAGGCGATGCTTAAAGTCAAAAAGGAAGTGAACATAGACAATACTGCGATACAATTAGCCAAGATGCCGAAGATAGGGGAAGAATAGATGCTTAATGCGACGGTGGCGATCCGCTCGTTCGGCTGTAATACTTCAAAATTATGCAACCCTATTATTCCCACTACGATAAAGGCAAAAAGCAGGTATAGGATAATAGGGATGATCGAGCCGATGATGATAGCTTTCTTCATCGCGTCTTTTTTCTCTCCTAAAACCTCTTGCATCTGGGGCACAGAAGTCATTCCGGCCAAGGCGAATAAAATAACCCCATATGGAGCGAAGAATTTAGCCCAGTTAATAGATGTAAGATTACCAAAAACGATATTTTTGTACGAGAAGATCCCGATAAACACCACAATAGCCAGCAGTAACAGTATCAGGATCAGATCCACTTTTCCTGCCGCTTTCACGCCCTGATAGATCACCAAAAAAGCCAGAAGAAAAAAGATCAAGCTATACCATAAAGGCTGTCCCCAGCCAATTAGTGCCTTTAAAGTTTCACCCTCTCCGATCAAGTATGCAGTCAACGCTCCGTATATCCCGAAAACCATGGAAAACATCATCAGCCGCTTTCCGGACTTACCCAGATATTTTTCTGCATATCCCGTCAACTGATGCTGCTGTTTGGTTCGTAATACTACTTCTCCGATCATCAAGTTTAGCAAAAGCAGAGAAAGTCCTAAAACAACTGTAATAATAAATCCTAACAAGAAACCGCTTTGCGCCACTACATAAGGGATGGCCAATATCCCTGCCCCGACGATGGTACCGACTAGCGTGGCTACTGCGATAGTTGTTTTATGCTGCGACAAGAAACCTTTTTCAGGGAAACCTCTCTTTTTGAACATCGACAGAAATTAAGTTATTGAGATTTATAATGGTTGTGGGAACCACTGGACAACCCACTAGACAAAATTCAATAGACTGTGATTCTCAAAAATTCTTATTTTAATCTGTATTGTGTATCCACTAGACCACTGGACAACCTCGGCTAGAATATATAAACTAGTTCTTAACAACAATTTAATGAAAAAGAGATGATACAAAACTTCCTATAAAATTCTTTCAGTCTTCAGCAGAGAAGTAATTTAAGGAATTTTTACCAAGAAGTGCTCTTTTTTTCGTAACTTCAAGTTTAGGCAGTAGAAACTTGAAGGTGAATGAAAAATGAATGAACTAATTAAACCAAAAATAGAGATTTATACAACGCCGTATAAAGAGATAAAATTACCTTTAACTATGAGCGAAAACTTGGCGGAGTTAATAGGTATACACTTTGGTGATGGTGGAATACATATTAGAAAAAGGAAAAGTTACATGACTACTTATTGTTTTAATTCAAAAGAAATAGATCTTGTTACGGATACGAGATTATGGTATAAACAATTCTTTGGTATAGAGCTAAAACATGGTTGTAGAAAAAATGCTGTCGAATTATACTGTTGTTCAAAGATGTTATGTATTTTTCTTAATCAAAATTTTGGAATTCCTTTAGGCAGGAAGGACGATCTTCATATACCTGCAAATATCAAAAATAATGAGCTCTATCTTAAAGCTTTTATGAGGGGTTTGTTTAGAACTGACGGCTGTTCTTTCACAAAGAAATTTGGTAAGTATCAATACCCTATAGTGAAAATAACGACTAAATGTAAAGATTTTTCAGAAGAAATTAAAGATTCTTTGATTAGAATAGGATTCAGAGCAAAAATAAATAAAAAGTGGGGAAGAAATTATTACGGATACGATGTTGTACTTCACGGAAATAAACAATCTAATAAGTGGAATAAAGAGATATTGGAAAAAGATGGGAACGCTGGGATTTGAATTTCTGAATCACAAGATTTTCTTGCGATTTCCCAGATCTAAGGCTTACTTCAGGGAAAGTTAAGATTAACTTCCATTACTGGAGGCCCCAATGTTAGCCGGATTGCACCACGTTCCCGATCTAACCTTAAAAAATCTACTTCTTTTATTAAGATTTTCGTTATAGAATGGTTTATCTCTTTGGTTCTTCAGGGATAATAATCCAGGCTAGGATATAAGCAATAACTCCAACGCCCATAGAAATCAAGGAGCCAACTGCCCAAATTAATCTTACTACCACCGGATCTACGTCTAGATATTCCGCCACAGACGCCGCCTATCACTTTGTCTTTCTTGCTGCGGTATAATCGTTTGATTGGTTTAGCCATAGAGTTAAGAAAGATGTTTTGTATTAAAAGTTTTTTGTTTTAAACAACAACTAATAAAAAGTCCTCCTCTCTTTTCTAAATATGGATGGCTCAGACGTAACTATAATCATACCCACACTGAACGAACAAGGAAACATAGGGAAAGTTATCCATGATCTTAAGCAACTGTATCCCCAAGCTAAAATTTATGTAACTGATGATGGAAGTTCTGATCAGACTCAAGCAATTGCCAGACGCGCAGGTGCAATAGTCATTGATCGTACCAAGAGAAGGTTAAAAGGTATTACTGCATCAGTAGTAGAAGTTCTCCAACAAGTAAAGACGAAAAAAATTGTGGTTATGGATGGGGACTTACAACATCCTCCTGAAAAAGTGCAAGAAATGATTCAAGCCTTAGATAGTGCCGATCTGGTAATTGCTGTTCGAGAAAAAGTTATCGGCCCTTGGGGCTTTTCCAGAAAATTTGAGAGTAAAATTGCCACAGGGCTGGTGAAGATACGGTTGCGAAAAAATATTCAGGATCCTTTATCGGGATTCTTTGGCTTTAGAAAGGAGTTAGCTTCCAAGATTACCCCGAAAAAAGTTGAGATGCGTTGTTTCAAAATACTCTTTAATTTATTGAAAAATGTTGATTTACCAAAAACAAGAATTGCTTATGTCTACTACCTCTTTGATATCAGAAAAAATGGAGAAAGTAAACTCGGAGCCAAGCATATATATTATTTTATCCGAAATCTACTAACCTAAAATGCTTTCAGAAAGAACACGAAAGATAATAGTTGTTGTAGCGGTAATTCAACTCATACTTATTCTGTTTCTTGCAGTAAATAATCAAATTTATACTTGGGATGAAGCTAGTTACATTATCAACGGAGTAGAATTATCTAAAGAAAAAGTCAACCCCGTTTTAGAAAAATACCTTGCTTTTGAGCGACATCCATTGCTGAGCTGGATTATTGCCGGAATGATTAATTTTGGTTTACCTAATTTTTCTTACAAGCTCATCTCTTTAGTTTCCTTGTTACTCTTGGTATTTCTTGTTCACAAGATTGGCAAGGAATTTTACGATAAAGATACAGCACTTCTTGCTGCATTCTTTCTTACAACCATACCAACAGTCATTTTTCTTTCTGCAAAAGTCCTTACTGATATTCCCAGTACCTTACTTTTTTCTTTTTCTCTCTATCTCTATTACCAAGGATTAGAAAGACCAAAATATTTTCTCTGGGCAGGTTTTATTGGTGGCCTTTCCATCATGATGAAAGACTTAAACGTTCTCCTGCTTCCAATTTTACTCGTATTTATGGTTGCTTTTCGGAAAAAAATAGACCTACGATATTTTTTCAGTTCAGCAGTAATTGCTCTTCTGGCCATGCTGCCGTATTTTATTGACAATTACTGGCGTTGGGGCCAACCCTTGTATCGCATCATTACACATATTCAAATGGTTAATGAAGGAATTGGTTATAGCAGCTTCTCAATTTTAAATTATCCGACAGCTTGGATTGTTTTTCTTCCCCTCCTAGTCGGTTTGCCTCTCTTTATATTGTTTGGGAAATATGTCTATCAACAAAAAAAGATCTGGAATTCTAATCCCCAGCTACTTTTTCTTCTCATCTGGTTTTTTGTACCTTTTTTCATTTTTCTGATAAAACAAAAGATTAACCCCCGACTGCTAGGGATGTTTCTCCTTCCCGTCGTTCTTTTGGGAAGTTATGAACTATTACGATCAAAGAAATGGAAAGTTTGGCTGGTGTTCTGTTTGTTGATGAATGGTTTTCTGATAACTCCCTTTGTAATCTATTCTCATATACACGTAACTCCGGCGCATGAAGAAGCGTTTGCTTTCGTAAAGAATAATCTTGCAGAAAATGAAACTCTTTTTAGCAATGCCAGCCCTCCTTCTGTCGTCGCCTGGTACACAAATAGGATGACTATTTTTAATCTTGATCCTGATCAAAATGAGACTGTGAGGTATTATCTATTTGATAAAAGCTATGAGAAATATACTCAAAGAACCAATCTTGATCTTGCACACTATCGTATTTTATTTGAAAATGAAAAATACATCCTGTATGAGAAAATTAATAAATCCAAGGGGAAGTAAGATTTCATGATCATCCTAGATGGAAATTATGGGGAGGCAGGTGGGGCACTGG
>Ga0209542_10019517_pt1 | contig 10840 bp, 11 predicted proteins | sample RifCSPhighO2_01_FD_184028 | JGI IMG/M metagenome (GOLD analysis project Ga0209542, IMG submission 184028) | Soil microbial communities from Rifle, Colorado - Rifle CSP2_plank highO2_0.1 (SPAdes) (version 2) | ecosystem: Environmental > Terrestrial > Deep subsurface > Rock core/Sediment ...
CAGTCTCCACAATACCCTTAATGGGCGTACCATTAATGGTTGTTCCAGCCTGCTTCATTACTAATTCTTCCCTTAATTCTATTCCGTAATAAGCCAGGATGATTTCCAGCACCGCCGCGCCACAGTCATAGCCATAAGTCTGATGCCTCCGGGGCAAGTTAAGAACCTTCATTTTCCTGATAAATGAAAAAAGAGTTATAAATATTACTTATTGTTTGGCTCTGTAGAAAGTCTCGCTGCGCTCGGTGGCCATCGGGCTCAGCATTAGCTTCTTAAGGCTGATAACCGACCATCCCCGTAAGGGACATCCCCCTAGCCAGTGTAATTTTGCACCGGAAGATGCTTCGCAAATTGATGGCCACTGCACTTTCTACAGAGCCTTTATCAAAGAAATGTTTATAACTGCTGGTTTTTCACCATCCTAAATGGAAAAGATTTCTACCGGAGCGGTGTTCCTCGATAAGCTTCTGGAAGGAGGCTATGAAAAGGGCATCGTTACCACCCTTTACGGGCCGTCAGGGACAGGAAAAACTAATTTTTGCCTGCTTGCCGCCAGCAAAATCGCCGCATCTGGCAAAAAAGTATTATTTGTAGATACGGAAGGCGGAATTGCCGTAGAACGGATCAAACAATTGAACGGCATTAACAGCAATTACCTGGCCTTATTGGACCAAATACTTTTTTTTAACCCGGTTAATTTTGCTGAACAGATTGAAGCCTTTGGACAGCTGAAAGCCCTAGTTAACGGGCAGGCAGGACTAATCGTCATTGACTCCATCTCCATGCTCTACCGGCTGGAACTAGGAAAAAATGAGGAAGTCTATGAAGTCAATTCAGCTTTGGGCCAGCAAATCGGCGGCTTGGTGGAAATTGCCCGGCGCCATAACCTGCCCGTACTTATTACCAACCAGGTATATACTGATTTTGACAACAGAAACAAGGTTAAGATGGTTGGCGGTGATCTGCTGAAATATGGCAGCAAATGTATCTTGGAACTGCAAAAAACAGACCTGCAAAGGATTCTGCTGCTGCGAAAACATCGCTTCCTGCCGGAAAGCAAGGAAATTATCTTTAAAATTGTTGAACAGGGAATTGAAGAAGCGTAAAAAGAACCTGAGGATTGATGGTGCAAAAACAATCTAGGCTGTTGATTATTGTATAGATTATTGTAGCAAAACCCAGCTCATTCCTTTTTCTTGACATGAATAATGTTTACCGGACAAACATCTGCAGCATCCTGGCAGGATGTTCTGGCTCGTTCTGTTTCGATTTCCAATTCCTGATGATCATCAACAGCAGTAGAGCCTTTCAGCTCGGCCAATCCTTGATGATCCATCTCAAAATAATCCGGGCTGATGGCTGCACAGGCGCCGCAGCTGATGCAATCTTTCTTGAAATGCAGGATCTTGTGTTGTTCCATTCTTAGTGATATTGCTGCTTTTTAATTGCCAAATTGTATTAAATTGTGTTCTCATGTTGTTTTATTAAGTTGTTTTATTAAGTTATTTTTATAACTTTTCATCTTAAATCATAAAATTCCTCTTTGATCCTAAAAATAACATGCTAAAAATGCGTGAAACTGCCTCACCTCGCCATAAATGACGAGGTTTCAAAAGAGGCGGTTTCTCAACTACGCATTTTTAGCATGCAAAAATTTCGCCCTAAAGAGCGGGGTTTTACACCCAGCGAAATTTTTTGCATAATCTAAGCCCATCTCCAAGGCTGTTGATATATCTTCTTAAAGTCTTTTTCCATTAAAACATAGTTCATTGGATGCGCGATGAATCCCTTTTGGCCTAATCTCAATAGTCTTCTGTAAAAAACAGGAATAATTCTATTTGCCCAAGTTCTAATTCGGTTTAAGTCCCGGGCAGCCAATGGCTCTGCTGTAGCTCCCTTAGCTAAGTTAGCTACTTTGTCGTTACTTTCGCCAATCGGTCCCTTAGCCAGGCGGGCATAACCGCCAAGATGGTAAAGCTGGATCTTACTTTGCTGGCTTTCCACCAGGACACTATACCTGATGCAAGCATAATGCGGCTGGCCAGTCAGGCTGGACTTAAAGGGTTTGGATTCAATAAACGGCTGCAGCAAAACTGTTTCTTTGACTGATTTTAAGTAATTAATATCCTGAACCAAATCAGGATTATCAATAAATCCTTTCGGAGATTCGATCATTTCAAAAAAACTGTTTTTAAGCCGGGAATTATTTCCTAAAATTTGTTTAATTGGAAAAACACAGACGCCAAATCCACCGCTGCCTCCAACTGGCTTGAACACAATCTTATCAACATTATGGCGCAGATATTTTTTTAATTTGCGTTTAATTATGCCTTGTTTTTTTTCGAAACTGCTGGAACTAAAATTATCTAAAGTATAATTATCTGTAAACCCTGGAGCCATAAAGCTGGTTAGCATCTTGTTACCAATAATAAATTCCATATGAAATGGGTTGATGACTATAAACCTGCCCTCATCAAACTTATATCTGCGATGAGTGTTGTTAAAAATGATCCCTTCAGCCTGGCTGATCTTAGTAAATTGAGCTGTAGGCTTCTGGCCAGTCTTGATTAACCCCATTTTTTCATCCAAAAGTAATTTATAACGCTGAACAAAATCCAGTAGTTCCTGCTTTCTGAGTAAAGCTAATTGGTGGTAATACTCCTGGTCAGAGCAATCTGAAGTGCCCAAAACATCCTTGGACAACTGCAGTTCTAATTTACCAAAATCTTTGACCACAATCCCTTGTTTCCCTTCAGCCCAGATCTCCGTTTCAGCCTCAGCTTTGGAATTTACATAAATTGTAACTGGCAATCCATATGAAGCCAATTTTTCCAGCAGATTTTCCCTGACAAAATCCTTGCCGTAAGCCAGCTCAATGCCTTTAGAGCCGCTATATTGTCCGTTGATTTCTATGCCAAATATCTTTCCTGTTTTTTCTATAATCAGGTCCAAGCCAAAATAAGTTAAAGTGGCTCTTTGCTCATTTTTAATGCATTCATCCTTAAACTGCTGGCAATCATCAACTAAATACTCCATTAGGTTAACCATTGGCCATTAATTTTAAGCCTATTTAAAAATCATTCCACCAAAAAACTTATATACATTCTTTAATTAATAATGACATGAAGAAGAGTGCCAGATGGCTGTTGCTAGTGTTGGCTGTAAGCTTATTCTTGCTCGTTTCCTGCCAAAGAGTTCCCGGCGGAGAACGGCCGCAAGACACGGCCGCGGCTCTGCAGCAAGTTAAGAGCGGAACTAATGGAGTTAAGTTAAGCCTGGTTCCTAATTACCCCCTCCCTACAGTTTATGACCAGAACGAATTAATTGCGATTTTGGAAGTTAAAAATTTAGGAAACTATAACTTAGAGCCGCAACAATGTTTCGTGCAAGTTACCGGCTTTGACCCTAATATTTTGAGAGGCGGCTTAGACCTTCTCCGTTCCTGTGCTGAGAACATTGGCACGCTGGAAGGTAAAACGGTTTACAACTTGGAAGGCGGGTTCAATCAGCTAGAGTTTAAAGCATCCAATATCGCTCTGCCTCACGGCATCTTTGACTACCAGCCCAATTTAAATTTTTTAGTTTGCTATAATTATCAAATTACCGCCAGTCCGCAAGTGTGCATTGATCCATTGCTATTTCAAACTGCATCCTTGCAAAAGGCCTGTAATTATCAAAAAGGTGTTGCAGTGGGCAGCGGGCAAGGCGGCCCGGTAGGCGTGAGCCGTGTTGGAGCAGAAATGACCGGAAACCGGGCCATTTTTGATATTACTATCTCTAACCTTGGCACAGGAAAAGTATTAAGCCCATTCTCTGATCTTCAAGGCTGCGGAGACGCTACTTCCATCAGCCGGCAGGATCTGGATAAGGTGGCTTACTCAGTACAATTAGCTGACGGAGTTGGCACCTGCAATCCCCGTGATGGTATCGTCCGGCTAAGCAACGGCCGTGGAAAAATACTCTGCAGTTTTGATGTTCCCGGCACCACAGCTTATGAGACTCCGTTATTGATTAATTTAAATTATAATTACCTGGACTCAATCTCTAAGCAAGTTCGCATCATAAAAACGCCGCAGTAGGTGATTGTGAAAGATAACGGCAGAGGCTCTGTAGAAAATCTCGTTGCAATCGGTTAGCATAAGGCTCAGCACCTGATTCTGCTAGGTAAAGGCTGACATTCTCCGGATGAGACAACCATCTTGTCAGCTGAATATTTAACGATAGTGGTGCTTCGCAAATTGATGCTAACTGCATTTTCTACGGAGCCGATAATCTGGTGTCGTTTAGACTATGAAAGAACATGTCTCAAATTTTTCAAAAAATCTTCAAAACACCAGCAACAGCAAACCATGCATAATGGCTATCAATTCGTCCCAAGAAATACCGAACAAGAAGACTAATATTAAAGCTGCAATCATGGTATAATAAAAAAATTTAAGAAGGTAAGAAAGGATCCTGCCCATGGACAAGGCCAAGATGATTATCACAACTAGGCCAATAACCGAAAATGGATCAATCATTATAGGTGAAGTAATTTAATCTTATATAAGTATTTCTAGAGAAGAAAAAATAATCAAAAATTACACCAGATCCCACACGCAAAAAACTTATTTTCCCAACTAAGCAGCTATAATCAAATCATCCAGCTCTTCAGTTTCACCCTGCAGATATTGATAATTAATCAAATCTCGGGCATATTTATGATAGTTCATGAAAGTTCATCCGTGATTTTCCACAGTTTCATCGGCATCAGCACTGCTGCTGCTAGGAACTGCACTCTTAGAGATTATCAGGATATCGCCTACTGCTTTAGTTAATTGGTGCGGCACAATCACGCCCCGCGCACTCCCCAACACCCGGCTAAGAAAAGAATTTTTGGTAGCCTTTATCTTCCAGCCGAAAACTTTATTTCCTGAAACGATGCTGTCTTCAACATCACCAAAATAATCACCCGCATCAGTAAACGCCTTTAAATCGTATGTTTCAGACACTTTTTTCATTTTAAGCATAGTAACCCACCTCAGCAGCTTTACTATACGTAAGTTTAAATAGTTTTCGCTATAAAGGAGTATATTTGCGTGTGCTTAAAACGCTTAATTTCAAGATGTCTATCGCCATTATCGGAAGCTCACATATCGCCAAGCAGAGCGTTAAAGAAATTAGCGAAGCAATTTATAATTCTCAGCCGGAAATTATCGCTATAGAATTAGACCAGGGCCGAGCTTTAGCCTTGATGCAGAACCAGAAAAATAAGGTTTCAATCCGAGAGATTCTTAGAATAGGGGTTAAGGGCTATGTTTTTGCCAAGATCGGCCAATTAATTCAGCAAAAATTAGGAAAAATGGTTGGCCTAGCTCCTGGCTCAGACATGAAAACAGCTTTAGAACTGGCTCAGAAAAACCATCTTAAGGTTGTCTTGATTGACCAACCGATAAAAACTACCTTAAAGAATTTCTCCAGAAATTTAACCTGGAAAGAAAAAGGGCGGTTTGTGGCAGATCTGTTTAGGGGATTATTACTGCCAAAAAAGCAACTGCGGCAGTTAGGCCTAGAGCAGTTTGATTTGCAAAAAGTGCCGCCAGCAGAGTTGATAGATAAAATGATGTCTTCCTTAAAGGCCCGCTACCCTTCCGTCTATAAATCATTGGTTGAAGACCGAAACCGCTACATGGTTAAAAAATTGGTTAAACTAGCCCGGGAGCAGCCAGAAGCCAAAATCTTAGCCATAATAGGCGCTGGCCATAAGAAAGGAATGGAAGAATTGTTTAACCAGTTTGATGTAGTGTAATTTGTGTAAGTTAAAAAAAATCCTAGGAACTATTATTCCCTAACAACTCCTTGTTAAGTGAAATAAAATAACGGTGCTAAAATTGAATAGGGCGGAGCAAATCAATTTCTTCCTAGACTTACTAATTCAAGAACTTGAGGATGCAATACTGGATTAGCAGAAACTATAATTTTTGATTCCACACTATGTGGTTTTCCTTGATAATCTGTTACTTTTGCTCCTGCTTCTTCCATGATTACATAACCAGCACTATGAAATGGTTCAGCAAGAGGCGTTATACAAGCGTCAAAACTTCCTTTTGCCATATAACAATAATCAAGACCGCCTGTTCCAAAGACTCTGAATGTTGCAGCTCTATCAAGAATTCTTGCCAAAACTCTTTTTGACGGTTCAATAATTTCTGGAGGATGATTGCTTCTGTTGTATCCAATGACAGCTTGTCCTAAATCTCCGACATCAGAAACATGAATTCTGTTTCCGTTCAAATATGCTCCCGCACCTCTTTCTGCAACATATAATTCGTTAAGTCTTGGACAAGCAATAACATCCAGAACATTTTGATCTCCATCGTAAACTGCTACAGAAATGTCAAAAAGAGGAATTCCCTTTATGTAATTCGTAGTTGCATCAATCGGATCAATTACAAACAAATACCTTCCGCTTCCTCGCCTTCCAGTTTCTTCTCCATAAAATCCAGCATCAGAAAATCTTTCTCTTATACGAGCAATGATTATTCTTTCTGCTTCTTCATCAACTTCTGTCAGAAAATCTTTTGGAGATTTTTTTCTCACTTCTCCAAAGTTTCCCATTCTACCTAATGCAAAATCTCCTGCTTCTCTTACAGCCTGCGTTACAACATCGGTTAACATATTATCTGTTGAATTGATGAATTATTTATAAAGATTTGCCCCGCCTTTGTATTTAGGTTTTATAGTCCTACGTCCTTGAAATGAGCGCCGTTATTTTACTCTACGCTCCCTTCGGTCGCTTGGGACTTTGCACTTCTCGCTTCGTTCAACCTCACTTAACAGCGATCGCATACGTTTACTTCTCGTTGCCCTTAAAATAATTCACCAGCTCGATCTTAATATTTCCAGCAGCTAAACAGCCTTGCCGTCCTATATCTGCAAAGATATCGTTGATTTTCATGGCCACGTTAAGATTATGCCCCTGCTCAAAATAAGCTATGGCAATACCTATCAGATGTAATTTGCCTTCCGCTATGCTGAAAACCGGACCGCCGCTGTTTCCGCGGCTGATCGGGCTGGTAAAAGTAAAGGCATCACTTCGCTCAAAACGGAAATTGCCGCCTGTGCTTAAAGGCAAATTTTCGTTGCTAATTATTCCCTCAGTTACAAATCGCCCTAATGAAAGGGAGTAGCCTATGGTGTATACATAATCTGCTGTATTCAGCCTTTCAGGATCACCGATGAAGGCCCTAGCTTGGTTAGCCAACGGTTTTAAGCGGCCGTTGCTGGGCACGGTGACCAAGGCATAGTCTAAACCGCCATCTTCGCAAACTACTTCTCCGCCGCTGATGCCGCCAATGGTCAGATTGCGGCCGCCAGAGATGGTAGCTGTAACAGAATGGGAAAAAGTTAAAGTGTTGGCCAGTTCTGGGCTAAGCTTCCAATCCAGCAAACTTTCCAGGCCGGAACTGGATTTGGAAAAAGCAACTGTAGATGAGAAAGAACCAGGCAGGTCTACCACGTGGTAAGCCGTTAAAAAATAATATTTTCCTCCAGTTTCACCCAGGAGCACGGCACTGCCCCGCTTTTCCATTTCGCCTTTATATAATTCTCCCCGGTAATTTATTCGATAACCAGCTGAAGCTTCCACTAATTCTACACTCTGTGCTGCTTCATTGACAACCTGGTCATCTAACGAGCAGTTATTATTCTCAAATCCAGAACTCTGGCTTACTTCAGCTCGGGGCAGAATTAATACTTTTTGCGGAGTACTCAGCTGTTTGCAACATAATCCCAAATTAGCGGCCAGCAACATTCCTAATAGAGTTTTTTTTATATTCATCTCTTAGTCTGATAATCACTAGCAGGTAATCATTCATTAGATATAAGAATTAGCTAAATACTGCATTTAAGGAATAGGTTAAGCTTGTAAAAAAAAGCCCTAACCAAAAAAACCGGACTAAGGACTATCAACCTACAAAAACTCTTTTATTCTCCGGCTCTGTAGAAAGTCTCGCTATGCTCGGTGGCCATCGGGCTCAGCATTAGCTTCTTAAGGCTGATAACCGACCATCCCCGTAAGGGACATCCCCCTAGCCGGTGTAATTTTGCACCGGAAGATGCTTCGCAAATTGATGGCCACTGCACTTTCTACAGAGCCAACGGCAGAGTAAACTTTAAATAGGCTTTAGTTATTCTTAGTAACCAGAGGCTGGATGTCATGAAACTAAAAGTCATTTCGGTGTTAATTCTGGTAACTTTCTTGTTATTAACCTCCTGCCAGCAGGGCAAGAAGAAGCAGCAAGCTCCAGGCTCGTTTATTGGCGGAACTCAAGGCGTTGTCGCCAAATTTGAAGCGTTCGGAGTTGAAGAAAACGGCGTATACAGCATTTTTGACACGGAAACTTTCCCGATTGAAGTAACCTTAACCAATAAAGGTGAATATGAGCTGCAGCCCAATGAAGTAATGGTGGAATTGCTAGGGCCTTCCCAAAGCGAATTTAATGGCATTGCCAGTTGGAAAAAGAGTAATCTGGATATCATTGATAAGATTTCTGAACTAGTTAAAGAAGGTGGAGAAGAAACCATCACTTTTGCTGATGAAGCCCGATACCGCTCGCCAGTGCGGGGGATAACTGAAAGAAATTGGTTTGCCAACGTGGAATATAATTATAAGACCTTTGTAATCGTGCCGGAAGTTTGTCTGAAATATGACTTGCGTGACCGCCGGGTATGCACTGTGGAGGAAGCCAAATCTTTCGATGTTTCCGGCGCGCCCATAACTATCGAAGGCGTAACTGAAGATACCGCCGGAAGAGGAATCATGGCTTTAAAATTCACCCTGAAAAATGTGGCTGGAGGCAAAGTAACGCTGCCTAATGCTAATTTCGAAGTATCCGATAAGCTGGTTTATTTATTAGATGATGCCGGTTGGGAATGCAAATCTGGAGGAAGAATCAATGAAGCGCGGCTGATTAACGGGCTGGCAGAAATTGTCTGCCGCCTTAAAAATCCGCTGGCTGAAGCTCACCTTTCCACAAAACAAGTAATTTTAACGCTGAACTACAAATATCGAGAGATTGTGCAGGAAAAGTTGGCCATTAAGGAGTCAGTGAATTAATCTAGGTAGTTTTGCTAAATGATAAAAATGCGTGAAACCGCCTCACCTCGCCATAAATGACGAGGTTTCAAAAGAGGCGGTTTCTCAACTACGCATTTTTAGCATGCAAAAATTTCGCCCTAAAGGAGGGGGTTTTACACCCAGCGAAATTTTTTGCATAAATTTTTAGTTAAGATTAATTTTTACTTTCGTTCCATTATTCTCAACAAGTAATCCAACGCTCGCGAATCAGACTTCAAACCATCCAAACTGTCTTTCTGCTCTGCTAATAATAATGAATACAGCTGCCCATAGCTGCTGTCGCCAGCTGGAAAATCCAACTGCTCAGTAATGGTAAGGTCTGTCAAGAGATGAGTTGCAGAAGTAGGAGTAGCAGTTAACTTAACTACATAATTTAACGTTTGCGCTGGCAAGGCCATGATGATGTACTGATGGCTGCCATAACGATGATTCTCAATAGCAAATAGATCAAAACCATCTGCACTGGCAACTGAGCTTCTCTCCAAAGTCAGTTGGTGTACAATTGCCGGCAGATTATACCGCGGATAATTTGGTACTGGACTGGTCTCGGTTTCGCCGCATGCAGCTAATAACGCCAGTACTGGTGATAATTTAAATTTAGACCACATTATATTGATCTTGCTTTTTTGCAAGCACTGGTTTTTTATTTAGTTCCTGTCACCACCACGTAAGCCAAAAAGCTTTCCAGCTGGATATACTCATCCGAGCCTTCAACCATCCTGAACTCTACTTCACCGCATTTGTCGACCAATTCCACTTTTTTACGGTCATCTAACTGCAAATTCCAAATTTCTTTCTGGATTTGCTTGATGATGTCTAATCCTGATAACCCGTAATCAAGCATTAAATTAAGCAGCTTTTTTCTGGATTCTAAAAAATTTCCCTTGGCGGCAGCTGTCAACACTTCGTTAACTTCTTTAGGCTTAGCTATTGAAGCCATAGAGTAAACGTCTTCAGGTGCAATAGCCTCACCTTCTTTCTTAACCACAAAACAGCTTTGCAGGATATTAGTCAGTCTACGGCAATCACCATCGCTTACCTCGTATAAAGCCTCTTTAACAGCATCTGTCAATACTGCTGTTTTGTTTTTCTTTTCCTCGGCAGAGATGACATCAATTACCGCAAAAATTTCCGGCTTGCTTAAGGGCTTGAACCTAAATACTGCACATCGGGACTGTATTGGGTCAATTATTTTTGATGAATGGTTGCAGCTGAAAATAAATCGGCAGGTTCTGGTATAATTTTCCATGGTCCTACGCAGAGCTTGCTGCGCATCCTTGGTCAGGGCATCACTTTCATCCAGATAGATCAGTTTGAACGGCACATTGCCGATGGCTTTGGTTCTGGCAAAATCTTTTACCTTAACGCGGATAACATCAATGCCCCGCTCATCTGAGGCATTCAATTCCAAAGTATTTTGCCGCCAATTATCTCCAAATAATTGTTTGGCAATAACTAAAGACAAAGTGGTTTTGCCGACACCCGCCGGGCCAGAAAACAGCAGGTGGGGCATGTTTCCAGATTCTACGAAAGCGCTAATCTTTTCTATAATCTCTTTCTGCCCTTTAATTTCAGCAAAAGTAGTGGGCCGGTATTTCTCGGTCCAGATCGTGGAAATCATAACAGCCTAGCAGGATGGTTACTTTATAAGTTTTCTGATAATCTGGGTTCTGTAGAAAGTCTCATTGCACCCGGTTAGCATAAGGCTCAGCACCTGATTCC
>Ga0209542_10019518_pt1 | contig 10839 bp, 10 predicted proteins | sample RifCSPhighO2_01_FD_184028 | JGI IMG/M metagenome (GOLD analysis project Ga0209542, IMG submission 184028) | Soil microbial communities from Rifle, Colorado - Rifle CSP2_plank highO2_0.1 (SPAdes) (version 2) | ecosystem: Environmental > Terrestrial > Deep subsurface > Rock core/Sediment ...
TCTCAGTTGCCTTCGATATCGCCGCTACCTCCAGTATCGGGCGGCGATTGTGCCAGCGTCCAGGGCCCGGGAGTTCCCGATGGTAAAGTTGACCTCTTGGACGTGGACCAATTGAGGGTGGAGATAAGCCAACAGAAGCAGACACTATTCTGTGATTTTGATAAAAATAACACCGTCGATATTTTTGATTTCAACACGTTACGACAGGCATTTGTCGGACAATCCAAAATATAATTTATGAATAGAAATGCTCGTTTTGCTCTACTGAGCCTGGTTTTCGTTCTATCGACGCTGTTTTTCTGGATGGCGTTAAATAACGTCTTGATTCCTTCCAAGGCACAACTAGATACCAATCTGAAGATTTTTGTTTCCGAGAAACAGATTGCCTGCAACATGAACGGTGTCTGTCTCGCCTACCTTTTCGGCTCGACGAATGAAGGAGTCGGTGTTTCCGCAGTTCAGGGTGGAATGAAGGTCTCCGACAATCTCGAAGTGGTTGGGCTACTAAAAGACACTTTTTGTAATAATGCTTCTTTTAATCTTGACACGGAACTTGGCTTCAGTTTCGATTCGGCTTCGAGGAGCGCCAAATTTGCTCTTGGGGCTCTGAGAGGGGATGCTCAGCTTGTAAGCGGTGTCAAGTGTATCACCGGAATCATTCTCAAACCAACCGCACCAATCACTGGGGTTGGCACACTACAACTGAACGAAGCCGCTTTGTGGAAGGCCACTGGGGCCCAGACTCTTATTCTTAATCCGAGCGTCGATTCCACCGCAATAACAATTAATATTACTGCCGATGCCCCGATTCCCTCAATCACGCCGCCTTCTGGGGGCGGTGGCGGGGCTACCTGTGCGACCAAGGCTCAAGGAGATTGTAACTGTGATAGCGCTATTGACTTGGCAGATTGGGAAAGTCTGAGAGCCGCAGTAAATAAAGAAGGCGCTGTCAGCTGCGATGTCAATAATGACGGTGTTACCAATAGCCTTGATTGTCAATAATGACGGTGTTACCAATAGCCTTGATACTAGCGTTTGGGTTCAAAATAACCAATTACTGAAATGAATATGAATACTGCGGAAAAAGCGAAAATTTTTGTGGTCGGCATTGCCGCTATCATGGCGGTGGGTTTTTTTGGCTGGACCATTAATAAGTATGTATTGCGGTCACAGGCAGCAGTAAGTAATGTCACTGTAGAGATGAACCCTAGCTCTGGCGCGGTGCCAGAAAATTCGATTCAGGTTATCATTAAGCCCCAAGAAGCGGGAAAGAAAATTTCCGCCGTCGATGCCGTTTTTGACGTCAAAAACGGCACTTTCATTGGTTCCGATGGCTGTTCCAAGCTTGAAGGTGGAGATAAGTCCATATTTACCGAGCTATTTGATGAGGTTAATGGCGCCAAAGGCCGCTATAGTTGTGGTGTTCTTAAAAAAGATGCCGAGCTTCCGGAAGGAGTAGTCATTGGCATTACCGTTGCCTGTACTAATAACGATCCTATTACCGTAAGCTTCAATACTCAGGCTTCCCAGATTGTCGGTAACGTTGAAGGAGTTCAGTATGGTTTTGGCAATGTCACCTCAGCCACTTTTGATTGTTCTGGTAAAGGCGGCGGCGGTACTCCGCCGGTACCGCCGCAGGGTGACGGTCAGGTTTCGGCTTCATTTTCTCCGGACACCTGCGCCGTCGATAAGGGAAAAGCCTGTCAATACCAGTTAAACATTGTGTCACGAAAAACGGAGAATAAAATTTCCGGATATTTTGTCAAGTTAGCCTTTGATAAAGGGATCTTAAAAGCAACGGAAGTCAAAGGTCCAGTTGGGGCTTCCGAACAACCCAAAGTAACACCGCCAGCAATCAGTCCACCCAAGACGGATGGGCCAGTACTTGGAGTCCAACTAGCTCAGAGTCCCGGAACGGTCTTGGCGACGCCGTCACCGGCATCATCAGCAATCTCTCCCACTGTCGGCGCTCCAGCCACTCGTGACTGTCGCAGTGATCAGGAGTGTGTAACGAAATTCTGTTCAGGAAAACCCTTCTGTCCAATGCGCTGTATTATTCAACCAGGTCAGACAACCGGTTTATGTACTCCGCCCAATCAGCCCTCACCATCCGTGGGAACGCCGGTGCCATCAGGCGGACCGCAGCCACTATCAAGCTGTAAAGTGGTGAAAACACTGATTGATAATGATAAGGGAGAAGTCGGACTGCTATTAGTCTGTGACTCCCCAGCTCAAGGGCTTTTCCAAAGTTTTACTAACACCTTCTCGTTTAGTGCCATCGGCGACGGCGAAGGGCAACTAAAAATTGCCTCGATCCAGGTGGTAGGACCGCAAGGAGCGCCACTGTACACGGTCGACAAGGGTATCGCTAAGTACGTTATTGGCGGTGGTCGTGGCGGTGGGGCTACGAATGTAACTCTTCAAGTAAAAGGAAGACTGCAATGTATTCCCCAGAAACCGAAAAATGCTCCCAGTTCATTCGGTGCCCAGATTGGCTTGAAGGACGGCGGTCTCAAGGAACCCATCTTTAAGGATGTCGAGCTGACTTTTGACGACAAAGGTCACCTTAGTGGTGAAGTGGCTTTCAGTGCTAATACTAACGAGACGGAAGGTTATGCGGTATATTCCAAATTCAAGAAGCATTTGCGTAAAAAGATTTGTGATGCGACGGCAAGGGAAAGCTTTCCGGGTTCATACCGTTGCGATCGGGGAAAAATCGACCTAAAACCAGGGAAAAATGTCATTGATATGTCAAATGTAGTGCAATTGTTTGGCGACTTAGCCTATGGGGATCAGGACGGCGTGGTTAATTCCTTCGACATGGCAAAAATACGCTTATGTCTAGGCAGTACTGAAGAAAGTTGTGTCCGTAACGCCGACTCAAATTTCGACCGTATTGTCAACGCGAGTGATTGGGCGTGTGCAATAGCGGCACTCAATGAACGCTATGACTCAGAATAATCCGGGCCGCCCCAAGCTAATGTCTCTTCTTGTTGTCGCCGTTCTGGCGGCCCTAGCAATCGGATTCTTCCTATTCTGGAAGCAAGCGGGGAAGAAACCAGCTTCAAATCCAAAATCAACAGAAAAAACTCAGGTGAATCGTAATGGGGAATTATATTTGGAAACAGAATTAGGAAGTACCATTCTTATGCCGAATAATCAATTTAAAGTGATTCTTTATGGAAGCACCGGTGGCCAGGAAATTGGCGGCTATGATGCCGTATTAAATTTTGATAATGATTCATTACACTTTACCGGTGGCCAGGAAATTGGCGGCTATGATGCCGTATTAAATTTTGATAATGATTCATTACACTTTGTAAGTGGTGAAAGCCTTTTGCCCGCATTGCAGTTTTTTTCTCAAGCGAGAGACGATGGTAGTTTGTCACTTACTGGGGTAAAAGAGCTTCAATCTGAGCAGAATGTTATCTTGGACAAAACTCCCTTAGCGGAGCTAGTATTTGACGTGGTGTTGCCCGGTAGTGGCGGGATTGATTTGCTGTTTCACGCCGGAGATACAGATGATTCTAACCTAATTATTCTGACCACGGAAGACATATTGGGCGAGGTAGGTAATTTAGAATTATTATTCGGCAATGAGGTAAAAATAACAAGCGGTGAGGTATACTCGATTCCCGGAGGAAATATTCAGGTCACGGTGGAACCAGTGGCCACTCTGCCACCGGTGTGTAACGATTGCCAGACCAAAGTAATTATCAATGTTAATAATGGGACTGAGTCCAAGGATCTAGAGTTTATTCTGGGGGGGATAGCCGGCTTTACTGGTGATGCAAAGCGGGCTCACGGTTATGCTTTTGAAGTGGGGGCTATTGAGAGAAATTCAGTGACATTACGGATCGCTTCATATGAAAAATAAGCCGACAATTTTTTTATACTTTGGCGCCTTGGTCCTTTTTATAGTAGTTATTCTCGTGTTGCGGTATGTGGGAATACGGCGCGAACTGGAATCGCGACAGAGTGGAGCGGAAGGGCTAGCCGCTTTAGATGAATCAGCTCTTTCTACATCCTCAAATTATGTGGATAATACTGCAACGACGTTTTTTACTCTCACGGCCGCCAACAACGATCTTGGCTTGTACACGGTTGGCGGCGATTCTAGCGAGGACCTGGCACAGTTTCTGGCTCGAGAACCATTGTATATTTCGAAAAAATTAATTCCCGATAATCCGGCAAATTTTTCGTTGACGGGGCGGCTTGACGACCGCCAAGCGGGCTTTTTAAATGCGGCGGGCACGCCGGTTGATGCGACTCATTATTACTTTCAACAGAAGCGCTGTAATAATGTTCCCGTTTTTGGTGCCTCCCTGGGAATTCATGTCGGCGCCAGTAATAACATTTACCACATTTCCGGGGCAATGATAAAAACTGATGCCACTTGTACCGCTACTATCAATCAGACCAGAGCTCATGAAATCGCCCTCGATGCCCTTAAGAAGGTAGATCCTAAAAGCATTTCACTTTCGGTTCGTCAATCAGAACCGGCCATTCTCAATCTTCAACTGGTTGGAGTCAGCGATGATGTCACTAATTATTTTACCCAACGAGTAACGGCCTGCAATGAAAACGATCTCTGTAAAATATATTTTGTTGATTTGAAAACGGGTCGGATTGTCCACGATTTCCAGATCACGTCCGACTTGGTTAATCGAAAAGTTACTGCTGATACCGGAGCGTCAAGAACTGAGGGTCAGCCGGCAGTAGGTGATCAGGCAGTCAACAATGCCTACGATTTTTTAGGGAGCATTTACAGCTATTATTCGACGACTCATAACAGAGATAGTATCGATGGTGCTGGCGGTCAGATTTGGACCCATATTGCCAGCTGTGCTGGGCCCAACGCCTTTTGGAACGGGCAAAGGATCACCTTAGTCTGTCCCTCTCTGGCCACAAAGGATATCATCGCTCATGAGCTTCAGCACGGTGTTACTGAGTATGCAGTTCAAAGAGGCGTCAGTATTCGGTATTGGTATGAATCGGGAGCCTTAAACGAAAGTCTCTCCGATATTTTTGGTTATGCCAACGACCCCGATGACTGGACAATGGGAGAGGGTTCGGGAATTGGGGTAATCCGTGATCTGTCTAATCCGCCGGCCAAGGGTCATCCCGATCGGGAATTCAGTGCTAAGTATTACTGCAGAACTTGTACTGACGGAAAATCTTGTGATAACGGCGGTGTGCACATCAATAGTGGGGTATTGAATAAAGCTTTTTATCTCATGGTAACAGGAGGCGCCTTTCCTAATACCACCGATAATATCGGTCAGTGTCAGATTAGCGGCATTGGCAAAGAGAAAGCGCACTTGATTATCTATCGGGCTTTGATAACTTATCTCAAGGGCAAAACCACCGCCAATTATGCCGACATGTATACCGCGGTGAATCAAGCCTGCGCCGACCTTTATAATGGCGCCACGTCCGCAGAATGTATTAATGTCAAGTCAGCAATGCAGGCGGTACAAATGGATCAACAAAAAGTGGGCTGTAGTCAAGGTCCAAAATGTCCGGGAACCTGTGCTAAAGCAGAAGTAAAGGTTACCTGCGACGGCGCGTCTGGTCCCCAGGTAACGCCGTCGCCATCAGTTACCTCTAGTCCCAACCAGAACCCAACGCCCTCAATCGGACCCTCATCAGCGCCCACCAACCAGCCCACGGCGGTACCAACGGTAACTCCGCCGATCAGCTACCAGCAGACCGCGCCGCTAAAATCATTAATTTCGCTTCCCAATTTCCAAAATGGTCAAGTGAAAACAGAATACGATGGCAAGCTATTTAAACTCACCGCCGATCTTACCAGTAGCGTTTCCCTTGTTCCGGCTAGTAATGAGTTACCGATTCGTGGCGAATTAATTGGTCCCGATACTGTTAAAACTGGTTTGTTTGTTCTCGATGATAATGGCGCCATGATTAACCGCTTCAGTAGCCCCAAGGATATGAGACAGTACACTGCCTATCAGGTCAGTATTAACGGTAGTGAAACCGACAATGGCAAAGATCTGCCTATCCTTCTCGCCGACCTTTCCCCCCAAACGACACCCAATCCCCAGGAGTCGCAAAAAGTGTCTCTTGATATGACAATTCGGTTACAAGGCATTAGCAAGAAGCCCAAATATGCCGATGCCATGTTTGTAAAAGTGGGAATAACTGGCGGCAAATTGAAGCAACCAACTTATCTAAAAGTGCCTTTCTTTGCCGACGATGACGGTCTGTGGCGGGGGAGAATCACTACTGGTGTCGCCGAAGGTGATTATTGTTTGCTTATTAAACCGCCACGCCACACCCAGCGAAAATTCTGCGATAATAACGCCAGTGAATCATCTCCAGGAGAATATAAAGGCGATGTTAGTAATATAACACTAAACAAAGGGGTTAATTTACTCGATTTTCGCAACGTAATCCAGTTAGCGGGTGATCTGCCCCTCCCGGAGCAAGATGGGGTAGTGAACTCGAGAGATATTCTCAAAATCCGCAAGAGCTTGCAATCAAATAAAATTGATGACATCTTAGCCGCTGACGTTAACAATGATGGGGTGATTAATGCTTCGGATGATGCCTTAGTGATATTTACCCTGGGAGTAAGAACTGATCAGAATTAAGACTTACTTCTCGTTGCATCTCGTCGCTGGCATTATGTATAATGATTGCGTATCCCTATGACTGACAATATTTTAAAGAAACGAATGATGGCTACCAGCGTGGTGACTCTGCTTATCGCCTTGATTTTAGTGGTGGTGATCGCACTTTTTGCTCGGGGTCAGCTCAAGCTCAATGGACAGGGATTAACGGCAAAACAACAGGAAATAGCGACAGTGTCGCCGACCGTGGTGACTGGGCTTTTGGGACTGAGTCAGAAAGGCGGCGACAAGCCAGTAGTTAGGGGCCAGGATGTTACCTTATTCGTCTACGCGGACTCGCAAAACCAGGATATTACCGGGTATGACGCGGTGCTGCGTTATGATAATACCCAGTTGGAATTTAAAACGGTGACTTCTCTAATCGAGGGGGTTGATCTTTACCAAACGAATGACGTGGCTGAGGGCAATCTTTACGACCTAGTGATTACCGGGGTGAAAAGCCTTACTTATCAGGGCCAATTCCTTTTTAACCGTACTGCGGTTGCCGAAGTAACCTTTCGACCCCTAAAATCAGGAGAAGCGAAGATTGCTTTTATGTATGAGCCGGGAAGCAACAGCGACTCCAATCTGATTGACGGAAAAAACATGGATATTTTAAGCTCAGTGGCCGATTTAACATTAACGATTAAGTAATATGAAATTGAAGCCGATGAAAGCGATTATTTTTAGTTCATTATTCGTACTATTTATTCTGCCGATTTTCACTGCGGCTCAAGCGGCGACACTGCAATTTAATCCCAGTTCAATTAACAAAAAGGTCGGCGAGACGTTTGAACTGGAAGTGGTAGTCGACGCCGGCGATAAAGAAGTGTTAAGCGTCGACGCGTTGGTGAACTTCGATGGCAACATTCTTGAGGTGCAAAGCATTACTGATGGCACCTATCTTGATATTGGTCAGAAAGACTTCAAGAGTTCCGGAAAAGCTTATGTGGCCGGAGTGGTGCCGGGTCCAGGGGTAACGGTAACTGGAAAGGGGACGTTGGCAAAGATTCTTTTTAAAGCGAAAGCCAATGGACGGGCCACAGTGACTTTTGATTGTGAAATGGGAGAGAAAACTGAATCCAACATTTCCGAAGCGGTCATTGATGCGACTGATCTGATCGAATGTTCCCAAAATGGGGAAGCGATTGTGGTGGTCGGTGGTGGCAGCAGTACTAGTACCGGCTCCGGCCAGACTGGCGGTAGCCCGGGTGAATTACCCCAAAGTGGTATGTTCGACACAGTAGTTACCTTCTCCATAATTGGTGGGATTCTCTTTATTATTGGCGCCGGGGCCAAGCTGTTGTTATGAACAAAAAGACACAACGGGTGGTTTCCATAGTGATCGGTCTCATCTTGGCCTCGCTACTCTTGTATATCGGCTGGCGGATTGTCCAACGTCGCCAAAGCCGGGCCAGTACCCCAGTGAAACTGAGTTGTACAGTCCAGGGAAGCAATGGGGTGGTAACCTGGCAAGATTCTAATGCCGCAATTGAAATTATTGCCTATGGAACGGTTTCGAGCGGCACATACCCATTTTTATGTGAGGAAGAGAATACGCCGGAATCAGCTGATGGGGGAATGTATACCCATGAGTGTACGATCGGACCGTTGGTTTCGGGTTCACAGTATGCGGTATCAATTGGTGAAATAACGACGGAATGCGCCGGCGATACCGCCGTTGGTGAACCCGCTTTACAGCCAATCGAAGTGGCACCGACAACCAAGATGGAACCCACTGAAGGGGCAATTACTCCAGCCAGTGAGCCAATTGACTTGTCAGTATTACTACCGGAGGACGAGGTGACGGCGTACTTCGAGGATAATCCCGATGCTTCGGTGAGCGATTGTGTGACGCACTTTTCTTCAAAAAACTATACCGGACTGGGACAAATGTGCTCTGAGGCCTGGGCGAAAAGAAATTTAGAATAAGCAATGAACCTCGATGAAAGAAAAAAACGCATGCTGGCGATTGGCGGGGGAGTTACGGCCCTTCTTGTTGTTTTATTGATTATTATCCGCGCCGCCGTCGCGGGCGGCGCCGACGCTACCCCAACTGACTTCTCCTGTGACAAAAATGGTACCACCGCTTCGATTAAATGGCAAAGCAAAAGCGGTGACAAAGGCCTGATTAAATACGGTCTACAAACCAGCGGGGAATTGCCCTTTATTCACGAGGAAGCCACGACCCCGATAAAAGCAGGAAGCGGCCTAAATCAGCACTCAGTGGGCCTAGATTCGCTTCTGGACGGCAGTTCCTATATCGCGGCTGTCTCCGGCTTTGAAGAGAAAACAGTGGTCTGTAAGGATGAAAATGAATCTCAAGCCAGTTCAGGTCAATTCAATTCTTTGAACTCTTTAGCAGAAGTATTACCGTCGCCTACTGAAGCGCCCGAGCCAACGGAAACACCGTCACCGACACCGGAAGAGACGGGTAGTCGGTTGCTACCCTTGGTAGACGCCACTGCCTACTTCAACGATAATACCACGGCAACCCTGCTTGATTGTGTGGAACATTTTAGTGCGGAAGTAGATAGCGGCGGCAATTCATTCTACGGCTTAGCCCACATCTGTGCCGCCGCCTGGAAAGCCGTCAATACCAGCTCATAAACAAAGTCTTACCGTCTTTCTGCTGGATAGGGACAGCGACCGCGATCTCTTTCAACAAAGGCTCTTCTTACCTCCCCGCTAAGTATTAGGTTATCAGCACCGATAACTCGTTGCTCTTGTTCCTCAGGGGTCAAACCACGATACCACGCCATGATCGTCGTCTCAAAATGCTCACCGATCATGGCCGCGAAATCTTCTAACATAGTGGTACGCCGTACATCAACGCCTCTCTCTAACAGAAATGCTTGAGTCTCAGCACTGGCTAATCTTCCCGCTGGACAACCCAAGGCATCACCGGAGCCGTAAGCCCGTAGCTGTTTAACATCGAGTCCTAGCTTAGAACCATCTAGTAGAGGATAGTTCACTAATGGACTTCTAGGAAACCTGTCACTAAGAATACCCAAACCGACAGAAGCTTCGCCCACGTGATCAATACTGACCCGTGATACGAGAACTGCCTTTACTGGTAAAAATTCTTCCTGGAAAATGGCGGCTAGCCTTGACGTTACTGCTGTTCCGGTGCGAACACCCGCTGTCACAACCTGTTCAAATTCTGGTGCGTGACCAATTAGATCTCTGACTTGAGTTTTTGTCTCGGCCAATTTTTCGGCATGGTCAATAAGGGGTCAGGCACGACTCCTGGCACCGCGAGACCCTCGAGCAAGCGAGACCAAGATTTCTGTAAAGATATTGTTACCGCATAGGAGTATCTATCTAATACGCTACTGTTTCTTTGTTGATGTTCTACGTCCAGCTCAATCGCAAAAGGGACTTTACCTTCAGCCACCCGTTCTTTATGGAATTGCCAGAATATGGTAATAACATCAGTGAGTAGTCGATGATACTCGACCATTTCCGGGTCATTGCGGTTCGATGTGGCTGAAATCATTAGGGAATTATACCCTCTGCAAAGGGCTAAATCAATTATAGGTCACTGGGGGAGATCGTGGAGGAAATGTATTGACAAAGGCAATACATTTTTGGTAATATATGGCTATGCTTGGTCGGAAGATTGAATTCAGTGAGGAAAAGAATATTTTTCTTAAAAAGTCTCGTGGCGTGAATTTTGAAGACGTACTTGATGCGATTGGTAACGGAAACCTGATTAAAGATATTAAAAATCCTGGGCGGCAATATTCTCATCAAGGATTATTAGTCGTAATAATCGGAGTGTATATTTATGGAGTACCATATGTATATGACCAAGAAAAAAACACCGTGTTTCTAAAAACCGTCTACCCAAGTCGTAAATTATTTAAAAGTTATCATAAAAAGAACTATGAGAAAAAAGAAAAAAGAAAAAGAACCGCTTAGTCCTTTTGAGAATCTTGTTCTCGATGACTACGAGAGAGAGATAGAAGCCTCTATTGCTCGCGATGAGTGGATTCCTGTGGAGAATCAGGAAGAGGTGAAAAAAATGTGGCAATACGCGGCAAAAAACACCCTAGATCTTCGTAAATCAAAAAAAATCACGGTGCGAGTTAACCAGGGCGATCTTATTAAGCTGAAAACTAGAGCTCTGGCAAGCAATATGCCATATCAGACTCTTCTGGGCGTGCTCGTGAGAGATTTCGTGGAAGGGAAATACAAAGTTAAG
>Ga0209542_10019519_pt1 | contig 10839 bp, 14 predicted proteins | sample RifCSPhighO2_01_FD_184028 | JGI IMG/M metagenome (GOLD analysis project Ga0209542, IMG submission 184028) | Soil microbial communities from Rifle, Colorado - Rifle CSP2_plank highO2_0.1 (SPAdes) (version 2) | ecosystem: Environmental > Terrestrial > Deep subsurface > Rock core/Sediment ...
GATATTGGGCGAATGCATTATTGTAGGCGAAGAAGTAGAGACAACCGATGGTGAGCTAATTGGCTTGTTTATTAAACAGTTCATAGCACCGAATCAATCACCACGTAAAACAGCCGAAGATATTAAAGAACAAGGCGGGCTAGTATATGTGCCCCATCCGTTCGAGACTGTCCGCAAAGGCATATCAGAAGCAGCCTTAGACAAGATTGCTGATTTGGTTGATATAGTCGAGACTGCCAACGGCCGCGCGGTCTTTCAAAACAGAGGCGCACAAGCCGCAAAATGGGCCAAGAGTCGCGGCAAAGCTATGGCCGCCAGCAGCGATGCGCATGGATACAAAGGCCTTGGCACAACGTTTACTCAGCTAAATAAGGCTCCATCGTCCGACAACTTGGTTTCCCAGCTATCTAAAGCGGAACTTATATCCAATAGACCTCCTCTTCATACGCTTTTGAATCCCAAAATGAATCGACTTAAAAAACGGGTTGGTAAACGCACATGATAAGCAATATCATAGATGCTCTGCTGTTTTTTGCTCCGGCGGGCGTGGCCAATGCGGCCCCTGTTATTGCCAACAAAATTCCCCTTCTCAAACAATGGAATACACCGCTTGATTTTGGCAAATCATTCCGCGGCAAACGTATATTTGGCGACAACAAAAGATGGCGTGGTTTGATTGTCGGTACTTTGGTAGGTGGCTTGGTGGCCTATATTGAGGCTTTGACGGTTTTTAAAGTTGGCTTTAATGCTCCGTGGCAATTAACACTGGGCTTTGCCACCGGACTGTTACTGGGATTTGGCGCCTTGATAGGTGATGCCGTGGAGAGCTTCTTTAAGCGTCAGGCAGGCGTGGCACCGGGCAAAAACTGGTTTCCGTTTGACCAGATAGATTACATTGTGGGCGGCCTAGTTGTATCATTCCCCTTCGTGCATGTAACTTTTGTGGGTTACTTTTGGGTGTTTGTAGTTTGGTTTTGCATGCACCTACTATTTAGCTACATCGGATATATGCTCCACCTCAAAGACAAGCCAATTTAGCCAATAGTTGTTGAAGTGGCAGCATAAAGTTCTCGCTGAACAGTATTCACGTCTGTACGATAGGCTTCTCTGACACGTTCAATAGATGGCAAAAAGCGAAAACCAATATGGTCATCATCATATGTTTGACACACTTCTTCACCTAACCCGTTTATATAATCTGGTGCGATCGCGGCAGCGCCACTACTGTGCCTGGCTAGTAGTCCTGCGGTCTGATCGTAAAATCGATGTTCTTGGGCATACCGCAGAATAACTTCAGGATCATTTTCATCTTCTGATCCTGGACCCGCAACAAAACCGTTTTCTTCATTCTCTGAACAAAATTCTATATGATCAGGAGATCTGCCAGTACTGCCAACCTTGGCGGCAGATAAACCTAGATAACCAACTGCGACAATCAATACGCCGGCCACTGTACCTTTTATTGCATTACCGCCTTCTCTTTTTGCTTCTAAACTCATCAAATGCTCCTTTAGAAGAAGGATTATACCATTATCTTTACAAGAGCACAATTTTTACTTTACGAATGTATTATGAAAATTGTTCGGCTGCTATTCGTCGAGCGCCTTTTTGAACTTTTCCACCAGATCAACCGGCGTGGGGTTTACGCCGTTTAATATTGCCAGATAAATACTTACAAAATCTCCAAATACACTGCTCCAAAATAGTTGCTGCGCCACCGTTTCCCCCTTAGGAACTACAACTTGTGGCTTGGGTCGTTTGCCAGAAAGCAACTTTTCGGTCACCAAAAAGCGTTTTTGAACCCGTTCATGTTCCAAATTTGAACGTATTTCTACCACAGCGAATGGCTTGTCTACCGGGTGGCTGCTCCAGCCAATAAACTCATTGTGATTAAACTCTGGGTACCGATTAGCCCAAGCCAGATTTTTTGCGTTTTCGTTAAAACATATCTTCCACTTGTTGGCAGCCGGAAACATCAAAGGACCGCTATAGACAATAACTGTTCTGCCCATGAGTTCCTGAGCTAGTTGTTTGGCGGCATTTTTAGCGGTTGGGACGTCGGCTCGCCACGAATCGGTTTGGGTTTTCAGCCACTTGGAGATATTGTGACGCTCCTCATTGGCGCCAACGTCAATGAGCTTAAGGGGAGTGAACAGTTCTATAAATGCACTGATAAAGTAAAACGACGACATTCTGGGCTGAGTGCCCGTCGGCAGTAAATACAGTGGATAACCCTTCTCCTCGGTCAGTTTTTGCAGTTTTCCGCCAGAGGCCATGACTACAATTTGGGCCTGATGAGACTCAGCATCATGAAGCTGAGCAATGGTTTCCTCGGTGTTACCTGAGTAACTTGAGGCGATGAATAGTGTATGTTCATCAACATATTTAGGCACCGTGTAGTTGCGGCTTACCTCAAAAGGCACATTAACCCCCGGCCAGGTTTGCATATATTCGGCCGGCCAGCCAGATCCGCCCATGCCACCCAGAACAATGTTTCGAATGTCAGCTTTGGCTTCAAACTTAACACCAAATTTGTGTGTTAGCTGTTGCCATTGTTTTTCTACAATACCAAGCGCATCTTGTGGATCATGCTGCTTGATATACTGCCGATCGTCTAACACTTATGTCCCTCTCCAAATTACGCTTTTGCTTATAATCTAAATTTGTTACTATACCCATTGTAAATTGTAAACCTTAAATCGCTAAATGTTCCGCACTGCGGGACAAAGGGTGGAAGATATGTTCGGCAATAACAATCAAAACGATCAAACACAAACGGACAGTCAGCAGACTGGAGATGCTAGCGCGCTAACAGAGCCGTCTATGGGCCAGCCGTTTAATGTAACCAGTCCGGCGCCTAGCAGTACCGTTGTTCCTTCCGAGCCAAGCAGTGCTCCACCTACCGACGAAATACTTTCGGCGGACCCTGGCGCACAACCACAAGCTCCAGCCGAACCAGCTACAGAAACACCCGCCGAGGCTCCAGCTGAAGCTCCACCAGCCGAAGAAGCTGCACCCGCCCCAGACGCTTCCCTGCCCCCGGTTGCAGAGCCAGCGCCAAGCGTATCAACAGATAACGGCGAATTAACATCCATCAAGCAAGAAGCTTTGCAACAGTTATCGCCATTGGTTGACCAGTTAGATCAAACCCCAGAAGAAAAATTCCGCACCACCATGATGATGATCCAAGCTGCTGACAATCAAAGCCTGATTAAGACAGCTTATGACGCCGCTCAGCAGATCAAAGACGAGAAAGAGCGCGCTCAGGCGCTACTAGACGTTATAAACGAAATAAATTACTTTACCCAGCAGCAGAAAAAAGACGAAAAATCTTAGTTTTTGAGTAGTTTGCGGCGGCTATATAGTGAGTGTCCAATTGCTGATAGTGCGCTAACACCCACAAATATGGCAACAGTATTGTCTGGGCCGGTTTTAGACAAGTTTTCTTCTGGTTTGGTTGCAGGTGGAGGTGTGGCTGTTGGGGCTGGAGTTGTAGCAGGCTTGTCGGCCGGTTTGTCAGCTGGTTTATCAACTGATGGAGTTTCTGCGGCTAGTTTCTCTTCTGGGGTTGACTGAGTATTTTCGTTGGTAGATTCAGAGCTCTCATTAGATTCGCTTTCATTGTCAGTCTTGACTGCTGTTTGGGTGCTTTCGTTATCGTTATTCACAAATTGACGGTAAGTCCACCTGCCGCCAACAAACAATCCACCAAGAACGGCCATAGTAACTATTAACGTCACAAAGGCCAGCAACCAAGCAACACCAATGTGCTCCTTGCGCTCAGACTCATAATATTCCTTTACCTCTTCGGGTAAAGCAACATTGTCTTCAACTTCTTCTTGCTTATCAAATAATGCCACTTTCGTCTCCTACTACATATACCATAGTACAAACTGGCTATTTTAGCAATACTAGGCACTGCTTGTGTTTATACGGCTGCGTGCTGCCAGTTACCTTCTGCGTCCTGATGCCATTCCGCGTGAACAAAGGTAGGCGTAATTAACTCGGGATGAGCTTTCGCGTCTAGAAGCACTTGTAAATTTTCACCAGCGCTTATTGCTGCAGCCTTGTCGCCGTTGTGGAGGGCAGCCAAAACAGCATCCACTAGCATAAACTCTGTGGATTCGGGCCCACGACCCGCAACTTCAAGATCAGGTGATAGTCCAAAACCAGCAGGCGGCCAAAGTTTGTTACTCATATACCAACTACCCTACATCATTCCGCCCATGTCCATGCCACCACCGCCAGGCATAGATGGAGATTCCTTTTCTGGCACATCAATCACCAACGCACCCATTGTCATGGCTGTGCCGGCAATTGAAACAGCGTTTAATATCGCTTCTTTGGTAACCCTGGTCGGGTCCACAATTCCCTTAGCCTTAAGATCAATCAGCTTGCTGGCATCATTGACATCCACACCCTGCCCAGCCTTAGCCTTAAGAATTTGCGGCAACCACTCGTCGGCATTCAAACCGGCATTGGACAGCAAGATGCGGAATGGCTGCTCTAGCGCGCTCTTGAGCATACTCTTGCCAGCAGCTGTAGACGTATCATCGGATGCAACAGACGCTACAAACGAAGTTAAGTTCACCATAGTAACACCACCGCCGGGCACAATGCCCTCGTCCAAGGCAGCTTTAACTGCCGCAACGGCATCGTCCACACGGAACTTCTTTTCTTCTATCTCGGTCTCGGTTGCACCACCAACCTTGATGACGGCCACTTTGCCCTCTAGGGCAGCCCGGCGTTTTTCCAAATTCTCTTTGTCGTATTCGCTAGTAGCTTGCTTGATCTGCTCGTTAATCTGCGCGATACGCGCTTTGACATCACCGGATTTGCCACCACCTTCAATAATTGTGGTGTTGTCTTTGTCGACAATCACCTTGCGAGCAGTTCCTACAACATCTAGCTCAACGTTTTCAAACGTCATGCCGCGGTCTTCGGTAATTAGCGCTCCGCCGGTTAGTACCGCAATATCTTCTAAAATATCTTTGCGGCGGTCACCAAAGGCCGGTGCCTTAACAGCAATAGTGTTAAACACTCCCTTAAGCCGATTAAGCACCAATGTTGCCAAGGCCTCACCCTCAACATCTTCGGCAATTAGCACCAAATCTTTCTTGTTGGCAGCAGCGAGTTTTTCGAGCAAGGGTAAAAACTCCTGGATAGAAGTGATCTTTTTGTCGGTCACAACAATGGCTGGTTTGTCGGCTACGGCTTCCATGCGCGCAGTGTCGGTCACCATGTAAGCACTCACAAAACCGCGGTCCATGGTGAAGCCTTCCACCACTTCGCTCTCCAGCGCCAAGCCTTGGCCTTCCTCTACGGTTACAACGCCTTCTTTGCCAACCTTATCAATCACGTCAGCAATCAGGTTACCGATCTCGGCATCGCCGGCGCTGATGGTGGCGACTTCTGCCACGCGATTCTTGTTGGTCTTGATATCTTCACTCATGCCACGCAGCTTACCCAGTACATCCTGTGCGGCAGCTTCCAAGCCTTTGCGCAGTAGCATTGGGTTATGTCCGGCGGCGATCAGCTTGTTGGCTTCGTTCAGAATGTGGTAGGTCAGCACAGTTACGGTTGTAGTACCGTCACCAGCTACATCGTTCATCTTGCTGGCAGCCTGCTTGATAAGCTCAGCCCCAACTTTGTAGCCCAGTGTTTCATCGTCTACATCGGCAATTTCCACGCCTTTGGCCACTGTCACACCGTCATGCGTAACGGTAGGGTTGCCATAGCTCTTACTAATAACTACGTTACGGCCCTTTGGCCCCATAGTAGTCTTGACTGCGTCATACAGCACGCCTGCCCCGCCCAAAACCCGCCGTCTGGCGTCATCATCATAAAATACTTTCTTTGCCATCTATTTCTCCTTATTTAACCGTCGCTAATATATCTTCTTCTTTGACCAAAATGTACTCGTCCTTGCCCATCTTGACATCAGTAGTACTGTAACTTTTGTACAAAATTTTCTCACCTACCTTAACCTGCTTGACCTCTTTGCCTACAGCCAAAACCTTGGCAGTTTTGGGTTTTTCTTTGGCTGCATCCGGCAGATACAAACCGCTGGCAGTCTTGGCCTCGGCCTCTTCGGCTTGGGCGACTACGTAATCAGCTAACGGTGTGATGTTAACTCCCATTTTATAACCTCCTTATTCTTCTAATGTTTACAGATTGCATTAGCACTTAGATACTTAGAGTGCTAATTTACAGTCTAATAGTAGCTAATCGCTAGATCAACTGTCAAGGCTGTTTTGTCTGTTGTATTATACGCAGTAATCTTTGCGCGGTTTCAGCATCCGCTGCCGCCCAAGGTTCGCCGCAATCGGCAATCTCTTGTATAAGTGGGCTTTCTGGAACTTCAGGCTCAGTGGGTTCTACTGGCTGCTCAGCAACCTGGTTGTTAATGACCGAACGTGTAAACATATTGATAATTTCTGCGTCAGCCATAGTTTAACTCCTGCTGTGTGTAAGGTTTTTTCGAGGCGCTGCCTTAGGTATAACAGCACCGATAGTCACATGGCGATCTTCACCTCCTGCAGGCCTTCCAAGCTCGTGCCATGTACCCTTTCCACCGACTAAGCTCGGGCCAGCCATTACCCATAACGTGCCTTTCTCGGCATTGAGGCGAAAGTCTCTCCCATGACCAATACTGGAACGAAGTTCAGCCGCGTTTTTGGTAGTTTCACCAAAGAAAATAGGGTCACGAAACCTAGGGTCATAATGAGCATCCATATGAAAGCCGGCACGGTGTGTTTGTCGACGTCCCTGATAGCCATACGATCTTTCGCTTACTGCTGGCACTATTTCGCCCAGTGGCGGAAGGATGATATCAGCTATGCGCTCAGCCCAAACTTCCTCCTTAACCTGCCCGTCATCACGCAATTCATCAGGTAATTGACCAAAAAGGGCAATACCATTCTCGCTTAATAGCTTAACTCCCCGAGTCAGTTGTTCGGGATCAGTTATGTTTAACGGTGTTAGTTCTTGCCCAGAAGCAATACGGAATGAGGACATATCTATATACTAACATAAACTTGCTAAATAATCAAGTATTTATTGTGTGCGCTCTCTAGAGGTTTCGATATTGGATGTATAACTGATACAATTTGCGCATGGATATAAACACAAAAAGCCCTGTTTTGCTTATTGGCGCGCCGCTTGATCTGGGATCAGAGAATTTGGGAGTCGACATCGGCCCAGACGCGTTCCGTCAAAAGAAAATTGTCGACAAATTAGAAGGTGTAGGCCTAGCGGTAGAAGATAAAGGAAATATTGACTGCAAGGACCGCTCAGAGTTGGAAGTTGGCGACCCCAAAACACCTTACATGCAAGAAATTGTTAGAGTCAACCTGAATTTAGCTGGCAAGATAGAGGGGAGTCTAAAGCGTGGTGAAAGGCCGGTGGTGCTCGGTGGCGATCACTCTATCAATCTTGGGGCAATGGCTGGCGCATCTGTTGCCGCGAATGGAAATATAGGCCTCATTTATCTTGATGCCCATGGTGATATGAACGTGCCAGAAACTAGTTTGAGCCATAACATTCATGGTATGCATTTGGCCTCAGTCATTGGCTTTGGACCCACCGAAATGGTTGATCTTTATAAACCAGGAGCCAAGCTAGCCAAGGACAATCTGCTGCATATTGGTGGCAGCGACTTCGATCAAGCCGAGCTGGATCTAGTTGAGCGCGAAAAGTTGAACTGCTTTACTATGCTTGACCTCCTGTCTGATGGACTGGCGCCTTTGTTGAAACAGATAGACGAGTTGTCCACACGCGTAGCCAACATTTGGGTCAGCCTGGATCTAGATGTTATAGACAGTGTTTATGCTCCAGGCGTGGGTATCCCAAACCACGGCGGCCTAACCTACCGCGAAGTGGCGGCTATTTGTGAATATATTGGCAAAAACTGCCCTGTCATGGGCCTGGACCTGGTGGAGTATAATCCCTTGCGCGATAACGAGGGCATCACCGGCGAGCTGGGCATTGAGCTAGCCGCCAGACTGCTAGGCGCAAACTATAGCTGGTACAGCAACTACATGGACCGCCAAAAATCCTAGTGGATAGGAATACGCGGTTACATCCGCTGCACAACTCTAACTTTACATAACAAATAAAGAGCTCTGGCGGACTTAGCTGGACTAAAAATTAATTCTCATTCCTTTAGGAGACATATGCCGGTAAATAGCTGACTGATCTTCATGGTCATATACGGCAGCAAGCACCATTACCGGCTTACCCTCAATCTTACCCGCAACTAGTACGATTGCTCGGTTATTGGTTCCTTGAACATCAAGTTTATAAGCAGGGTAGGATGTATTAATAGCCTTTAAGCCCCCGTTCGATTTTCCGCTTTTACCAATCGATACTGGGCGAACACGCCCCCCAGAAACAATGTCATGCCAAAACTTAGGCAAATACTCTTCCTTTAGACCAGTTAACAGTTTGCCTGCAGCATCCTGACGCTCAAGTTTATCTAACGCTTTTTTGGCAGGTCTGTCTCTATCAACAATCGAACCATAGTAATAATCCCCTTCATCATTTTCGATATGCTCTACTTGGATTGGCTGTAGGTCATCTTCACCTAGCCAACCTATTTGGCCAAAATCTAGCTCATATACAGTTTGAGTATCCTGCTCTGGCGTTGAGCGCTTGGATGAAGCCGCCATTTGCTTAGCTCGTTCAATGTGCGCAGCAGCTAAAATGCGGGCATCTTCTTCCTCGCTAAAAGGATCTCTAACTTCGTTTTGATGCTCGGCTTCTTCTAGTGCCACAAGGTCAATATCAACCATAAAAGTGGGAGATGATGGATGTCTGGGCTTGGCTTCATCGGCAATTGCGCTGTCTATAACTGCCATGGCCACTGGCGAAAACCGCTCTTCAAGTGCCATTTGCCTTAGCTCATTCTCTGCCCGTCTTTGCATATCATGAGGCGCGCTAGTGCCAGGGAGTTCAGCAGCCATAGATAACGCCAACTCAACGTCAGGGTACTGATCGATAAGCTGCTGGGGGTCGAATGATCTATTTTCTACGGTTGTCATGTTTGTTTTTTAGTTAACACTAACAATATAGCATAGTTTTGCTATTTAGTCAATGATATATCTTGTTAATAATCTGCTTGGCTGCTGGCAATGCCACATCCAACGTACAACTCTGACTATAGATAGTGCTTAATGGCGGGGAGCTTTTGGGCTGCTGCTTGCTGGTTTCCTGGGTCGGGGCTTAGGCACAGTACTGTGCACATAGCTGCCGTTTTGGGGTTTTGCCCAGCCTAGACGATCACTCATTCTTTGGGCGCGCTCTGTGGCTTCTTCATCTTGGCTTACTGCAATAATCCGCATAATTTGCTCAATTTCGCCACTTTTGTCATGCCTAATCTCGTATCTAACATCTGAAGGATTTTCTGCTTCCTCTGGTTGAGCCTCGGCACCATTGGCTACTTTGGCTACAAAGTCAATAAGTGTTACACCGTCTACTAGTTGGGTGGACTTTATTAAGTTTACCAATGCTTCACGTCGTGCTTGTTCGTCAGGCGATGCGTATGCTTCCCGGCGGGCAGCCTCAAAACTTTCAACATTTTCAAAATGTTGAGCTGGTATTGGTATCGCTTGTTGAATAGTGGATGTCATGGCTGCTCTCCTAAAATATTGTGATAAGGCAATAATTATACATTAAATAGCCAGGCTGTCAACATTATTATGCTTATTGTTGGTGGTGGTGTGAGCTAGATTCTTTGGCCCAGATGTGTTTTCTGAGCAATTTGTAAGGCATCCACCATAGAAATGGCAAAAGAATCAGTTGTCCCATTGTCCTGATAAGCCATTTGCAGCATCCCTCGTTCGTTTAAGCTCAAACCAAAGACCAATCCATCCACCGGAACGGCTATTGTTGGAGCTCGGTCGGGATCTCTATTCGCTGCCGCTTTATTTAAAAAACCTATTACATACATAGGATCAACGTTTTTAACAAGCTGAGTGTAGACTTCATGCCCAAGGCTCCGATGCATAACGTTTGGGTGTTCTGTGTAAACTTCCTCCGGCATATCACTTACCCAAACGTTTTTTAAGCGCGGTATGAGCAGTGGCGACTTCGTCCCACGGATGTTCACCTGCAGCGTCTTCTAGTGTCTTTTCGTGGCCTTTGCCGAGCAATAGAACTGTGTCGTCCTTGCCGGCACGGTCGATAGCAAATTGTATAGCTTCAGTACGATCGTGTATGAGAAACAGGTTTTTATCACGAACCTTGCCGCCTTTCTCTACCCCGTTGGCGATGTCGTACATGATAGATTCTGGCTTTTCGTTGCGGTCATCCTCTTGGCAGACCACCACTTCATCTGCATATTTGCCAGCCAGCTCACCTTGCAAGGCGCGTTTGGTTTTATCTCCGCCGCCCAGACTGCCAAACAAGGCGATAATCTTGCCCTTAACCATCGGTTTGAGATCTTTAAATAACTTTTCAAAACTATCCGGCGTGTGAGCGTAATCCACGATTACGGTAAAATCTTGGCCTTCGTCAATATTGACCATTCGCCCTTCAACTTCTCTCAAGCTGGCAATCCCCTGCTCTATTTGCTGATTGGTTAATCCTAGTCTGAGGCCGACAGCCACGGCTGCCAACGAATTCTCGACATTAAAACTACCGGGCATGTGGCAGGTAATATGCAAAGTATCTTGACCGTTTTTGACTGTGTAGCTGCTACCGGTGGGGGCAATTTTGACATCGCGGGCCACCAGATCACCACTTTTGAGCCCATAAGTCACCGTGTTGGCAATAGCCTTGGCAAAATTACCGGCGCTTGGGTCATCGGCATTAATAATACCTGTCCTGAGACCTCGGCGA
>Ga0209542_10019521_pt1 | contig 10837 bp, 13 predicted proteins | sample RifCSPhighO2_01_FD_184028 | JGI IMG/M metagenome (GOLD analysis project Ga0209542, IMG submission 184028) | Soil microbial communities from Rifle, Colorado - Rifle CSP2_plank highO2_0.1 (SPAdes) (version 2) | ecosystem: Environmental > Terrestrial > Deep subsurface > Rock core/Sediment ...
TTATTACTTTGGAAAAATATTAAGTTCTAGAATGTAAACGCCCGGACCCGGATTTGAACCGGGGAAACGCTTGCGCGTAACAAGTTCTCCAAACTTGCGCCGTAACCGCTGGGCCATCCGGGCATAAACATCTGAGAAATCAAAGGCTTTTAAAGATTTTTAATTACGTCTTCTATCTATAGGAGGAAGATAAGGTTGAACAATATTCCAAACTTTTTTTGCAATAACATCTGGTCTTAACATTTTTCTGTTTTTATTCATACAATTAACAGTTCTCCATGTGGGCTCGCTTGCAGCAACACTCCTAAAGGCTTGGGCAACCCTTTGTACATAATCATAATCAGTTTCGTGCTTATCTGCTTCTCTGCCAATAAAATGACTTCTAGCACTAGCTAATTTATGAGAAGTAGATGGATCAACGTCTAATAAAACAACTAAGTCTGGTTTAGGCAAACCAAACCCTTTTTCTCCAAATTCAATCTCCCTAAGCCACTCTATATATTTTGTTCTTTTTCCAAGATTTAATATTTTAGCAGCTTGATGCCCCATACTAGCAGAAGTATACCTATCAGTTACACTAATTATCCCTTCTTTCTGATCTTGAATAATTTGAGGAGCCGCCTTAAACCTATCAGCTGTATAAAATAAAGAAGCCAAATACGGATTAATATTAACAGGGTTTCCAAAAGTTCCATTCAAATAAGCAGTTACGCTATCAGCAAAAATATTTTTCCCATACTGTGGAAATTCTAACTTTCTTGTTCGATAACCCTCAGCATCTAACCTCTTTACAAAAATCCTAGTCTGCGTAGCTTTTCCAGATCCATCTGGACCATCAAAAACAATAAACCTCCCTCTTTTTACATCCATATTAATTTTTTAATTATAAGACTTATAAAACATTACTATACTCAAACATATATTTTGAAAATGAAAGTAATTTAAATACATGGTATGTATTGAAAAAGAAAGATGGTAGAACAAGAAAATCCCTTTGGAATAAATAATACGAAAAGATTCGTATCTCCCGAAGGAGAAAAGGAATTATATGTCAAACATTCGATAAGAAATCATGGTTGTGTAGAGCTAGTAGATTATATGGGTGGCGACGAAATGGTTGAAAGAATAGCTACAGCAGGGCATGGAAGAAATATATTTACAGAAAAACCTTCGCAAAATTTATTCTTAAGTTATTTAGCAACAAACGGAATATTGGAACCATTTTCATCAGTGCAATTAAAATTCTCAATTCAATCTCCAATAGACACTGCTCTAAGAGTAGTCTATGAACAAAGAGCAAGTGCAAACGAATATTCTGGAAGATATTCTGTAATGTTAGACACTTCATTTCAGCCAAAACTAGAAGATATCATCTCAAAGCTTTCTGGAAATTTCAAAGAGGTAGAACAAAGAGCAAGAAGGATTGAAGAAATACTCAAACAAGGTAGAATAAGAGTGAAGGCAGATTATGATCAATTAATTTCTATAGATCTTGCAAGAGAATTAGCTAGAATAGGTTTAGGCACAAATAATGATACAAAATATTTTTGGAAAATAGATTTATATTCTTTGACAGAATTTGTTCAAAAACAGAGAGCCTTGCTTCCAACTAATTCAATTACTAGAGACTTTATAGAACAGATAGCAGAAATAGCTAAAAAGCTAGCCCCGTCTTCCTGGTCGGCTTTAATTCATAGACATTCTGATATGGGTGGAATGACTATCACGCCTCCAAATGATGATATTGTAGTAGATTTGCCTTTGTCTCCTCCTTCCTGGGATCCACAAATAACGAGAAGAATAAACGTGCCCAACTTGGAAGGAAAATTATTTGTTCCTGTTCAAATCCTTGGACCTGGAATGATACAAGCGATAGATTACATGGGAGATGATAGTTCCTTCGCACAAGCTGCAAGAACCAGTTATGGCTCTGGTACAAAAAAATTGCAAGATGATGGGAGTCTTATAAGAACCTTGATCAGAGATCTTCATACATCTCCAATAGAAATGGCTGAACTTGCTGTTGAAGGAAAAGTACCTCTTTTTGTAGATCCAAGACAGGCAGGAAGACATAGAACACTAGATAGACATGGATTTATGGGTTACGAACCAAAAGGAAGCGAATTTTATTTGCCTCCAGAGTCAGAATTAAAATGTCAAGACAGGCTAAATAGGCAAGGAAGAGGAGAAGATATGGAACCAAAGGAGAAAGAAATAGCAAGAACTCTCCTATTGTCTTCTGCAGATATTGAAAGAGTAAATGCCTCTATGATAAGATCCCTTGCAAAAAATTCTAAAGAAGCAGAAAGATTAGAAGAGTATGTGAGATCTCAGAAAGGTGTTGGATTTTTCACTAAAGTTTGGAGAACAGGAGACACACATAATTGGGGACATTTCTTAAGGCTTCGATTAGACTCTCACGCTCAGAAAGAAGTTAGAGACTATGCCCAAACAGTTGCAAGTTTCTACCAAGCGCATACACCTATAGCTTATCAGGCCTTAGAAGATTACGTAATAAATTCCGTAAGTCTGAGTGTTAAAGACCAACAAGTTATGAGAAGATTAATAGCTGAAGGAAATTTTACTCCTCAAACAGACTTTACAAACCTCTCTCTTTATGAAGGAGAAGGTCTGATAATTTCAGTAGATAAAGATGATCCCTCAAAGGGAAGGAAGCTTGGAAGAGAAGGAGAAGGCTTAAGAAAGAAACTCGAAAGATTATCTAGACAATAAATACTTCTTAACCACTGGCCAGCTTAATTTTGTCCAGTTTTCTACTTTGTTGTTTTTGTTTTTGAAAAGTTTTTCCATTTCTTTTATTGAATAAAGTCTTCCAGAAGACATTCCTTCTAGAGGTTTTATCTTTTCTTGAGTATTTGCAACTGCAAGTAGGCCAAAATGAAATTTTTCCATTTTACCTTCTTCATCATTAATATAGCCTATAATTTTTGGAGTTGGATAGACTTTCATTAAAACTTCCTCTTTTAATTCTCTAATCATTGCAGACCATAAAGGATTAACTGATTTTCCTTCTGAATTTTTGTCTACATGACCGCCAACACCCGCAGAATACTTATTCAGAAGTCTTTTTTCTTTGTATTTTCCATTACTTAGACTTCTTTTGTATAAGAAAACTTTCTTCTTTTTCTTATTTACAAGCCAAACGTATGTAATAATTTGCTTAAATTGGGTATTATTTTCTAGTTTTTTATCTCTTTTTTTATATTCGTAATTTTTCAGTATTAAATTTGAATAATCTTCTTTGTTAATTCCCTGAAAAGGTTTTTTTGGGAATAATAATCTTCTTTTTACGACTAATATATCTTCCATATATAAAAATCAGAAAATGTGTATTTAAACTTGACTTTTTAGTGAGCTGTAAAGTAAGAATTGCTTATCTCTTTTAATTTTTCTCATGTGCATACCTATTCACAAGTTTACATTTCTTGTTTTATATTAACTGTTGAATAGTAACGGATAGAAAGATTTAAATAGCTTTCATTTGTAAAAAATAAAATGGCAAAATTAATTACTATTTATCCAAAATCTAATGCAGTCTTGGTTGGAAATGGACATTTTCCACTTCCATTACAGAGAATCGGTCCGAACACTTGGAGAAATATAAGATCTCCAAATTATGGTGTTAGTCCAATTGATGGAAGTCAATTGGTAATGCCAACTTTCTCAGAAGTAGCAGAACTTGCAGGATTCGCTTTAGCAGATTGTTATAAGCATGGAACAGATGGAAAATCTAATTTCGTTTTTAACCCGGCAATAGATGTCGTAAATAAATATGTTTTAGCAGGAAATTCGATATGGGTAATTTCACTAGACAGAGTTTATTTTATTGATACTCCAAGTGAAGAGTTGGTAGCCCAATTTGGAGTTAATGACCAGAATACCTTAGATAGGTTGGTTGCTGGTTTTGAGGAAGGTTTGGAAGGAAGAAAAGAAAGAAAGGGAATTATTTATGGAAATAATATCGCATCAGTTTCAATAGCAAATGTTTCTCAAGGAGCTCAAAGTAGAAATCCAAGAGATGACAATTATTTTGGGAAAAATATCGGACTTATTGCAGCAACAAGTAAGAAGGTAGCTGAAAGTTTAGCTATCGGCTCAAAAGCATGTTCACGAGAGCCTTATTTTGGTTTGAGTGCCGATGCTACTAAAATAATTACGAGGGTTCCTGGGTTGGGTTCCGGCGGCTTTGACAGAGGGTTGGATGTCGATGGCTGGCGTGTTGTTGACGTCATGTGCTCCTTTGGGTATTCTAAAAGTGGCGAAGCCACTCGCGGCTAAAAAATAAGCAGATTTTTAAATCTAAAGAGAAATAATTGATACTATTTGGAACAATATTGAATTTGAATAATTACTAATGAGGTGACTCTAACTTAACAGCCAACTTTTTAGGTTATTTCTTTCCAGTGGAGTGAAATCTGCCTTCTCCTCTTTTTGTTTCACTAAGAGATTCTACTTCTTCAAATTCAGCAGAAATAACCGGAAGAATAACGCCTTGAATGATTCTATCTCCCTTCTCTATTTTATAAGGGTCTAGGGTAGAGTTGAAGACAATTACTTTTAATTCGCCTCTATAATCGGAATCTGTTAATCCAGCAAAATGATGAATCCCCTTTACGCCCATTCCTCCTCTATCCCAAAATTGTAGACAAAAGCCCTTCTCTAGTTCTAGGCTTATTCCTGTTGGAAGGATTGCAACTTTGTTTGGATTGATTATTCTATCTTCAATCGCATAAATATCAAAGCCTGCAGCTTCTTCAGAAGCATATTTAGGGATTTTTGCGTCTTGATGCAAAAGTTTTATTTTCACCTTCATTTTAGAATAAATGTTGAAAGAGTATATAATTATTCCTTCATTTCAATTTTGATTTGAACTGACCTTGGGATTTGTAATTTCATAATTGGATGAAGAATTCTGTCTTCAGCAGGGATATCTATAATTCTTCTATGAACTCTCATTTCGTATCTGTCGAATGTAGCTGTCCCATTTCCGCATGGACCTTTTCTAGTTGTAACTTTTAGCTTTCTTGTAGGCAATGGAACTGGGCCTCGCATTACAACGCCTGCCTTTATGGTAATATCTTTTATAGATTCCATTACGGCATTTAGTGCAGATATGTCAATGCTTCCTAGTTTGATTCTTACTTTCGCCACGTTTTTAATGAGATAAAATTGCTTTTTAAATCTTATTGTGTGCTTTAGGTTAATTTTATTTGAAGTTGGGCCTGACACGCCGCGTGTGTCAGACCCTTTCATCTCAGCCAAGTGAGATGAATATGATACCAAATGTTGGAAAAGAGGGTTTAAAAAAGGTTAGTACTCTTGATTTTAAGTTAGTTATTTTATCTTTTAGATAAAATTGCTATGCCCTTTTCTTCACTTTTTTGACTTATTAGTTTAGTTAGTGTGTAAGTAAGCCTCATAATTATTTCTACTCCAACCATCACTATTAAGAAAAAGAAAAGGTTACTAAAAAGAGAAGGGATTTCGCCCAGTCTTAAAAGCACATTGTTAAATTCAAATGAAGCAGGGCTAAGAAGGAAAACAGAAATAGTTATGAATGGGAAAAGTTTTGCTAAATCTTTTGATATTTCAGTGTGACTATATGCCAAGATTCTTATAGCGATTATGAGTGCTGCAGTTATGAATAATATTTGTCCTGCTGCTCTTTCAGCAATTAAAAGTAGGAAAATGGAAAGAGCTGCAAACCATAGTGAAATTAGGAAAGGCAAGATTATAATATATTCAAGAAAATAAAGTCCGACAGTATAAACTTTGTTTAATGTGGGATGTTCTGAAGTATTATATCGGTTTAGGTTTAACGAAATAATGTTTTTTTGGCTTAATGTTCTGTAAAAGTACCATATAAACAAGGATACTAAGGCTATTATGATTGAAAATATTAAAAGATTTATTGCTAAAAGATAATTTGGAGATATTTTACTTGTTAATAAAGAATATGCTTCAGACACTGTGCTTGAAATTACACTTATCACACCTGCCATTTTTTAATTAGTTTAAAGAAGTATATAAAGTTTGCATTTGGCAGATTCGATTAATTTAAATATATAACAAATTTTGATAAAATATGCTTGATATAAAACTATTAAGAGACAATCCTGAGATAGTAAAGAAGAGTCAGAAGAATAGAGGATTTAAGGAGGAAGATGTTGATTATGTTATTGAGTATGATAAGAAATGGAGAAAATTAAAGGAAGAAGTAGATTTATTGCGAAGTAAAAGAAATAAGATTTCTCAAGAGATTAATCTTGCCAAAAAAGAAGGAAAGAAGGCGGATCATTTATTTAAGGAAGCAAAGGAGATTCCTGAGAAACTTGCAGATATTGAAAAGCAGATGGGAGAACTTAAGGAGAAAAGAGATGCTTTGCTTAAGGAAATTCCAAATATAATTGATAAGTCAGTTCCTATTGGGGATCCTACTTATAACAAGGTTTTAAAAGAATATGGAAAGGTAAAGAAAGCAAAATTTAATCCTAAGGATCACGCAGACATTTTGGAATCACTAAATTTACTTGACACAAAAAAAGCTGCAGAAGTTGCAGGATCTAGGTTTTATTATCTTAAGGGAGATATAGTGAGGTTAAATGTAGCAATAATAAGTTTTGCTCTTGATTATTTATCTAAGAAGAAGTTTACTTTAGTTCAGCCTCCCTTTATGTTAAGAAGAGATGTTCTTTCTGGAGCTTTACCATTGGGAGCATTTGAAGATACGATATATAAGATTGATGGAGAAGATTTGTATTTAATTGGAACGGCAGAGCATGCACTTAATGCTTATTATATGAATGAGGTTCTTAATCCTAACCAGATGCCTCTAAGACTTGCAGGGTTTTCTTCTTGTTTTAGAAAAGAAGCTGGAACGCATGGAAAAGATACAAAGGGAATATTTAGGGTTCATCAGTTTGAGAAGGTTGAACAATTTGTATTTTGTAAACCAGAAGATTCATGGAAAGAGTTTGATTTGTTATTGCAGAATACTGTTGAGTTGTTTGAGGCCATGGAAATTCCTTTTAGAACAGTAGTTTTGTCTTCTGAGGATACTGGAAGAGTGCCTACTAAAACTATTGATCTTGAGGGCTGGTTTCCAAGTCAAAATAGCTACAAGGAACTTGCGTCATGTTCAAACTGTTTAGATTATCAGGCAAGAAGAAGTAACATAAAATATCAGGATAAAAATGAACTTAATTTTGTTCATACATTGAATAATACCGCGATAGCGACTGAAAGAATGATGGCTTGTTTAGTTGATAATCATCAGCAAGAAGATGGAAGCGTAAAGATACCCAAGGCATTATGGAAATACGCTGGATTTAAGGAAATAAAGGCGAAAAAGAAATAGAAACTTACTTGGCCTTTAATTTGGCTAGAATTGATGAAAGTTTGTATTCAAGCATGATTCTTTTTTCAATCATTGATTTCATAATGCTAGGAATTAATCCAGTGAGTATAAAATTACCATACTCAAAAATTCCATTATATTTTCCAAGACTTATAACGATGACTCTTTTCTTTTTACTATATTTTTTTAGTTCTTTGTTTTTTTCAAGAGCTTTTATATTTTTTACTATATATTGCGCATGATACCTTGCCACTTGAGCTAATTTTTCTTCAAGAACCGAAGAAACGTCTCCTGCCACGAATATATTGTTAAAACCTTCCATTTGCAGAAAATCGTTTACTTTTATCTGATCTTTTTCATTAATTAGTTTTGAAAAGTTTTTTTTCATAAATTCAGAATTTGCCTTAATTCCTGTGCAAAGAAATGCAAGATCGTACTTTATTTTAGTTCCCTTATTAGTAATTAAAGAATTATTTTCTTTCTTTATTGCTTTTTCATCATAGATTATTTTGACTTTACTCTTTTCTAGAAATTCCTTTGCGTACTTTATTGATCTTTCCGATGAACGAGGCATTATCTTTTCATCTGCTTGAATGATTGTTATTTCCTTTTCTTTGAAACGGGAGGTTATTTCTGAGGCAAGTTCGACACCAACAAGGCCTCCGCCGATTATAGTTACTCTTTTTGCTTTTTTTAACTTAAAATTATAATCTAAAACTTCTTTAGTTCTGGCGCTTGAAAGTACGTCTTGCTCTTTTATCGGAGACTCGTATCTTGATCCAGAAGCAATTATTAGATAATCGAAACTTATTATTTTGTTCTTTATTTTAACAAAGTTTTTTCCAACTTCACTTACATGGCCGCATATGAACTTAGCTTTTTTTAGATAATCTTTATGAAGTATTTGAATTTTATTCAAATGCTCTGGCTCAGTAATTGTTCTTAATATTCCAGGGGTGAATTCAAAGTAATCTTTGCAGTCAATTAGAGTTACATCAAATTCATTTTGTAATTTGTTTGCGGCATAGGTTCCAGCAAAACCGCCGCCAATAATAACAACTCTTTTCATATTCTTTTCAATTCAAATTCATTTAAAAAACTTAGGAAGTATAAATAGTTAGGATCTTTCAATTTCTACTCTGTTTTTAGAGTCCAAAATCACAACTTTGTTTGGAATTTGTCTTTTAATGCCATTGTCTAGTGTAGCTATATAAGCTCCTTCTTTTCCTTTTTTGATTAAACCATCATCAACTTTGCCTTCGCCAAGTCTAATTTTATTTAGTTTTTGATTTTCAAAGATTTTGAAAGCTAATTCAATCGCATCTCTGTCAGATCTTGACGTTTCTTTTCTTGTTTTTAAGTCCTTTAATTCTTGCAGGACTTCTCTTGGTAAGGCGATTCTGAATCCTATTTCTTGTAGTTGCTCAATAAAGTCTATCTTCTTTTTTACACAGGAAATGACAAAATTTGTGTCTATAATAACTTCCATTTATATTATTAGATGGAGTTAGTTTATTAACTTTATGATTGACGTTCATTCTAAGAAAGTTTGGTGATAGATTTATATAATTTAATTCACTTGATGATTTATGCAAATTGAAAGAGAAGAGTGTGAGAATGCTGCCTTTGTTTTGGAGCAGGCGAAAAACGCGCTATTAACCAAGGATGCTTTAAAATTAAGAGACCTTTCCGATAGAACAATTCATTCTTCTTGTTTTTATCAGGATTCTGGGAGTATAACTTCCGCGGTTTTGATTTATACTTTGAGCAAGTTAATTGAAAGGGCGGATTATAAAAGAATAAGATTTTGGAACAAGTTTGAGAGGAAGTGTGCTTCTGCAATGGACTTGGCAATAGATTCAATAAGAAAGGGAGATCAGGGCAAATATGTAAATTTTCTTGAGAAGGCAAGAAAGCTTCTTGAAAGTACTGCTGGAAATCTCAAGCCTTACATTAAGGAAGTGATAAACAAGGCATCGATAAACAAGGCATCTAAAATGTATGATCATGGGATTTCATTAGAACAGACTTCTAAACTGCTTGGAATATCACAATGGGAACTTCTTGAGTATGTTGGACAAAGAAGTATACCCGATAATCCTTACAATGAAACAATTTCTGTTGAAAAGAGGGCTAAATTAGCAGTGGATTTTTTTTCATGAATATAAGTTTAGTAAACACAAATAATAGAGAGGAAGCTAAGAGATTTGTTAAAAATGAATGGAAGATATTCGATGAAGAAAATAACTGTATCCACAAAGAGAGAAAATTTGAAATAATCATAAAGGACAGTGAAAAGATAATAGGTTATGCCTTATATAAAGTACTTGGCGGGACTATATATTTAGGTCAGATAATTGTTAAGAAAAACCAAAGGAATAAGGGCGTTGGAAAAATTTTATTAGATTATTTTGAAAAACATGGAACCAAGCTAAGATGTCATCGTGCATTTTTAGAAACAAGTGAAATACATAAAGAAGCAATTAAATTTTATAAAAGCAACAATTACAAAGTATTGGCTGTTATGCCAAAGCACAAGTTTAACAAAACATGGTATTTGTTTGCTAAGGAGCTAAAAATATGAAAGTGGCAATATTTGATTCAGGAGCATTGATTAATCTGTCAATGAATGGTTTTCTTTATATTTTAGAGAAACTTAAGAAAGATTTTGATGGGAAATTTTTAATTACCGATGATGTGAAATATGAAACTATTGATAGGCCGATAAAGATAGAAAGATTTGAACTTGGAGCTTTGAGGGTAAAAAAGCTTCTTGACTCCGGAGTTTTAGAAATGCCTTCTTCTATGGGAATTGATCATAATCTTGTAAGAAAAAGAACCGAAGATTTTATGACTGAGGCGAATCATTTCCTTCAAAAAAGTAATAAATGGATTAAGATTGTGAGTGAAGGGGAAATGTCTTGTTTGGCTTTGAGTGAGGAGCTTACAAAAAAGGGAGTAGATAATTTGATAGTTATTGATGAGAGAACAACAAGGACTTTATCTGAAAAACCTGAGAACTTGGGACAAATTATGTCTAATAAATTGCACCAGAAAGTTTACTTGGCCACAAATAATTTTTCAACATTTTCAAAATTCAGATTTATAAGATCTCCTGAACTTGTTTATGTTGCTTATAAGAAAGGCATACTTGAGATAAGTGGACCTAAAGCACTCGAAGCATCATTATATGCTACTAAATTTAAAGGATCAGCCATTTCTTTTGATGAAATTAAGGTTTTGAAGAAGATGTAAATTTAGGCAGGGAGGTATATTTTTGTTAAACCATTTTTTTCATAAATTAAAAAAGCAAAGCAAGTTTAAAAATCCATTTAATATAAACCAACAAACTTTTAATCTATCATTACATAACTAAACAATGAAAAAATTAATTGTTATAAGTCTTGGTGGATCAGTTATAGTGCCTGATAACATAAATTACCTCTTCCTAGATAGATT
>Ga0209542_10019522_pt1 | contig 10837 bp, 12 predicted proteins | sample RifCSPhighO2_01_FD_184028 | JGI IMG/M metagenome (GOLD analysis project Ga0209542, IMG submission 184028) | Soil microbial communities from Rifle, Colorado - Rifle CSP2_plank highO2_0.1 (SPAdes) (version 2) | ecosystem: Environmental > Terrestrial > Deep subsurface > Rock core/Sediment ...
CGCCGGGTCGCGCTCGATGTGTTTTTGATACTCTCGCAGGGTCGTAGCGCCGATGACGTGCAGGTCGCCGCGCGCCAAGGCGGGCTTGAGCATGTTGCTGGCGTCCATCGCGCCCTCCGCGGCGCCGGCGCCTATCATGGTGTGTATCTCGTCGATAAAAAGGATGACCTTGCCGTCGCTGCGCTCTATCTCCTTCATTATCGCTTTGAGTCGCTCCTCAAACTCGCCGCGGTACTTGGTGCCCGCGATAAGCGAGCCGAGATCGAGCGACACCAGTTCTTTGTCGCGCAAAGACTCCGGGCAGTCGCCGGTGGCGATGCGCTGAGCGAGCCCCTCGGCGAGCGCGGTTTTGCCGACGCCTGCCTCGCCGATAAGAATAGGATTGTTTTTGGTGCGTCGCGAAAGTATCTGGATGACGCGGGATATCTCCTCGTCTCTGCCGACGACCGGGTCGAGCTTATTTTCCAGCGACGCTTTTGTCAGCGAGCGCGTGTACTTGAGCAGGGCGCGGAACTTTTTTGACTCGGCCGCCGGAGCGTTTTTTTGGCTGCGTATCTCCGTAAGCGCGCGCAGTATCGCCTCGCGCGTGACGCGGAAGCGCGCCAGCAGGTCGCGTACAGAGCCCGGGATGTCGATGATTGCGATAAAAAGGTGCTCGGTCGACACGAACTCGTCGTGCAGTTCCGTCGCTACTTTGGCGCTGCGCTCCAGCGCCTGAACGAGCTCGGGCGTCAAATACAACTGATAGCTCGGGGAAAGCACCGAGCCGCCGGATACGCCCTCTAAGTTTTCCAGCGCGGTGTCGGTAAGCAGAGTCAAATCAACCTCAAGCCGCTCGAGCGCGGACACCACCAAAGACTCCTCCTGCAGGAGGAGCGCGCAGAGCAAATGGAGCGGGCTTACTTGGTTTTGGCCCCGCTCGACGGCAAGCTCGTGCGCCCGCCGGACCGCTTCTTTTGCTTTTGTTGTGAAGTGATTGAATGGAGGCATATAGTTTTAGTGGCTACGGGCTGGTGGCTAGAGTGTAATAGTCGGCTCCCCACGCGGACGAGTCGCTAGTGGTGATGCCTATAAGGTCTCCGAACGAATTGACGATGACGGAGCCCGGCGTTGTCGACACGACGGTTGCCTGCACCAGGCCGTAGTGGGAGTCGGGCAGTTTTGCAATGACGCCGGTGCCCACCGTATCCGCGCCGGAGCCGCCGATGCGTATGACGCTTCCGCCAAGCTGTAACTTACCGGCGTCGGCTATAGGAACCGCGGACAATTTGCCGGAAGAGCTCGCCAACTGCAGGTCGAGCACCGCGAGCGTGCTGGTGCCGACGGGGATGCGCATCACCGCAGGCACGCGCTCGCCGCCGGGGAGTATCGCCTCAAAGTTGACGGTGCCGAGCGGCTCGAGCGACCCTCGGTCGGACAGTACGACGCCTTTTGCGTCTATGACAACTCCCCTTGCGGCTAGCGTATTGCGGTCGTTGAGGCTCACGATGCGCACTATCCCCTTTTGCACACTGGCGATGGATTGCGCGATAAGGTCATCGTTTTTAACCACTACGGTGGTCTCTTTGGTTACCGTCGCCGCGGTCGCGACAGAGGCGCCTTGCGATGCCGGAGCGGCGGCTGCCGGAACAACCTTTTCCACCGTGCGCTCGACTATCTGGTTGATAGTGCGGGTCACCGACGGCGGAGCCTGGTCCATCAAAGAAACGGTGACAATGCCGGTGGCTATGGACGTCACAAAGCCGACCAAAAAGGCCAGGAGGACTATCTGATGCTTAGTGAGGTGCTCAATGTCCATCGTCTATAAAATATAACACTTTCGTGTAAAAAGAAAACTAATGGCGGTAGCGGGCGGCGGTTTCTTTTAACGCTTGCGCTATGCGGCGGGCTTGCGGTTTGGTTGCGCCGGGGAGCAATGTTAGGCGGATAGCGGTGCCGGCAAGGTCCCGCGGTACGCCAAGCGCTTTTATTACATGCGACGGTTCGACGGAGCCGATGGTGCAGGCGCTGCGGGTCGAAGCTGATATACCGAGCGCGTCGAGCGACACCACTGCCATCTCCGCCTCGAGCCCGGGAATTGATACAGACAGGTTGTTAGCCACTCGGGTATAGCCACTAGGGTTAGGACCATTAAGAATTGCGTCGGGGATTAGTTTTTTTATTTCGCTCCACAAATAGTCTCGGACCTCCGCTGTTTTTTTGGCGCGATCCTCTACCCCGTTTTGAGCGTCGGCGAGCGCGACCGCAAACGCTCCAGCGTGCGGCACATTTTCCGTGCCGCCGCGCAGTGCCTGCTCCTGCTTGCCGCCCCACAAAATCGGCTCAACCGGCGTGCCGCGGCGCACATACAAAGCGCCGACGCCCTTTGGTCCCAGTACTTTTTGCGCGTCGAGCGTCATCAAATCGACGCCAAGCTTTTCGACGCTGATATCAACCCACAGCGGCGCCTGCGACGCGTCCGTATGAAAATATATTTTCCTTTCGTTTTTTCTGAGTACTTTTACAAGCTCGCGCACCGGCTCTATCGTGCCAACCTCGCTGTTGACCAACTGTATCGACACGAGCGCTGTCTCCTCGTTGAGCGCACCCCGCAAAGCCTCGGGGTCGACAAGTCCTTCTTTGTCGACATCGAGCGTCGTTACATACAACCCTTCCCGCTCGAGCGCGCGGAGCGGCTCAAGCACCGACTGATGCTCGATGGCGCAGGTAATGGCATGCACTTCGCCGTCCTGCAAAAGCATCGGACGCAGCAAGCCATGGAGTGCGAGATTGTTGGCCTCGGTGCCGCTCGCGGTAAAAACAATTTCATCCGCGTGCGCGCCTATCGAGTCGGCGATGCTTTTGCGCGCCTTCTCCAATTCTTTTTTTGCCTCTACTCCTTCTTTGTGCAGTGCGCCGGCGTTGCCGTATAAGGAGAGTAGGCGCATCAGCTCCCGCTGTGAGCGCGCCGAAATAGGCGTAGCCGCCGCCGCATCGGCGTAAATCCGCTTATTCCAAAACATACATTAAAGAGTATACTGTTTTTAATGTCTATTGCTATCAACTATTATCTCCAAATCTCCGCTCCGTACATTGCGCTCGGCGCTCTGCTTATCTCGCTCGTCGCGGTCGGGTATGCTATTGCGCTTAAAATCCGCTTCCGCCGGCTCGCGCTCGGCAAGAACGGCTCTCTCGAGGAAAGCATCGCAGAGCTCGCGCGCGACAGCAAAGAAACAAAAGCGTTCCGCTCCGAACTCGAGCGATATCTCAAACTTGCCGAGGGGCGGTTGCGCGGAAGCGTGCAAGGCATCGGCGTGGTGCGGTTTAATCCGTTTACCAGCGGACAAGGCGGCAACCAAAGTTTTGCCGCGGCCTTCCTCGACGAGAGGGGCAATGGTGTGGTATTCTCGACGCTCTACTCGCGCGACCGGGTCGGCGTCTACGCCAAGCCGGTCCAAAACGGCGCTTCCTCGTTTGAACTGACCGGAGAGGAAAAGGAGGCCATCCTAAAGGCCAAAGAGTCGGTCGCCAAGAACAAGAAGTAACGCTATGAAAAAAGACTCCGCCACAACGGCCGACAGGCCGCCTATAGTCGCAATCGTAGGCCACATCGACCACGGCAAGTCGACGCTTCTTGACTATGTCCGGCAAACTAAGGTTGTAGAAGGGCGCCTGCCTGCCGGCAGGCAGGAGGCGGGCGGGATTACCCAGCACCTCTCCGCATACGAAGCAACGCACAAAAATGCCGCCGGCACTCACCGTATCACCTTCCTCGACACGCCCGGTCACGAGGCCTTTAGCGGCATGCGCGCACGCGGGCTGGAGGCCGCCGATGTTGCGATACTGGTTGTCAGCAGCGAGGACGGCGCCAAGCCGCAAACCGTTGAGGCGCTCAAACTGATAACTGCGGCGGATATCCCCTACATCGTCGCGCTGACCAAAATCGACAAACCCGGAAGCAATATCGAAAAGGCAAAGATGTCTTTGCTCGAACACCAAATATTTTTGGAAGGGCTCGGCGGCGAGGTGCCGTGGGTCGGGATATCCAGCAAGACCGGCGAGGGGGTGCCGGAACTGCTCGACCTTATTTTGCTGCAGGCGGAAATAAAAGGACTTTCATCCGACCCTGCCGCGGCGGGAGCGGGGCTGGTAATCGAGGCGCATGTAGACCCCAAGCGCGGCGCGACCGCGACGCTTATCGTGCGCGACGGACACATTGCAAGCGGCGGGTTTGTCGTCGCGGGGGCCGCGTTTGCGCCGGTGCGGATTATGGAAAACTTTGTCGGCAAGCCGATAAAAGAAGCTCTGCCCGGAAGCCCGGTGCGGATAGTCGGCTTTTCGACACTGCCGGTTATCGGCGCGCACTTTACGACTGTTGATTCTAAAAAAGAGGCTGAGAGTAATGCTTCGCAGCAGGGCTCCGCCAAAAAGTCCTCGGATCTCCTGTCCGGGCCCGCTATAGCTGCCGGGCCAGGCAGGCCAGACTTTTCGGCAGACCCTGCTGCTACGCCCGAAGCCGCGGAAGAAGTTACAAAATTGGTGCTCCCGCTGGTCATCAAAACCGATGTCGCCGGAGTCGGCGAGGCGGTGATGCACGAACTCAATAAAATCCCGAGCGACGGACGGCTTGAGGTGCGTGTCATACTGCGCGGCGTCGGCTCTATTACCGAAAACGACATCAAGCTCGTCGGCGGCGGCAAGACGCCGGGCATTGTACTGGGCTTTAACGTCAAAGTTGAGCGCGAGGCGCAAGCGCTTGCGCAGCGGCAAGGAGTACAGATAGCGACATTCGACGTCATCTATAAGCTCGCGGAGTTTTTAGCCGAAGAGCTGCAGAAGCGCCGCCCGCTGATTGAGTCGGAGGTTGTCGCCGGCGCCGCCAAAGTGCTCAAATTCTTCAGCGGACAAAAAGGCCGCGTCGTGCTCGGCGGCCGTGTCGAGGAAGGCGCGCTCAAACTGCATCAGGAGGTCAGGATTATGCGCCGCGACCTCGAGATCGGGCGCGGCACCATCAGCAGCCTCCAAGCAAATAAAAAAGATGTTAAAGAGGTGGAGGCAGGAAACGAATTCGGCGCGATGCTCAAAACACAGGCTCTGCCCGCGGCCGGCGACCGGCTCGAATCGTTTACCGTGGAGCTCAAGTAACATATGAACGAACGGCAAGCGGAATCATTGCGGACGGCGGCGGCGGAGTTTTTGGCGCGGGAGGCCAATCGCAACAGCCTTATCACGGTTACCCGCGCGCAAATGAGCGAGGACGGCAAGCGCGCCGTAATTTATATCACCGTCTTTCCGGAACTGGGCGAGGCGGCGGCGCTTGCGTTTGCCAACCGCAACCGCGGCGAACTGGGAAAGTTTTTAAGCGCGCGTACAAAAGGCATGCGCATCCCCAAGTTTGAATTTGAGATAGACCAGGGCGACAAGAACCGCCGCCGCATGGACGAGCTCTCCAACTGACGGTACAGTATATCCACGGCCACGTGGCGAAGAAGCAACGCGACGGTCTGCAAAACCGTTATGCGAGGGTGCGAATCCCTCCGTGGCCTCAAGATTGAAAATTGAAATACGCCGGGGTGATGGAATGGTATACAGCGGGGACTTAAAATCCCCAGACCGAAAGGTCATGTGGGTTCGACTCCCACCCCCGGCACATGCCAAGAAACTTCATGCCGCCGGAGATGTGGCCGGAGTATGTACACATCGCCATGCCGCGCACCATGTGCGCGCGCGAGGAGACTGGCACTAATCCAAAAGGCGTCCGTTGGAGCCTCTGGCCGCTGACCTTCGAGGAATACATAACCGACCGCGAGCCGGTTATAAACAACGCCGGCACATTGGCGCGCAACCGCGCCGTGATGTGGAAGCGGCACCACGACGGACCGGTGCCGAAAGGTTGGCGGAAATTATCAAACCTGCCGTGGCGCGTCGACGGATACGTGGAGCTTGCGCCGGGCGCGGATTACAAAGCCGGCTGGTACAAACAGGCGCGGCGCGACCTGCGCCTGTGGGAGGAAAACTTTTTAAACAAAGGTTATTGCATCGAAGCAGTGCCGCTCCAAGAGTACGCATCGGCTTATGCAAAAAGTACGGTAAGAAAAAAAGTAGGTCTCGATCCGCTTGAAATTTTGCAACGCAAGTGCGCCGCGCACGCCACAGGAGACACCCTGCAACTCTTCGGCGTGCGCAACACCGCGAGCCGCGAGATTGTCGCCGGCATAGCCCTGCTCTACTCGCCGACCTTTAACAGCTCAAAGTATGAGTGCCCGTTTATCCTGCCGGAGGCTAAAAAAATCTACGCGATGACGGCGCTTATCAATCACTGGTTTAGAGAGTCGCTTACGCGCGGCGCCACTGCGCTGGTGTTCAGTTGTTTTTGGCACAAAGGAGAACCAAAAAGTTGGAAGGCGTTCTCGCTTTTTAAATCCCACTTCGGCCCCACATTGGTCGCCTACCCTCCTACTCTATGGAAATTCGTGAGAGGAAAACTTTATTAAAACGTGGTAAAACTTTAAGTGCGCGCCCATAGCTCAGTTGGTAGAGCAACTCCCTCTTAAGGAGATGGTCCTTGGTTCGAATCCAAGTGGGCGCACAGGCATGCTGGGGTGGCGGAATTGGTATACGCATCAGCCTTAGGAGCTGACGGGAGCAATCCCTTGGAGGTTCGAGTCCTCTCCCCAGCACAAATGAAAAGACCAGCTGGGGGCTGGTTTTTTCGTTTGTAGCCCGGAGGACTCGAAGGCCGGAGCGCGACGGCGCGAGGCGGGGTCGCGGGCCGCACCAGCAGGTGCGGACCTGTGACCGAGTCCTCTCCCCAGCACAAATGAAAAGACCAGCCGGGTGTGTCAAAAAAGCCCTTATTTACAGGGGCTTTTTTGCTTGACTTTTATACTCATTTATGATACAATGGCAACAGGATTAGATCTTCGAAACTTAACCAACGAGGTGGGATATGGAAATCGCTATTCTGCTGATACCGGTCATCGCGGCTCTGCTCGTGCTGACCTACTACTTGGCCGCCTTGCTTATCCGCAAGCTGGCAGAACGGAATCTCTTTTGGACTTTCGTCGAGGAGGGTACCGCCAAGGCAATAGTCATTAACGGACGATTCACGTTCTGCGTGATGTCGTTCAGCGGACATATGTTTGCGGCGGATGGTCCAAACCCGCCGGCGATCCAGGCTGACGGATGGGATATCGTCACGTCCGATGATTCGGTCCTCCATCGGCGTTACTTGCCGCTACTGCGGAACGTACGCTGGATAGGGCTTCCCCCGTTCAACGACGCGTACGTCTATGGGTTTTCGTGGACATCGCTCGAGGAGGAACAAAAAGACGAAAAAGACATGAAGAAAAAGTTCCACTACAGCGACAAGACCATCGACTACATCCTTATACAGGACGACATCTACGTCACCCAAGTAAAGGAAGCCGAGTGCAAAGACAACATACCCCTTGATGCAATCATTTTGATTGGCGGGCGTATCGTCAATCCGTACAAGGCTCTGTTCAAAGTTGAACGCTGGCTCGAGTCTACGGCAAACCGGGTAGGCGCGGACATGCGCGACCTTTTCGGCAAAAAAACATACGCCCAGATCCGGGAACTGTCTGACACCGAAGCGAACGTTTCTGAAAAGAAAACGTTCGATGAGGTGCTCAAGGAGTGGGGCTTCGAAATCTTATTCGTACGCGTTCACTCGGTCAACCCGGGAAGCGAACTTGCCAAAAAATTTATCGAAGCAACAACCGTCACGTACGTGGCGGAAGAAAAGGCCAAAGCCGACGAGGCAGAAGGCCGGGGCAAGGCCTCGCGCGATAAGCAGCATTTCGAAGCCATTGCAAAAATAGCGGGCGGAGTCGAAATGTTTAGGTGGAACAAGATAGCTGAAAGCAAGCTGACAACCTATGTGGAAGGAGGGGCCGCAAAGCCTGTCGTTCCTGTGGGCGGCCAGCCGACTACGACATAAAAGGAGCTCAAAATGCAAACGCTGTCTTGGTTCGCGCTTGGGCTATCGGGAGTGGTTCTGTTACTGCTAGCGGCTATCCTTATCGTTTTGACGCTTTCGCGGGACCCCATAGGAAAACGCGAAGGTTTAAAAAAGAACGGGAAGGATAAAAGCGGTGTACTGCCTTCTACAGGCGGTGACACCGGAAAGAGAGTCACTGACTGGCTCCAGAGCATGTTTACGGTGCAGACGCTCGCGCTCATAGCGGCGTTTAATGCGCTCGAGCTCGCGCTCTATAGTTCAAACTGGTTTCCACACCTGTTTGAATGGCCAAACGTCTTGCATACCCTGACTTACAGTGCGCTTATCGTTATCGCAAGTCTGTTGGTAAAACAGCAGAAAGGGATGGTCAGGACTTTGGCGCTAGCATCGGTGATAGCGGCATCCGCTATCTTCACCAAAATATTCTTCGACAACGAAATCAAGAGACTAACCGCGTGGTGGAACACCGAGCGTCCTGCGTCGGTACAAACGACGCGGGCGCCGGCGGCGCCGGAGAGGCGGGTTGCCAGGGTGCCTGATGACCTGTGCGACAACGTCTACCGGACGTACCGGCTCAGTGTTCTGCCCAAGCCCATACTGAAGGCACGGGGCTGTACTATGGACTGGCATGTCAAGGACGACGGAGAAGTCATCCTTATCGGTGAGGACGGGCGCGAGTTGCCCTACCTCATCACCAAAGATACGCCGGACGACCTCGTAACGCCGCTAGCTATAAAATGGCGTTCGAGCGGAGGCACCGCGTTGGTGGAAGCACGATTCTACCGTTAAACAACAAAGCCGCGCCCACAAGCGCGGCTTTTTTTCTTTATCTCACTTTGTATTTAGTAGGAGGACGGGAGCAGGCTGTCGGACCCTATCGTCGATGAAATGAGTTTAATGATGGTGATAGCCGCCGCCATGATAAACATCCCCACCATGCCCCAAAGCATATGCTTTTTACCTTCCTCGCTCTGCTCGCCTTTGACGTTCAGCGCGTACAGATACTCCACGAGCCCCCAGACAAACACCACCACCCCCGCCCCGAATATCAGTATAAGGAGCGGGTTGATGATTGCGCTTGCCAGTTTGCCGGCAAACTCATTGATGGCATCCATTGCAGTTAGCGCTGATATTGCGGCACATTCGGGATAGTATTGCCGATATTGGCGCCGCTGTTGCTCACGCCGAGTGTGTTTTGAGCGATGCGGATGATGCCCCAGACCGAGACCATGATAAACAGGCCGACAAGGCCCGCTATCATAATGTCTTTGCCGCCCTTGTGCGTGCGGATGTACTGGATAAGACCCCAGAAAAAGATAACCAGCGCCAGCGCAATAAGCACCGGTATAACGCGGTTAAGGATATCGCCCGCGTAAGCAATCAACTGTCCAAGATCTCGCATAGAAAAATAAGGTTAATTTAGTACTCCTTAATTCTAGCAGGCAAAAACACCCGCGCTATTGTCTCTGTGGATAGCAAAACCCTAATACGGGTTGCCGGAATTTTCGTATACGCCGCGGCTTTGGGTCTGGCAGGAGCCGCTTCCGGTCAGCGTCGTGCACATAAGCCGTATGATCCCCCACATCGAGAGCATGATAAAAAGCGCCACCAGGCTCCATATCATCATGTCGCGCTTTTCGTGCTCGCCCTCGTGGCGGATATACTTGATGACCCCTATCATAAACAGCACCAGCGCGAGCGCCACCAACGCAGGCAAGGCTACGTTGAATATCCTTACTATCGACTGCACCAGCCCGCTAAATCCATGCAAGGTGTCCAGCATATTATACGCATTGGTTTACGTCTGAAGCTCCGAGCGCGGCAAGCGTGGCGGCGATAAGCTTGGCGATTGCCCACGCCCCTATAAAGATAGCTATGCCTATGACCGTGTGCAGAAAGTCCGCCTTTGCCTTGTCCAGTTCCGCCGGATTGCCGCGCGCGATAATAAATTTAAAGCCGACGATGACCAAAAACACGACCGCTATCGGCACGCCGATGACGAGTATCGCCTGGAGAACGACCTTGATGAGCTGGCAGAAGTTGCCGATATTTTTGAGAGGATTTTCTATCGAAGAAGAAGGTCCGACCGGCGTAGTCACAGCAAACGCCGCTAACGGCAGAAAAATAACCGCCAGTGTAAGCAGCAGCGGAGCGACAGCGCGTATGGAAAGATATTTCTTCATTTAATACACAGTCGGGATAATTTGGCTAAACTCCTGCGACGCCTCCGAGACTGCCGTGGCGGGCAAGCTTGCGCCGCTTACTACCGATTCTATCATGGCCTTAAACACCGCGTCTGTTTTGCTTTGGCCCGGGTCTATCCATCCGCGCGATATGAGCGCCGACTGCGCAAAAACCTCGTTGACGGCGCTTCCGGCGGTGTTTAAGCGCACGTCGCGCCGCGCCGACGGCATGCCGGTAAGCGTCGATAACGCCGCGGCCGCCGGAGCGCCCGCAAGCGCTTGGGCCACCACCGCGGCGCCCGGTATGTTGCGCGCCGATTTGGGTATAGCGAGCGCCGTCATCCTGCCGTACGTCATCGTGCTCCCCGACCCCTGCAGCTGCGGCATGAGCGCCGTGGCAAAGCGCAGGTTCGGGTTGCGCTCGGAAAGCGAGCGGTACTCGGACGCAAAACCAAAGTAGACGCCGAGCGTTCCTGCCAGAAAAGCCTCGTCACTGCGCGGCAGAGAGCGGTTCCACGAGTAGGTTGTTTTGGACGGATTGCCGAACTCGGTATAAAAGCGCAGTGCCGACTCCGCCGGGTTGTTGCCGGCTGATTGCGGCGTTTGACCGAACACCGCCGTAAGCACGCCGGCGGCGTTGCGCGCGGTCACCGGCTCTCCCGCCTGCATAAACAGCGTCGACAGTATCTCT
>Ga0209542_10019523_pt1 | contig 10837 bp, 5 predicted proteins | sample RifCSPhighO2_01_FD_184028 | JGI IMG/M metagenome (GOLD analysis project Ga0209542, IMG submission 184028) | Soil microbial communities from Rifle, Colorado - Rifle CSP2_plank highO2_0.1 (SPAdes) (version 2) | ecosystem: Environmental > Terrestrial > Deep subsurface > Rock core/Sediment ...
CCCAAGAAATCCGGACTCACTACCTGCGGGGCACCAACGCCAACGGCGCCGTCTTAGCAGACAAGTTCAGAGTCATCGGCACTGACAACAATATTAACCTCCAAATTAGCGGTTCAGGTAGTTCATATCTTAATACTGGTTATAGTTTGGGTATCGCCACTACTTCTCCGAGATATCTACTCGATGTCTGGGGCGATATGGCGATTGGCACTTCCACCGGTACCAACATCCCAGCCTTATATGTCGATTCCGGCAATGGCGGCCAGGTGGGGATTGGGACGACAACACTATCAACAAACTTATTAACTGTTGGAACAACTACTCCTAATTTAGTCGTCGCCAACAATGGTTACGTCGGCATCGGCACGGCGGGGCCTGGAACTCCTCTTGATGTGGCTGGAGAGGTCGGGACATCGGGAGTTCTAAGAATACAAAGAACGAACGCTAGTGATTATGAAATAGCAAGATTTGAAGCAATTTCAGCAGGTCAAGATGCTAATATCTCATTCAAAACTCAGGCAGGTGTATACATCAGTATGGGTATTGATGCCAGTGATAGTAATAAGTTTAAGATAACAACTGATAATCTTCTAGCAGGTGGCACAACTCTTCTTACGATAACCACAGGCGGCAATGTCGGCATCGGGAATACGGGTCCTACCAGCAAGCTGACGGTCAATGGCGGCAATATCGTGGTCAGCTCTACAGGGGCCGCTACCACCACGCTTTCCAGCGGCGTTTCTACCTTTGCCGGAGGGATTATTTCCCAAGCCTCATCCACCATCAGCCATAATTTGTCTGTCGGCACATCGACTGCTTTATTCGTGGATTCAGGCAACGGTTACGTCGGCATCGGGACGGCGAGCCCGAGTGAAAAATTGCATATTAAGGGGACTGCCGCTAATTTAACGTTGGAGGCATCCAGCGCAGATTGGAGTAGGGTTCTTTTTGCGGATGAAAATGATGCCGATGTGGGTAGAATTTTATATTATCATCCCGATAATTTTATGACTTTTTGGACGAACGATGTGGAACGGCTGAGAATAAATTCATCGGGTTATACTGGCATCGGGGATACGACTCCTGACTTTGGCTTGGAAATAGGAGCCTCCTCAACCGATGGTTACTTCGCTATTTCTGGTGGGACTGACGGAAGCGGCAATGGCGATAAGTTCATTGTGGACGAGAGCGGCAACGTCGGCATCGGGACAAGCACGCCAGAAGCGATTTTGTCGGTTAATAGTGCTTTTGCTAATAACTTTAACATTAATTCAAGTGGTAGTGTGACCATACCCAATGCCCAGTTTTACTATATGAGATCAACAGATAATACTAATAATGGTTATCTTCAAATGACTGGCGGCAACAGCATAATCCTTAGAAATCCCAGAGCTTCATCCAATACTTATATTGAAGCTGCTGGAGATGTTATTTTAGGCGGAACAGATGATTTAGCTGATTTAATTATTGATACAGCAACTGGCAACGTCGGCATCGGGAACACCGGCCCCACCAGCAAACTAACGGTGAATGGCGGGGACTTGGCCATCAGCTCAACGGGCGCAGCCACCACCACTATTTCGAGCGGAGTTTCCACTTTCGCCGGAGGAATAATTTCTCAAGCTTCTTCAACTTTCGCCAACAACATCGAGCTTAATGGCAATCTCACCATTTCTTCAACTACTGGCTCTCTTTATCAGCCCATCTGGGGTTCAGACGACGGGCTGGTTCTCTACCTGCCATTTTCCGAAGGCATGACTTCTTCTTCAGCCAGCATCGCTTACGACCGTTCGCCTTACGGCAACGATGGCATAGCCACCAATATGCCGATGAATTCCAGAAACGCCACCTCAGGCGAATCTGGCTGGGCCACCACCACCTGCAAAGTCCCGGGCTGTATGTCTTTTGACGGCAGTAATGATTATGTGGATATACCGCAAACTGCTTCAATGTCTGGTTGGACTGCCGGCACCATTGAAATGTGGCTTAATATAAAAGCAACACCGTCTGCTTATCTTGCGGCTTATGCCGATATTCGGCAAGTAGGCACAGCGAGAGTTCATCTCGCATTTTATGGCGGTAGCACAGCGCCAAGAATAGCATTTATCAATGAGGGAGCGGCTTCGGTATCGGCCTTAAGTCCGGACGAACTTTCTCTTAATACTTGGTATTATGTAGTCGGAACGTTTGACGCTGCCACAGACAAAACTATGATTTATATTAACGGCGTTCTTAAACAAACAGATACTACCGCATTTACTAATGTCATAACGACCGCTCACGATTATATAAACGTAGGAGGGAGACAAGGAGCCAGCACTTTTAACGGTTCGCTTGACGAAGTCCGTGTTTACAACCGGGCGTTGTCGGTCGATGAAGTTCGGGCTCACTATTTGCGGGGCACCAACGCCAACGGCGCCGTCTTGGCTGACAAGTTCAGGGTCATCGGCACAGATAATAATGTTGACTTCCAAGTAGTTAATGGCACAACGACCATAACCAACGGCCTAATAGTTGACACCAACACCCTCTATGTCATGGCTGATACGGGCTATGTCGGCATCGGCACGGCGACACCAGGTAATAAATTACATATAGAGCAGGGTGGAATTAAAATTGTTCCTTCGGCTACTGCTGCCGCTGGTATACAAATATGGAATCAGCCGGGGACAGTTTCGATGTTCACCATAACTGAAAGAGGAAACATTGATGCAGGTAGCAGCGTCACAATTACTCCCGGAGCGGGGAACAATTTGAATATTGCCCTATCTGACGCCGGAGATTTCGCCGTCAATACCAATCAATTGTACGTTGATACTTCTGTGGGCAACGTCGGCATCGGGACGACGACACCCAGATACAAGTTAGATGTTTGGGGCGACTTAGCCATTGGCACTTCCACAGACACCAACACTCCCGCTCTGTATGTCGACTCTGGTAACGGAGGCAGAATCGGCATCGGCACCACCACCTTGGCAGGCTTATTAACCGTCGGCACCACCACTCCTTCTCTGGTCGTCGCCAACAATGGTTACGTCGGCATCGGGACGACGGGGCCGACAGCCAAATTACAGGTTGGTACTACTCCCTCTGATATAGGAAGCTTCACTGTAACAGGTCCGGCATTTATCAAATCATTAACGGTCAATAATAATAATGGTGATACGCCGGCAGCAATGGAGCCAGTTCTTATCCTTGGCCGTGAGGGTGTAGCAAGCTATGCGTATGCGAACTTTGCACAATTTAATATTGGAAGATATGTAGATAGTGGCGTTGATGCAAAAACACAATTGGATATTCGCTTGACCAATGGAGCTAACGAGGCAAACGGCACCGCAATAATGTCTCTGCAAAGCGGTGGCAACGTCGGCATCGGGAATGCTGTTCCTACAAGCAAGTTGACGGTTAATGGCGGAGATATCGTTGTTAGCTCAACAGGAGCTGCCACCACTACGATTTCTTCAGCCACTTCCACATTTGCCCATGGTTTAATCGTGGACACCAACTCTTTGTATGTGATGGCTGATACCGGCAACGTGGGCATCGGGACGGCGAGTCCGAATTCTTTAATATCCTCCACTAAATTGGGAGTAAGTGGCGATATAACAATAAATGATGACTCCGACGGTTATTCATATCTTTTTATTGATAGATTCAGCAACGCTTTTAATTCGGGCATTAAATTTACTACTGCTGGCACATTGGATTTTGCGATAGTTGAAGATGGAACTACAAATAGATTGGACATTGCTAATGGAGATTTAACCTCTAAATATTTAACAATATTGAGCACCGGCAACGTGGGCATCGCTACCACCTCTCCCAGATATAAGCTTGATGTCTGGGGGGATATGGCGATTGGCACTTCAACAAATACTAATGTGCCATTGCTATATGTAGATTCAGGAACTGGATCAGGAGGCGTTGGCATCGGCACAACTACATTAGGCACTGCCTTATTAACCGTCGGCACAACTACGCCGTCTTTGGTCGTAACCAACAATGGTTACGTCGGCATCGGGACGGCTTCTCCGCGAACAGGATTATCTATTTCTAACACGCAAAATTATAAAGTTGATATTGCCAGAAACTATACTGATTTTGGATCAGCGCCCACAACCGTTCCAGCAAGCAGTTATCTGCAGTTAGGCGGGCAGGAATACGCTGTTAATTCATATCGTTTAATTACATTCGGCTATAAAGAAGCCACTGAAACAAATTCCCCGGCATACATTGGTTATCAAGAAATTTCTTCAGCAGGTTTTATGTATGGCGACTTGGTTTTTGGCACACGAGATGTTACTACAGATACAACGCCATCTGAAAGAATGAGAATAACAGGCGCCGGCAACGTCGGCATCGGGACGACAACGCCTTACTCTAAACTCACTATCAATGAATCGGACGATTTCGCCTTCGGCAGTTTTAACGAGAAAGTGCTGGATAATATGGAAGGATCGCTTTCTTGGACAAGATCGGCCAATATCGCTACCGCAACTGAAAGTACAATTGTCAAAACCGGCGGCCAATCCTTAAAACTTACGGCCAGCAGCACCGAAGACGAAGTAGTCAGAAAACAATTCAGTTCCAACCAGGATTTATCGGGCTACGAGCGCATCAGTTTTTGGATTTACGCTGACCGATTTGCCACCTCTTCAGCCACCACCACGCAGCTTCTTTCTTTCTCCTATCGCGACACCGGCGGCACCGAAACCACTTCCACGATTTCATTTCAGCAGGCAGGCAGGTGGCAATATCAGGAAATCACCTTGACTTCCACAGCCGCTGATAAAGATGCAATCAACTATATTGCGTTCAGAGCTGATTTCGGCGGCATCGAAGATATTAATTTTTATATTGATCAGATTCGGGCTTACAACTCAACCGAAAGAAGCGGCGAAATGTTTGTCGGTAAAGACGGCGCTTTGGTGTTGATGGGCCGGGGAGGCGTGGAAATCGGGAGAGCCGATGGTTCTTCCAATAAGCCCGGCATTAAAGTTGATTCGGCCGTGGTGGAATTCAATCAGCCTATGTCGGTCAATGTCGGGGGAGATGTGGGCATGAATAATGATTTGCAATTCTTAAGCACCGGGCTTTCGCAAATCACTTCCGAAGGACCCTTAAGGATTGTCGGCGGCGATTCTAACCACGCTGAAAACTTAACCTTAACGACCGGCGGCACGGGCGATGTCATTGTGGAACTTAATGCCAGCTCTTCCGCTTTTATGGTCATGCAAGCTTGGGCGGCTTCAACCACGGTGCCTTTTATCATCAATTCGGAATCAAACAGCACGACCACGGCCGAAATGGATAAATTAGGTATTTTATTTCAAGTGATCAGTGACTACAGCTCCGATGAAAATACGGTTTTCTCGATTGATGCCTCTGGCAATTTTTATTACGACCGGGGCGCCTATACGCCGGCAGCCGACGTGGCGGAAAACTATTATATAACAGATGAAACTATTGGCCCAGGCGACGTAGTTTGTTTATCAGAGAACACATCTCTTACTGTTGAGAAGTGTTCTCAATCATATCAGAATAATTTAATCGGAGTCATTTCCACTCAACCCGCTTTATTGATGGCGGCCGACTTTACGAGTGCGCGTCCCGTGGCTTTAAACGGAAGAGTGCCGGTCAAGGTTTCTTCAGAAAACGGTCCGATCGCCATCGGCGACTCTTTAACATCTGCTTCTTCAACTCCGGGAGTCGCGATGAAAGCGGTTGGGAGCGGCAAGATTTTGGGCTATGCTTTGGAGCCTTTTGACGGGAGTTCCACTTCAAGCGACATGATTTATGCCTTTATTAATCTTCAAGACAGAACTAGCGGCGACCTGACGGTTTTTGAAAATTCTGACGGCAACATTGAAGTAAGAACCATGACTCAAAACGGCTTAGCCACGCTCTTTAAACTCGATGAAGAAGGAGCATTGGTCGTGGATAAGATTAAAACTCAGCAACTTTGCGTCGGCTCAGTGTGCGTGTCCGAAAACGAATTTATGCAGGTGTTCGGTGCGGGCGTGGGAGCCGTTTTAACACCCGATGTTAATGCGACAACATCGGGCGTTGATGCGTCGTCAACTGATGCCACCGTTCCCGATTTGCCCGACAGCGTTATTGACAGCAGTCCCGAAGTAATAACTACTTCTACCGAAGCTACTTTCATTTTCCATTCTACCAAAGATAATTCTACTTTCACTTGCCAGCTAGACAGCAATATGTGGGCCGGATGTTCATCTCCAAAAACCCACACCGATTTATCGGTAGGTTTTCATCAGTTCCAGGTTCAGGCCATAGATGCCGCTAATCACGAAGAGCCGTCTCCGTCTATTTTTGACTGGCAGATTATCGCCCAGCCGATTATTGAACCTACAACCACGTCAACGGATGAAATAGCCACCTCGACTACGCCATAAATTTAAATGAATTGTTCGAGGTCGAGATGTTCGAGGCCGGGCCTCCCTCAAACGGGCCTCCCTCAAAGATGCTAAAAGAATTAGTAAAAACAAAAGAATGGATATAAAAATAGAAAAATTATTACAAAATTTAAAATCCAAGAAAGTCGGGGTTTTCTGCGACGATTCTAATCTTTATCATTCTTATCAAAAGTATGGTTGGAGAGTTGATTTCGAGAAATTTAATAGATTTTTAGAAGGATACTGTAATTTACAATTTATTAATTACTATATTGCCATTCCCGATAAAAGCGACGCCGTTTATTTCGGCACCCAAAAGTTTTTGGAAAAGATAAGAAAATGCGTGACAATAAAAGAGAAGAAATTAAAGTACACTCCCGTGGCGGGGAAGATGGTTAAAAAGGGCGATGTCGACGTCGAGATTGTTTTAGATGTAGCTAGAACGATTAATGATCTCGACGTGGTAATGGTGTTAAGCGGAGACAGCGATTTTTATGAATTGAAAAATTATGTATTGAACGATAAGGGTAAGAATATTATATTTGTCGGGTATGAAGAAAACATGGCTTGGGAATTAAGGCAGTGTTGGCACATCTATCTTAATAGGATTAAAGAAGAGATATCCGGGCAATAAAAAAGCCCCGAGTTTTACCTCGGGGTAGCGTTACTAATATAATGATAACAAACCAGGTGAGCATGTCAAGGGGTTTGAGAATTATTTGGAATGGATTATTGGATATTTTATTTCCGAAGACGTGCCTTGGGTGCGGCCGGGAAGGTACATATATATGTAAGGACTGCGAAATTTTCCTTTCCGAAGCCGACCCGATGTTAGGCAGTCCGATTTCCCCCAAAATTTTGGGGGAAGTCGGACTGCCAGATATCGTCAGCGTCTGGGAGTATGAGGGGCTGATGGAAAAGCTGATTTTAAAAATTAAATACGACGGCTGTTATGATATTATTAACGACTTAGTAGCTAAGGCTTTTGAAAAAATAACCCTGGGATTACCGCAAGACACAATGATTACTTTCGTGCCGATGTGGGGGAGAAAAGAAAGACGTCGGGGATTTAATCAGGCGGAATTGATCGCTAGGGCGGTCGGTGAGAAAACTGGTCGGCCTGTGGCGAAACTTTTAGAAAAGATAAAAGATAATCGTTCGCAAGTCGGCTTAAGTCCGCAGGAACGAGCCGAAAACGTGAGAGGAGCGTTTCGAGTAACGCCGGATGATAGGATATCCGACATCCTTGGGATGTCGGATATCCCAAATATCCGCAACGTGTTGGTTGTCGATGACGTATATACAACCGGAGCGACGATGGGCGAGTGTATAAAAGTTTTAAAAAAAGCAGGAGCAAAAAATGTATGGGGTTTCACACTATCCAGGAAAATGAGTATCCAAAATTGCTGAAAGAAATCGGCAAAGACGCGCCGAAGCAGTTATATTATAAAGGCGTTTGGGACGAGGCGATTTTCCAAAATTGTTTGGCGGTGGTGGGTTCGCGTCATATGACGATTTACGGCAAGCAGGTGGTGGAAAGAATTGTCAGCGAGGTTGCAGCGGCGGGCGTGACGATTGTTTCCGGATTTATGTATGGCGTGGACGCCGAAGCTCACAAAACAGCTTTGAGTGTCGGGGGCCGAACGATTGCCGTGATGCCTTGCGGCATTGATTTGATTCACCCCGAACACCAGCAGGATTTATATATGGAAATTTTAAAAAATAAGGGATTAGTAGTTTCAGAATACGAGGGAAGTACACAGCCAGCTCTTTGGATCTATCCAAGAAGAAACAGAATTGTAGCCGGGCTTTCCCGAGCGGCGTTGATCATTGAAGCCGGAGAGAAAAGCGGTTCTCTAATTACAGCTAATTTAGCCAAGAAATTCAAAAGAAAGGTTTTTGTTGTGCCCGGCCCCATTACCAGCGAAAACAGCAAGGGAATTATGCAGTTGATCAAAGAGGGAGCGGAAGCAATAAATTCAGCCGATGATATTTTGTCGATTTTTGGAGGTCGGACCTCCCCCAAAATTAAGGGGGAGGTCCGACCTCGCGACATCGTAGAAATAAAAATTATAGATCAATTGCGAAGAGAAGCTTTGAGTATTGATATAATGTCTCGCAATCTCGGTATGCCGGTAGCTAAAATGGGGACGATTCTTTCGATGATGCAATTAAGGGGCCAGATTAAACAAGAAGGCAACAAGTATTATGTTAATTAAAGTTCAATCAGCTGCCAACAGGGGTTTAGAAACCATCGGGGTTGATGTTGAGGTCAATGTGGCTAATAGGGGTTTGCCTGGTTTTGATATCGTAGGGCTTCCAGACAAAGAGGTGCAAGAAAGCAGAGAGAGAGTAAAAACGGCCATCTTGAGTTCAAGAATAGAATTTCCGCAAAAGAAAATCACGGTCAATCTAGCGCCGGCCGATGTGCCCAAGGAGGGTTCGGCTTATGATTTGCCGATTGCCGTCGGGATATTAGCGGCTTTAACAAATTGTCCGATTCCCGAAAGATCTTTATTTTTCGGCGAGTTGTCGCTTTCGGGCGATTTGCGGCACACTAAAGGCGCTTTACTTTTGGCGCTTTTTGCTAAAGAAAAAGGATATAAAAGCGTTTTTGTGCCTAAAGATTCGGCTAATGAGGCCGCGATCGTCAAAGGCGTTAATGTTTATCCTGTACAAAACCTACAACAGTTGTTGGCGCATTTCGCAGAGAGAGAATGTATTTTACCCTTAATTTACGAGCCCGTAAAAGAAGTATTACCTGACGATTTGACGGAGTTTGACATGAAAGACGTTTTGGGACAAGAGCAAGCCAAACGCGCTATGGAAATTGCCGCGGCTGGCGGACACAATATTTTATTGGTTGGTAACCCCGGTGCGGGAAAAACCATGCTGGCTCGAGCATTGCCAGGAATTTTACCGCCACTGAACGAGATCGAATCATTGGAAGCGACGAAAATTCATTCAGCAGCAGGCGTAATTCCTCCCGGCGGAGCTTTACTGGTGACGCGGCAATTTAGATCGCCTCACCACACTGCTTCGCCAGTCGGCTTAATCGGCGGGGGGACGCGGCCGCATCCGGGAGAAATAAGTTTAGCCCATAGAGGAGTTTTATTTCTTGACGAATTCAATGAATTTCCCCGGTCTGTTTTAGAGGCCTTGCGTCAGCCACTTGAAGATGGAGTAGTGATGATTTCCCGAAGCCAGGAAAGGGTTTTATATCCGGCGCGATTTATGCTGGTGGCGTCGGCCAATCCGTGCCCGTGCGGCTATTTGAATCATCCGAAAAAAGCCTGCATTTGCTCTGTCCAGCAGATTAAAAAATATCAAAAAAGGATTTCCGGGCCGTTGCTCGACAGAATTGATTTGCATATCGATGTGCCGCCGGTGGATGTGAGGGAGTTATCAGAAAATCAAAAAGCGTCGGAATTTTTGGAGCCGTCAAAAGTAATTAAGGAAAGAGTAATGTTTGCCCGCAAAGTCCAGCAAACCAGATTTGCCGAAGATTCCATCCAGGTTAACGCCGAAATGAAAAATAGCCACATTAAAAAATACTGCCCCATGAAAAAAGAGGTGGAACAAATTTTACAACAAGCGGCTATAAAATTTCAGCTTTCAGCGCGGTCTTATTTAAAAATGATCAAAGTCGCCCGCACCATCGCTGATTTAGAAAAGGCGCCAGAGATAGAAGTTCAACACATAGCCGAGGCGTTGCAATACAGGGCAAAAGCATATGAGGGGGTATAAAAAACCAAAAACCCCGCTTTCGCGGAGTCCTGGGAATCTCGAGATAATCTGATTGTTCTGGAGTTACCGTCTATTGTCAGTATAACAAATCAAGAGTCTTTGTCAAGGGGTGGACCCGCGGGGAATTGCACCCCGGAGATTCTGGACGGTAACTCCAGCTCTCAGACTACCTCGGGCCCACCCAATGGAAATTATACCACGTTATTATAAATATGAAGGAATTTAATTTGCAAACCGGAAAAATCGGAGAGGAAATCGCCAAGGATTATCTGGAAAAGCAGGGTTATAAAATTTTAGCGCAGAACTTTAAAACAAAATACGCCGAAATCGATTTGGTGGCCGAAAAAGATAAAGAGCTGGTTATTGTTGAGGTGCGGACGAAAAGAGGGGATTTGTTCGGCACGCCCGAAGATTCGCTCGACAAAAGAAAATTGCGCAAACTTTGGCTGAACGCCCAAGGATACGTTAACCAAGCGCGCTGGTCGGGACCATATCGAGTTGATGCCGTTTGTATTATTTTAAAGTTCGATAATTCCGTTGACCGTCTGAACCACTATCCCAGTATTATTTAAAATGTTGGAGGCCGGGCCTCGAACAAGTATGAGAGAGATCCAATTTATTAACGATAATTATTATCATATTTATAATCGTGGCACTGACAAGCGTCAAATTTT
>Ga0209542_10019524_pt1 | contig 10837 bp, 10 predicted proteins | sample RifCSPhighO2_01_FD_184028 | JGI IMG/M metagenome (GOLD analysis project Ga0209542, IMG submission 184028) | Soil microbial communities from Rifle, Colorado - Rifle CSP2_plank highO2_0.1 (SPAdes) (version 2) | ecosystem: Environmental > Terrestrial > Deep subsurface > Rock core/Sediment ...
CCTATCCCTCTGGCTCGATGCAAGCGTGGGTGCTTATAACGATGTCGCTTGTACCCAAGAGGCAATTCTTGAACCAATATATTCAGAACCTCCACTGGGCGTTATCAATTGTTGGAGAGATCTCAGTGGTAACGGAAACACCATGGCCGGTCGGCTTGGTATGGATGCACAGTTCCCTCGCATATCCAGTGCGATAGATTTCTGGGGTCCATCATTTGGTCTCTTCCAACGCACGCAGTTTGCACATGAACCTTGGACCGGATTCACAGTCTCATTCTTTGGTGAGCCGACATACCCAACAACGGGTATTTTGGGGAGCTCGAATCTGTCGATTACACTTGATTATTGGGTTTCCACTGAGGATCCGAACCCGAATGATCGCCAAATGATTGTTGCGTACGATGGACAATGGGCTGCTCTCATTTACCCACATCAGTCCGGGAACCACCATTATGTGATCAGGCATGACCAAGAAATGGGTAACTTAGAGTTATTGGTTGACGGTGCCCTGGTCGATTCGCAGCAGCTGGCGCCCGGGAACCAATCAACTGTAACAAGCGAGCAAATGTATATTGGTGGTGATGAAGGACTGGGCCGTCTCTCTGAGTTCCAACTGTTCTCAAAGCCTCTGGGTAACGATCAAATTCAAGATCTGACCACATACATGTCTGGTCGACCCTTGGCTGAACGGGAGTTCATTAGTATGTAAATCATTGCATACATAACCCCGCGCGGCCACAAGCCGGGGATTTAAATAACAAAAAAAAGTCGCGAAGCGGGAGCTTGCTTTCGCTGGTGGCCGATAAGTTTGCCTTCCATCGCCTCGCGTGCAAGTTTTTCTCGTGGTTTACCATGAGCGAGCAATCCGAATAGCGGATTGCGAGTCGAATGGTGGGCCGGGAGGGATTCGAACCCCCGAAGTCAGAGACACCTGGTTTACAGCCAGGCCCGTTTGACCACTTCGGTACCGACCCACTGCTGGACAGTGTAGTAACAATTATGTCTGAGGTGAAGTCAGAGGGGGAAAGTCCCGCACTTTCTTTTTGCTGGCTGCAGATTTCGATATTCTGTTGTTTACCCTTCCCTATCATTTCCCCCACATTATTATGTTTGCTTCTTTTTCGAGAAGCGCGCTTGGTCTGTGGATCAGCGCATTTTTAGTAGTTATGGCTTTGGCGCTTTTGCGTAGTCCGTCGGCATGGGCGTTAAGCAATTCACAAATAACAATCACTCCCACAACCAATGCTGTCAGTACGGTGTCTATTACTTCTGGTGCCCAGAACAATGCGAACGTTTCGCAAGTGGCTGGCAGCGGCCAAGTGAATCAGAGCTCAAGTGGTAACAATTCCGCTATAAACAGTGTGGTATCCAGTGTCATCAATAGGGCACGGACGCGTATTCGGATCTTCCAGCAGCAATTTTAACGTGCTGATATAACAGCTGAACCGGCCACAGCCGGTTCAGTTTTTCTCTCACAAGGAAACCCCGCATGAAGACCCCGCCCCGTCAGGGGCGGTTTACGCCTGTCGAATGCGGGGATGAATTGTACCGCAAAAAGAAACCCCGCACGTAAGTGCGGGGAGTAGGTCATTAAATCAAAAGATGGTACTGTCAAATGCTCTTTCATCGGAGCAGCATAGAATATTAAGCAACCTTTCCCCCTTCGTATGTTTGAATTCTTTACGGAAGTGAGTGTTATTGCCGCAGTCGTCGCTACGGTCGTGGCCATGGTGCTTGGCATGATCTGGCATTCTCAGACGCTCTTTGGTAAAGAGTGGATGAAACTGGTTGGTTTAAACATGAAAGAAGCCCAAAAGTCAGCCGGTGCAGCCATGATGTACGGCGTGCTTCATACATTCGTCGTTGTTTATTGTATTGGTATTTTACTTGCTATAGCGGCGCCGCTGACAGTGCAAGAGGCATTAGTGTGGGGACTTCTGTCGTGGTTTGCCTTTGCGGGCCATGTGCTTCTCAATGATGTGATCTGGGCACGCAAACCGATCAAGCTCTTTGTGATTAACGCAGGCTATTCTCTACTCATGACAGAAATAGTGATCCTTGTGTATTGGTTCTTACCTATGTAGAGCGAAAAAACCTGTATAAATTATTTATACAATAAAGCGCTTCGCTCTGTCCTTCTGGCGTAGAGCCACATGCTGCTCGCACTAGCTCCTAGAAGCAGCCACAGTGGTAAACCAGTTGTTGGCTGATGCGGCGGTTTCCCTTTGCCTTGTTCATAATACATAGCGGCAGTTGCAACTGCGTGAGTTTGGGCTTGGGCTACTGTCGGTATATACGTGTTCGTATTCGTTGGGATTATTTGCTCAACGTACTCTTGGGTTGGAGCGGGATCTACAGTTTCCGAGGCTGCGAATTCATATGGATCGGAGCTTATTGAACTCGATGTGTTTAGTGCAGCAGCACTCGACTGTGCTGCGACTGAACTAACTGTGTTGCTAGCGTTCGGCGCAACCTGCGCTACAAAGAACAAATCCTGAGCCTGGAACAAAAATCCGCCGAGTACGAGGACAATGCCAATCCCAACGACGGCCGCTGGTCGCCTTGAAACAGTTGAGCCAGCTACTGCTGGTAGGGCACTTGGATTTTCTGCATCCATGGAACGTTCATCTGATGCTTGCCAATGCGGATGGAGAAAATTATTCATAAAAACTTAGCGGACTAAGAATTGTCGCTTCGTTGCAAAGGTTGTGCCAATGCCCGCGGAAAGCAATCCGAGCCAGACCAACAGGCTGGACGGTCCGGTGTCACCCGGCACGTTCGTTCCGGTTGGGACATTTAGGCCACCCATGGTTGCCGTGACTTGGGAGAGCGCTAAGGGGGCGCTGGATGTAGTGGGGTCACCGATGACGACGCTGACTTCTTGGGAAAAAGCACTCTCTTCGTCACTGAGACTGATGGCTTTGACAGCAAAGAAGTACTGGGTGCCTTCAGGCAGACCGCGCAATGCAATACTGTCCGTGTTGCCGGGAACGGTTTTGCGCTGGATGTACTGACCTGCGGTTGTGCCGTAGTACACGTTATATGCCTTCAACCGGGATGATTGCAGTGGTTCCCAAGCGAGGAAGCCAGCATCACCAGCAGTTGTGACACGCACATTGCGAACTTGTAGGAGCCCAAACGCTGTTTGCGTGTTCTGGGGTAATTCACCAACAGGTTGGCAGGTTCCCTGTAAACAAAGTTGGCTCTGGCATTGATCGTGTTGCGTACACGCTGCGCCGGTTGCCCCGAGGGTGGCCGGATTGACACATTGACCGCCAATACATTGTAACCCTGCGGAGCAGTCAGATGTTTGGAAACATGTGTTTTGCATAGGCATTTCGGCACAGAAGCCATCGCCGCAATAGCCGCTGCCGCATTGCGAATGAGCGGTGCAGCTTGATCCATTCGGTAAGACAGGCGGTGGCAGAGAAGAAGAGGATTCCTGAACCGCGACAGACGAGGCTTGGGCCATGGATTCAGCGGCACAGAGTCCTGCACTGCAGATCCCGCTTTCACACTGGTCGCCGTCTTGGCAGGCGCCATCATTCGGAATCAGAAAGCCAACCGACTGACATTGGCCCTCATAGCACACGCCGCTCACACACTCTTCACTGTAGGTACAAAGTGCTCCGATGTCACCGTCGATACTTTCTTCTTCGTAGAAGGCCGAACAGAAACCATCGCTGTCACAAAAGCTGCTGGAACATTCGTCATCGTTGGTACAATCGTCTCCATTATTGAGCAGTGTTGACTGCTGTGAGGAAGAAAGTGAAGAAGAACGTGAGGAAGACGATACAGCTGAGTCTGCATCTGAATCAATCCGAACCATCAGTGTGCCGAGGGTTGGCAAATTAACTTCGTGACCTTCGTCACTTTGCTCAGTTGTCGTTACATGCGTTTTGCCATTTGGTTGATCATCGTAGAAGGTGATTGGCGTAGCGGTGAGGCTTGTGTTTTGGACTGCAAACCGCACGCGCGCCACCGGCAGCCAGTAGCTGCTCGGCGCTTCATCGGTAGGCGCACTGACTTCCAAGCGCAGGCGGCCTTCCGCCGCGTTAAAATCAGCTTGGCCCGGAGTGACCTCTGAAAACACGTCGGTGAAAGTTTCCAACGGAGAAATGCCACGCAAGACATTGGTGTCGTATGTGAGCCAGGCTCCAACTCGACTAATTTCAATTTCACCCGGGTTTTCCACCACAATATCCAAATCCAAGATGTCGCCTGGGGCTAAAATTGGCGTTTGCTTCGTCGCCGGATCTTGAATCGGGAAATCCGCGCATCGCTCGGGTTCATCTGGATCAAGCGTCCAGCCGTCAGCGGGAATATTTTCGGCGCCGTAAATCCAGGTGTCGGAGTCATATCCTTCTTCACAATGTGGGCGCAGGAGAATCGTCAATTCGGCTGCGTCGTCTTGCTGTGCTTGTAGGCTGGCAATCAAGAGAAGGGCGCTGGCAGTGGTAACGGCTGCCAGCCGTACGAACCAGATGGACGTGGGGCGAGCGAATGTCATAGCTAGAAGGATTGGCGAAGGATGCGAATGGCATCGTCAACGGTCAGATGCCCATTGCCATCAGGATCGGCCCGGCGCGCCGCTGGCGCTGCCGCACGGTACCCTTGCACGATTTCCAAAATGAGAATGGCATCGGCAACGTCGACCTTTCCGTCTTGGTCCACATCGCCGCGGCGAACATCCTCGGCAGCAGTGAGTTCCGCCGTTAGTTCGCTGTTGGAAATGATGCCCAGGGTAAACGACCCAAGGATGCAACTGATTCCAAGTATCCCGAAGATGGCCGAGCGTCGAAGGGAGGTTGATATGGATGTGTACATTTCTATTTATTATAGGCCAAAATCACGCTTCTCTCAACGCTAGGGCAATTGACAATGCTCTTGAACATAGTCTCATCTTAGTCATGTTGAATGGGAGTTTTTGCGGTATGCTTTGAGCCCCTTGAAGAATGTCGTCCTTTTTACCGGCGAGAATGGCTACGAGCTCCGTGAGGCGCTCCGGTCGTGGCTTGCGGCCTTTCGGCAGCGCCACGGGGATGAGAACCTGACACGGCTTGATGCGGGGGATGTGGTTCTGCGAACGCTTCTTGATGAAGCAGGTACGGCACCATTTCTGGCGGAGAAACGCTTGATAGTTGTCTCCGGAATTCCGACGCTGCAACGAGAAGAGATGGAACGGTTACTGTCGCAAGTGCATCCGGATGTTATTTTGCTCTTTGTCGCGCCTAAAACTGACAAGCGTCTGGGAGCTGTGAAGTTTCTCCTTCAGGAGGCGGACGTGCGCGCTTTTCCGCGCCACTCTGGTCCGGCGCTTCAGCAGTGGCTTGACCGACGACTCGTGGCGCTTGCTGCAGTACTCACAGCACCGGCGCGCACACTGCTGTTTGAGCGACTGGGCGATGACCAGGCGCTCTTCGAAAACGAATTACAGAAATTGGCGCTCTACGCTGCTGGTCGACCTATTACACCTGAGGATGTGGAACTGCTGACGGTAACCTCGATTGAGCGGGAAGCTTGGGGCCTCCTCAATCTGTTAGGTCAGGCTGACTCACGCACGCTGCTGCGGGAAGTGGAGCGGCTTTGCCGCCAAGGGGAAACGCCTGCCAGTATTTGGCCCAAGTTTCTGTGGATGATCAGCCAACTGACACCAATCTACGCGGCCCTCCAGGCTGGCACTCGTGTACCAGCTGACATTGCCCGAAAGACAGGTTTACAGGAGCGAGTCGTACGGTCGCTGCTGCCCTTTGCCCAGAGGCTTTCGCCAGCTGATCTAAGGCGCATCATTACGCTGGTAGCTGGTGACGATAGTGCGCTCAAGACCGGCGGCCACCGGTCTACGCAGGAAGAACCTCAGGAAATGGCGGCGCTCCTCGACCGTGCATTAATCGCCTGCTCGGCTTAGGACCCGATCGTATCAATTTCGTCTAGGATCTGACTGGCCGTTGATTCCTCGCTGGCTTCACTTTTTGCTTCGGCAACCGATAAATCTGCTCGGCGCTTTTTGTGCTGAGGAGCAATTGGTGCTTGTTGAACTGTTTTCTTATAACGACTGTCGATTGCCTGTAGCTGCTGCCGTTCGCGTACCAAAATGTCGCGGAGGCTCTGCTGCTGGGCAGGAGTCATCGCGGGGAGAATGTTGACCCAGTATTGCCGCTCTCCATCATTCATACTTTCGGATCCCAGGATCAGTGTAATCAGTTCGCCAAATTGCTTCTGGGTTGCCGCGGGAATCCGGAGTTGGCTGGCACTTGTCATGAGACCTATCCTAAATCTCCGGTACGAAGATACAAGGTGTCTTTACGAAACTTTCAGGATTTCGTATTTGAAGGTTCCGCTGGGCGTTGCGACTGTGACGACGTCACCGCGTTTGCGTCCCAGCAGTGACCGACCAATGGGGGATTCATTACTAATCCGGTGTTCCAGAGGATCAGCTTCGGTCGAACCCACAATGGTGTAGCTTTCCGGTTCGCCGTGCTCGGTTTTATTTTCAACGGTGATCGTTGAACCGATCGTGACCTCTTTCCCGTGACCTTCGGTTTTTTCCGAGATAATCTTCGCATTCTTCACCTTCACCTCCAGTTCCAAAATACGGCCTTCGACGAACGCTTGTTCGTTCTTGGCCTCTTCATATTCGGAGTTCTCCGAAAGGTCGCCGTATGAGATGGCTTCCTTCAGGCGCTGGGCCACCTCTTGGCGCCGGACGGTCTTCAGGTAATCAAGTTCTTCCTTGAGCTTCCGCAGACCCTCTTTGGTGACGAGCGTCTGCTCGTCATTTCCGGAATCGTCCTGGGCGGTGGTGGTGAAATCGTCTGTCATAGCCAAGGCAATGTAGAGGGCCGAGAGATGCTGTGCAATGAAGTTCTCTCAGAAAGTTGATAGTTTGTAGTCAGTAGTTCATGGGCTTGTATGAACTACAAACTATCAACTATAAACTTACGTGTGTTCTAAGATTGATGGAGTAAATCGGGCCAGCGCAGGAGAGGCAGCTTGGTGGGATCTTCTTGTTCGAGGGCTTCGATTAGGCGCTTACATAATTGAACATTCGTCAGAAGTGGAATTCCATGGTCGGTGGCGAGACGACGGATAAAGTAGCCGTCGGTACGGTCGGGACTTTGGCTGCTGCGGGGAATGTTGATTACGAGATCCACGCGCTTTTTTTCCAAATATTCCTTGATGTTCGGCGAACGAGGTTCAGACACTTTATGAAGGAGAGCGGACGGTATGCCCCGTGATTCCAAAAATGAGTGCGTTTTCTCGGTCGCAAAAAACGAGAAGCCCAGTTGCCGCATGGTTTCCAGGGTGGGCAGCAAGTCCATCTTGTCTTCAAGCGGACCAACCGTAATCAGAACGTTCTTCTTTGGCATGCGGAATCCCACTGCCAACATCGCTGTCAGGAGGGCTTGCTCGGCGTTGTCACCGAAGCAGGCGACTTCACCTGTACTGGCCATTTCTACACCCAAGCGCGGGTCAGCGCCGCGGAGCCGACTAAAACTGAATTGGGCAGCCTTTACGCCCACATGATCCAAATCCATCGTCTGATAGCGGCGGTCAGCCGGCGCCTTACCAAGCAGTGCTTGGGCTGCCAGTGTGATGAAGTTATGCCCAGTCACTTTGCTCGCGAAGGGGAAACTTCGACTAGCCCGCAGATTGCATTCAATCACCTTAAGGCGGTTGTTGCGGGCCAGCAACTGAATATTGAAGGGCCCGGAGATATTGAGCGCCTTCGCAATCTGCTTGGCGATGAGTTTGATCCGGCGCATGGTTTCCAAATTCACCCGCTGTGGAGGCAGTACGATCGTGGCGTCGCCTGAGTGCACACCCGCGTTTTCGACATGCTCAGAAATCGCATAGAGAAGCAATTGGCCGTTTTGAGCCACCCCATCAAATTCGATTTCTTTGGCGCCAATCTCGAATTTTGAGATCACCACGGGTTTGTCTTTTGTCACAAACGCTGACTGATGAATATACGCCTCCAGATCTTCGGCACTGTGTACCACTGCCATAGCGGCGCCGGACAACACGTAACTTGGGCGAACGATCACAGGGTACCCGACCTTGCCGGCAAACTTGGCGGCGGCACTGAGGTCTGAAAATTCCCGCCACTCGGGTTGATCTACTTTTAGTTCATCGAGGAGTGAACTGAACTTATGTCGGTCTTCCGCGCGATCAATGTCGGTGGGATTTGTGCCGAGACACGCGATCCCGTTTTGCGCCAAGATCGGCGCGAGTGAATTGGGAATTTGACCACCCATGGACACTATGGTGCCCACTGCACCTGTCTGCTCGATGATGTCACGGACGCGTTCAGCTGTGAGTTCATCAAAGAACAAATCATCGCACTCGTCATAGTCGGTGCTCACGGTTTCGGGATTGCTGTTGATAATCGCCATGCGGTACCCCTGACGCTGCAACTCTTTGGTGGCCTGCACGCAACACCAGTCAAATTCCACGGATGAGCCAATCGCATACGGGCCGCCGCCGAGCATGACAGCGAGTGGTCGCTTGTCATCACCGGGAAACGTGACGTCGGGTTCGGTGCCGTGATAGGTCATATAAAGGTAATTGGTCTGGGCCGGGAATTCACCAGCCAGCGTGTCGATTTGCTTAATGACGGGCCGCAGCCCCATTGTTTCCCGAGTTTTCCGCACCGCGGCTTCGTCACATTTTTGGAGAGCCGCGATCATGCGGTCCGAAAAGCCTTTCCGTTTGGCTTCGCGCAGGAGCGCCGGCTCCGGCGCGCTGCGCCGGTTCTTCTGCAGTGTGGTGGCCAGCTCTGAGCACGCCTTGATTCGCTCTAAAAACCACGGATCAATGCCGCTCATGTGGTTGATCTCCTCTGTGCTATACCCGGAACGGAAGGCTTCGGCCGTGGCGAAGATGCGGCGCGGAGTGGGCTCCTTCAATTCTTGATCCAGATCATCAAATGCAAACGGTGACGGTGCCAGGCCGTCTGCGCCAATGTTCAGCATGCGCAGCGCCTTTTGCAGGGCTTCTTCGAAGCTTCGGCCCAGAGCCATCACCTCGCCCACTGACTTCATTTCGCTCGTCACTTGGTGCGAGACGAAGCGAAATTTTTGCAGATCCCAGCGCGGGACTTTGACGGCCACGTAATCGAGAGCCGGTTCAAAACAAGCGCTCGTGGAGCGCGTGATGGCATTGCGTAGTTGCGGCAGCGTCGCGCCGAGCGCCAACTTCGCGGCCACAAATGCCAGTGGATATCCCGTTGCTTTTGAGGCGAGAGCAGAGCTGCGACTGAGACGCGCGTTTACTTCAATGACGCGCAGTGCTCTCGAATGCGGATCGAGGGCGTACTGAATGTTGCATTCACCGACGATCTTCAAGTGACGAATGACTTTGAGAGCGGTGGAACGCAGCAATTGATAATCATGATTGTCGAGCGTCTGACTTGGCGCGACCACGATCGATTCACCGGTGTGAATGCCGAGCGGATCAACATTTTCCATATTGCATACAGTGATGCAATTGTCAGCGCGATCACGCACCACTTCGTATTCGATTTCTTTCCAGCCGGTTAGGTCTTCTTCCACCAGCACTTGCGGTGATTCAACAAAGGCCACTTTACAAATGGCTTCGAGGTCTTTGGCATTCTTGGCTCGGCCGCTGCCCTTGCCGCCGAGCGCGAACGCCGCCCGGATGATGACCGGATACCCAATGATATCGGCAGCACTAAGAGCCTGCTTAATACTTTCACAAGCATGCGACTTTGGGACGGCGACACCGATCAACTGTAATTCCTGGTTAAAGAGGGCGCGGTCTTCCGTTTTGCGGATACTGTCCACCGAAGTGCCAAGCACGGGAATGCCGTGCTCTTGGAGTGTCCCGTTTTCCGAGAGCGCAACACCGCAGTTGAGGGCTGTCTGACCGCCGAAGCTGAGGGCAATCGCATCTGGCTTTTCTGCTTCAATCACACGCTTCACAAAGTCCGGGGTCACGGGCACAAAGTACACGGCATCAGCCAGTCCCCAACTGGTTTGGTTGGTAGCAATGTTCGGATTCACCAAAATGACTTGGGCGCCTTCTTCCTTAAAAGCTTTGATGGCTTGGCTGCCGGAGTAATCGAACTCGCCCGCTTCGCCGATCTTCAGCGCCCCAGAGCCGAGCAGCAATATTGTTTTGCCAGCTGCTAAATGCGAACCTTCGGAAAATTGCGTCCGTGCGCCCGAGGGGGCGCTCCGGTCGCCAGCAACCTGTTCCGGAGGCATGTCTGCGAGATGCTACGTGAGCCCCGAGGTCTGCACAAGTCATTGTGCCTGGAACAGATATGGATGGCTCGCGCCGGCCATTCCTGCTATAATATATGCACATTGAAGAACATTCGATTCCGATATTTACCGGTGCTCCTTGGTCTCCTCTTGCCGGTGACCATGCAAGCGGCAGACGAATTTAACTCACTTCTCCGCGAGCTTGATAACCTGCAAGCGGAACTGGAAGCCGATACAGCCGATCAAGACCGCTTGGGTACGGATGTTGACTATGAATCGCAACCTGAGCTTTTCCCGGAAAGTGATGAAGATGGGGGTTTGCGTCGCGAAGATACAATTAGTGAAAGCAACGTCTACATTCGTATCAATGGCGTCCCCTATATCCTTCAAGACGTGCCGTTGGAGGCGTGGTTTGCGCCCTATGTTCGGGAAATTGCAGCTAAAGGAGTTATTACCGGGTATACCGATGAAGCCGGTCGACCGCGTGGTCTCTTTGGGCCAGCCGATCCGGTGACGCTGGGGCAATTGGCAAAAATTGCGGTGACGGCGGCCGGTGTGGACCCCACCAAATGTCCGACTCAAGTCAAAAATAAAAGTGCCAGTGGCAC
>Ga0209542_10019525_pt1 | contig 10837 bp, 10 predicted proteins | sample RifCSPhighO2_01_FD_184028 | JGI IMG/M metagenome (GOLD analysis project Ga0209542, IMG submission 184028) | Soil microbial communities from Rifle, Colorado - Rifle CSP2_plank highO2_0.1 (SPAdes) (version 2) | ecosystem: Environmental > Terrestrial > Deep subsurface > Rock core/Sediment ...
AATGACAACATTGCTGTCTATTCGCGGCCTCGGAAAAAAATAATTTCCCAGAGTGATGCCAAGCGCAATAAACAACACAAACAGCGCCGTCCCTTTGAAAAAAGGCAGAAGTTCAAGGGAAAATTTGGTGGTATTTTTAGAGATAACCACCTCTTTATTAAGCTTGCGGCGCAGATTGGTTACAATAAGCATTAATCTGTCCAAAAATCCCCTTGGCGTTGGCGGCTGAAAGTAAAATCCATCTTTTTTTTCGAGGTTTTCTTGGTTTTTTTGTTGATTTGACTGATCCATTAGAAAAATAATATCCATAAATTCTTTCATTGTATCATAAAACAAAAAGTCAAAAATACTCTTAATGTGGATAACTTCGCCACCAATAGCCACCCAAAAATCCGTACGAGTCTGTACGAGGTCAGACCTCGTACAGACTCGTACGGATTCTTGTGCCGTTACCCTAAAACATTGTAAAAGTCATTGAGATCTTTTTTGTGTAAAATCCAGTTTTCCACCTCGGCTCTGCAACCTTCCGGCCCTCCCATTATTTCTGAAATAAATTCTCTTTCCGTGACATAATGAAAATTTTTAATACCGATATAATCCTGGTAGCTTGACCATTTATAATTTTCTAAAAACTCTTTCACTTTTTCCGGATGCTCAATGCCTTTATCTTTGAAGCCCGGCTCTATGAGCGATATCGGATTGCAGTGAAAATACGTAACCACATTTTTTAGCTGATCATCTGTTTCAATATGCACCGCCTTGAAATTATTGAAAAGATGTCCCTTTCGGTGATATTTTTTATTAAAGTAAACAGCATACCCGGTGCCAACTTTTTGCATAAAATTACTGACGCCATTATCTTTCAATTGCCGCGCCAAAAGATGTATGTGGTTTGGCATGAAACAAAAAACCAACACCTCAACAAACTTATCCCTTTTATCTAAATATTGGAAGGTCTGACCTTCCAATACTTTTGATGGTCTTATATTTTCAGTGATTTTTTCTTTTTTTCTTTGTTGACGCCTAAGCCATATATCAACAGGAATTGCGTTATTAAATTCATACACAGAAAAAATTCCCCGATAATAATCGTTGACATCTTTAAAAATTAATGAATCTCCAACGCCTCTCAAAATAATATGGTAAATTTCACCATTGATTAATTGTGGTTTCTTGCTTGGCATAACATTGGAAGGTCTTGGAAGGTCTGACCTTCCAAGACCTTCCAATACTTATTCTATCATATTTATTGCAGAAACGCGTAAACCCATGTAGATTAAAAGTATGGAAAGATTTATATTTTTGACAAAAGATAGAGTAAACCAACTCCCTACAACTACGGGGGTGTATTCGTTTTGGCAGGAAGGCACAATTATTTATATCGGCAAAGCCGTTAACATCAAAGACCGCGTTAAAAACCACTTTTTGCAACCAGTATACAAAGACAATTTTTTCATACACAATGTGGAAAAAATAGGATTCATAACAACCGATTCGGAAATTGAGGCCTTAATATTGGAGGCGGAACTCATCAAAAAATACCAGCCAAAATTCAACCAGGCATGGCGCGACGACAAAAACTATTTTTACGTGGCCATTACCGGTGATAAAAAACCCGTCGTGTATATTACCCATCAAAAAAACCATGCGGACGCTGATTATATCGGGCCCTTTGTGGAAGGAACTTCGCTGAAAAAAACATTGAAATTTTTACGAAAAGCATTCCCCTACTACACCGGCCAAACACATCCGAAGAAACCGTGTACCTGGTGCCATTTGGACTTGTGCCCCGGCCCGAACCCAAACATCAAAGAATATCAAAAAAATATTAAAAAATTGACTCTTGTATTACGGGGTAAAAAAAGGTCGGCGCTAAATATGCTGGAAAAAGAAATGCACAGCGCCTCCCAAAAAAGAGATTTTGAAAAAGCGTTAAACGCCAGAGATAAAATGCGCGCCCTGGAACACGTCATGTCTCACGCAAAAATCATTGGAAGGTCAGACCTTCCAATGATTTGGGGGGACACCCAAAAAATTCTTCAGGAAATGTTGGGCATAAAAAAACATATTTCAAAAATGGAATGCTATGATATTTCCAATATTCAGGGCAAACAAGCCGTGGGCTCTATGGTGGTATTTGTCAATGGCGCGCCCGACAAAAGCCAGTATAAAAAATTTCACATAAGAATAGAACACAAGCCCAACGATATCGCCATGCTAAAAGAAATACTGCAAAGAAGGTTGCGCCACCCGGAGTGGCCGTACCCAGAGGCAATGTTAATTGACGGCGGAATTGCACAACTTAATATTGGCATTGCCGCAAAAAACGCCCGGCCGGAAACCAAAAACATAAAAGTCATTTCTATTGCCAAAGGGAAAAGAGAACTCCTTATTGAAAACCAAAAAGAACATATCCCGCTGAAAAATCTGCCCCAAGAGATTTATAATTTAGTGGTGCACCTGGACGACCAGGCCCACCGGTTTGCCATTACCTTTCACAAAAAGCTGAGGAAAAAATATCTGCTTATATAGACCTATTGGTTGATATATTTTTATTTTGTGGTATCATGGAGCAATCAGATGAAAAAACTTATTTTTTCTATGGTATCGGCGGGACTTGGGCTTTGGCTGGCAACCTTATGGGTGCCAGGAGTAGTGGTGCAAATATACCCCGATTCTCATTTTTTTGGCATCCCCTTGACCCAACAATGGCATCTTTTGGTAATTTTTGGGGTGGTATTGGGCCTGCTTAACTTTTTTATAAAACCAATATTAAATCTCATTACCCTGCCCTTACGGATTATCACTCTCGGATTTTTTGGCATAGTGATTAACGCCGGATTCATTTGGATAGTGGATTATATGTTCAGGGAATTAAGCATCCCCATTTTGTATCCCCTGCTGTGGACCGCGCTTATCGTTTTGGGGTTGAATATCATTATTTTAAAAATTTTCATTCAACATGATTAACCTGCATCAAGCGTTATTTTTTTCTCAAATTGCCGTTTCAGTAATTTTAATCATCCTCATTGCCGTTCAGCAGCGGGGCACTGCTCTTGGAAGCGCTTTTGGCGGAGGCGGAGAATTTTATTCAACCCGCCGCGGCATACAAAAAAAGATATACTATGCTACCATTGCGGTGGCCGGCCTCTTTATTATTTTAGGGATCACAAGCCTTTTAATATAGCGCGCATTGGCATATAATAAGGACTTCCCATGAAAAAATTTCCCAGCTTTTCTCAATGGAAACAAATTTTTAACGTGCTAAAAAGAGGCGAGAAAATAACCCTTTTGGCGTTTTTGGCGCTGGCGATCGGTTCTTTGGTTTTTTTGGGGGCCAATTTTTATATTACCCATACCAAGGTGGTTCCGTCCTTTGGAGGAAACTATATAGAAGGCGTGGTAGGCCAGCCAAGATTTATCAATCCCATATACGGCCAAACTAACGATATAGATCGAACCCTGATTGACTTGGTATTTTCCGGGCTGACGACATACGACAATCACGGCAACATTGTCAACGACTTGGTGGATCACTACACCGTTTCAGAAGACAAAAAAATCTACACCTTCACCTTAAAAAGCCCGGTGTTCTGGCACGACCAACAGCCCCTTACTTCTGACGACGTGATCTTCACCATAAAAACTCTGCAAAACTCGGATTACAAAAGCCCCTTGCGGGCCAACTGGATAGACGTTGGCATAGAAAAAATATCCGATAAGTCTTTCCGCTTCACCCTAAAGCAACCTTACAATTCTTTCCTTGAAAATTGCGCGGTAAAAATCATCCCCCAGCATATTTGGCAGGATATTTCGCCTGAAAATTTTATCCTTTCTTCGTATAATTTACAGCCGATCGGCTCTGGCCCGTTTGAATTTGCCGGCCTCAAACAAAACAACGCCGGATTTATTGAAAGCTTAAATCTTCAGTCAAACCGAAGATACCACAGCGCCGCTTCTTTCATATTAGGAGTTTCATTTAAATTCTTTCTTACGCCCGACCAAGCGGTAAAAGCCGCCAATGCCAGAGACATTGACGGATTTGCGATAAGCTCTTTTGACAAAAACATCATGGACATAGAGCGCCAAGTGCGCCAGGGATGGCCAAAAAACGAAACATTTTCCACATATTCTCTTGCGCTACCAAGGTATTTTGCGGTATTTTTCAACAACCAAAAGCCGTCCATTTTTTCAGATGCAAACATTAGAAAGGCATTTTCTCACGGAGTTAACAAAGACGAACTTTTAGAAACCATACGCCAACAAACCGCGTCAGAAGCCGTTAAAGTTTATTCGCCCATTTTACCGGATTTTTACGGGTACCAGCCGCCAACCAACGAATATGAGTTTGATATTGAAAAGTCAAAGACCCTTTTAGATAAGGCGGGATTCAAAGATCAGGGGCAGAGCTACCGGGAAAAGGCGATTGATAAAAAACCTGCTTTCCAATTTAAAAGCTACCTTAAAGTGGGCTCCAAAGGCACCGAGGTAACCCAGCTTCAAGGGTGCCTGGCGCGGCTTTTGAGAAGCGTCAACATAGAGCAGGAAACCGAAGGCGCCTACACCGCCGCCACCGAAGCCGCCGTGACAGAGTTTCAAAAAAAATACCTGCCAGACCAAAAACTTACCGGCGAAACAGGACCTTCAACACGGCAAAAATTAAACGAGCTTTGCATTACATCATCGCCAAATGCAAAGCCCCTTGAGTTTACTTTGGTAACCATTGACCGGCCGCAGCTCCTGGAAGTTGCCACCTTGCTTAAAAACTATTGGCAAAAGATAGGCGCATCGGTTACCATTAACGCGGCTCCAGCCAGCGACTTAAAACTCATTATTAAAGAAAGGAGTTACGACGCCCTGCTGTACGGAGAAACCCTGGGCATGGAGCCGGACCTGTACCCATTTTGGTACTCTTCCCAAAAACAAGATCCGGGGCTTAACCTTTCGCTATACGAAAATAAAGAAGTGGACAAATTGCTCAAAGACGCGCGCCAAACTTCGGATGAAGCATTAAAAAAAGAATATTTGGAAAAAATACAAACCGCTATTATGAGCGACGCTCCTGCGCTATTTTTATACAATCCGGATTACCTTTATTGGGTTTCAAAGAAAGTACAGGGAATAGACACTGACAAAATCGCCGATCCGTCAAAAAGGTTTGCCAATATCACAAATTGGTATCTGCAAACAAAAAGAGTATGGAAATAACTACTATAGACAGGTCTAATATGAGAAATGTGATTATTGCTTCGGCCGACCAGCTTAAAGAAGGTTTGGCATTGGCCCAGAACGTAAAAATAAATGGCGCATTTTCTAATGTTGTTATTTGCGGCATGGGCGGCTCTGCCCTGCCTGCCCGCCTCATTGAAACGTTAAAAATCACCACTAAAGTTCCGATATACGTCCACTCAGATTACAACCTGCCTTGGCAAGCAAATAAAAAAAGTTTGGTGATATGCATTTCATATTCGGGCAACACCGAGGAAACCGTTTCAGCCCTCAAAGAAGCGGTGAAAAATAACATGAAAATTGTCGCCATTGCCACCGGAGGAGATATTGCAAATATTTCCCAGGAGCGCGCCATACCTTTGGTAAAAATTCCAAGCGGCATCCAGCCGCGGTGCGCCACAGGGTATATTTTTTCGGCGCTGGCGAAAGCGCTGTCAAACGCGGGTATTGTTGAAGACCTGTCTTCTGAAATTTTAAACACCAGCCAGCAATTAAAAAATATGGCGTTGGCGCTTGAAAAAGAAGGCAAACAACTGGCAGAAAAACTACATAAAAAAATACCGGTTATTTACGCCTCAAAAAAATTTGCGGCAATAGCCCAAATTTGGAAAATAAAATGCAATGAAAATAGCAAGGTTCCCGCCTTTTGGAATTATTTTCCGGAATTAAACCACAACGAAATGTCAGGATACAGCAATATCAAAAATCAAATATCAAACATCAAAAATTTTTACGTAGTAATTTTAAAAGATTCAAACGACCATCCGAGGATTTTAAAAAGAATGGATTTGCTTGCAACGATGCTGCAAGAAAAAGGCATTGCCACCGAATTTGTCGCCATGCAAAATGGCTCGCTCATGTTTAAAATATTTTCTACGCTGATATTAGGAGACTGGACCTCATACTATTTAGCGCTTGAATATGGCATTGACCCGACTCCGGTAGCCATGGTTGAGGAATTTAAAAAAATGATGCGGGAGTAATGATTCGCCGCGGTGGTGAAATTGGCAACCACGTACGCTTCAGGAGCGTATGCCGCAAGGCTTGAGGGTTCGACTCCCTCCCGCGGCACCACATAATATTAATATTAATCCGTTCACGTGAACTCATGAACGTGACGGTAAAAAAATAAATAATATGGAAAAACAAAGAAGAAAACCTTTTCGAGGGCATAAGCACAGGGGCCTTGACGCAAATAAAAACAGGGAAAAGCAAAGCGCGCCGGTAAGTCCGGCCAAGCCCAATACCCTGCGCATCATTCCCCTGGGCGGATGCGAAGAAGTGGGCCGCAACATGACCGTCTTTGAGTATAACCAAGACATTGTGGTGTTGGACATGGGCCTGCAATTTCCTGAAGAAGATATGCCGGGAATTGATTACGTTATTCCCAACACCGAATATCTAAAAGACAAAGAAAAACATATCAGGGCGGTGATTTTTTCCCACGGGCACTTAGACCACATCGGAGCGGCCCCCATTTTGCTTAAAAAATTGCAAAATCCGCGGGTCATCGGACGGCCTTTAACCTTGGAAATGATAAAGCACCGCATGGAGGACTTTGACAAGGGCAGCTCAAAAAAACTGACAGCCACCTACGTGAAATCTTTAGATGAGACCATTTCGTTGGGAAATTTTACCTTGAAATTTTTTCAAATTGACCACGCCATCATGGACGCGGTGGGAATCATTTTAGAAACCCCAGTGGCAACAATAGTGCACCCCGGCGACTGGACTATAGAAAAAGATCCCATTGGCCGGGAGGCGCTTCACTATCACCATTTGGCCAACCTTAAGCGGCCGACCATTTTAATGCTGGAGGCCTTGGGGGCGGTCAACTCAAAGCCGCCGGTCACCGAGCAGGAAATGCTGGCCAACATTAATAAGCTCATTGGACAAGCGCCCGGGCGCACCATTATCGCCACCTTTTCTTCCCAAATAGAAAGGATAAAACAAATTTTGGAATTTGCCTCAATGACCGGAAAAAAAGTGGCCCTGGACGGATTTTCCATGAAGCTTAACATCGAGCTGGCTCAAAAACTTGGCTACATTATCGTACCCAAGGGAGTGATAATTCCCGTGGACAAAGCCCACGAATACCCCGACAATAAAGTCATCATCATTTGCACCGGGGCCCAGGGCGAAGAAATGGCCGCCCTTCCAAGAATTATCGCCGGCAACCACAAGTACATTACCATAAAAAAAGAAGACACGATTATATTCTCTTCCTCGGTGATTCCGGGAAACGAACGGACCGTGCAGCGGGTGAAAGACAATGTGTACCGCCTTTCTGACAACGTATACCATAATGACATCATAAGCGTGCACGCTTCGGGGCATACCAATATTGACGGCATCAAGCAAATGATAAGCGAAGTGAAACCGGACTATTTTATTCCGGTTTACGGAAACCATTTCATGCTTAAAGAGGCCGCCCGGATCGGATACGGCATGGGAATTAAAAAAGACAATGTGGTGGTGCCTGATAACGGATCGGTGGTGGTGTTTGACCGTCAAAAACTGGAAATACTGAAAGAAAAAGTTCCCGTCAACTACGTCTTTGTTGACGGCCTTGGCGTGGGAGATGTGGGAGAAATTGTCCTGCGCGACCGCCAAATTCTGGCCCAGGACGGCATGTTTGTCATCGTGGCCGTTATTGACAGCGCCACCGGAAAAGTGAAAGGATCCCCCGATATCATTTCCCGGGGATTTGTGTACCTTCGCGAATCAAAGGACTTGCTAAAACAAACCCGCAAGAAAGTCATTGAAATTGTCGAAAAAACCGGCGGACACGGCGCCATGCCCCCGGACTGGTCGTACGTAAAAGACGAGCTGCGCAACAAAATCGGCGACTTTCTGTTTGGCAAAACCGAACGGCGCCCCATGATTTTGCCGGTGGTCATAGAAGTATAGTTAAATATAAATCCTAAATCACAAGCCCCAAATTCCAAATAAATTACAATTTCCAAAATCTAAAATCCAAAACACGTTTTGAATTTTGATATTAGACTTGTCCCTTAATAACATTTTACTGCAAATGCAACCTTTCAGCGGTAAACTTGCTATAATTTTTCAGCTTAGCTAAAGCTAAACTTCAAAATTCTATCAAATTTACCGCTCTGAAACCTTGCATTTTCGTTACAAATATTATTAAGGGACAAGTCTATTATTTGTGATTTGTAATTTTGAATTTGGGATTTCAAAAATTATGCGAATCGTATCCGGCATTCAGCCCACCAACCAGCTTCACATTGGAAACTATTTGGGAGCCATAAAGCAATGGATTCCCTTGCAGGAAAAAAATGAATGCGTGTTTTTCATTGCCGATTTGCACGCCCTGACCGCTTTGCATGACCCGGCCGCGCTGCAAAAATCCATTGCCAATGTTTTTATTTCCTATGTGGCCGCCGGTTTAAATCCCGAAAAAAGCATCGTCTTTGCGCAGTCGCACGTAAAAGAACATGCTGAACTTTGCTGGCTTTTAAATACTATTTGCCCCATCGGAGAATTGGAAAGAATGACCCAGTATAAAGACAAATCCAAAAAATATAAAGACAATATCAATGCCGGACTTTTAAACTATCCGGTTCTCATGGCCGCCGACATTTTGCTGTACAAAGCTGATGCGGTTCCGGTGGGCAAAGACCAAGAACAGCACATAGAGCTTACCAGAAGCTTAGCCAAAAAATTCAACCAGAAATTCGGACAAACTTTCAAAGAACCCGAGTCCTTAATCCTCAAAGAAGGCGGCAAAATCATGTCGCTGACCGACCCCAAAAAGAAAATGTCAAAATCCGACGACCAAAAAAGTTATATTTCTTTGTTTGACACGCCCGAAGACATAGAGAAAAAAATCATGGCGGCGCAAACGGATTCGGGCAAAGGAATAACCTATAACATTACCAAAAAACCAGGTATCTCAAACTTGCTTACCATTTACAGCTTATTGACGCAAAAATCCACACAGCAACTTGAAAAAGAATTCCAGGGAAAGCTCTACGGTGAATTTAAAAAATCCCTGGCAGAAGTTGTTATCCGATACCTTGAATCCTTCCGCAGAAAGCAAAAAGAGTTATTGTCGCGGGAAATTTACGTGCAAGAAACCTTAAAGCGGGGCAAAGACAGGGCATTGACCATCGCCCAGGAAACCATGCGGGAGGTAAAAGAAAAAATGGGCCTTGCGTCATAAAACATAAAGCGTAAAACATGAAACAAAAAACAGCCCGCGGGCTGTTTTTTTATGCAATAAATAACAGGTTTTTCTCCCTAAAAAATTCGTAATTTATCGATTTCTGACACTTCATTTTCTGATAAAATTTTATTCTTTTTCAAAGCGTTATTATGAATTTCTAAAACTTTTTTCTGCCGCTTATCTTGGGCATCGCCAATGGTTTTTTCTTCTAAAAGCAGATTCAATTTACCAACAATTTCATCCTGTCCATCCATGATTTTGTTAAAATCTTCTTTTGTAGCAAAAACCTCGCCCAGGTTTTTAAGGTCTTCCTTTGTGGCAAACACTTCGCTTAATTTTTCTATATCTTTATCATCAATCATGATTATGATTTTTTAATTTCGTGATATAAATTTTGTTTTTTGAGAAATCTAACAACCGGTTTTCCGCAGTCCATATAGACATCACATCCGTTAAATGGACTCCAAGAACCTGCTAATTTACCAATCTTGGCTGCCTTTCAACAAAAAATTCGCGAGCCGTACCTACGGGTACGGCTCACAAATTTTTTGTCTCCAAAACAGCCAATATTGTCAAATTTTCTAGGTCTTAAGTCCATTTAACGGATGTGGTGTCTATACATAACTCAGAATGAGCATATCCTAAACGAACATCCAAAGATTCTTTATAATCAATTTTCTCCCCACAATTGTCACAAGTGTTGATTCGCATAAACCCATTATACGCCTGCCAAAAACCCTGTCAAATTCTTATATATTAGACCTGTTGCGTATTAAGGATTTACTGCAAATTGAACCTTTCGGCGGCAAATTTGCAATAATTTTTAGTCTTAGCTGAAGCTAAACTTCAAAATTCTATCAAATTTGCCGCTCCGAAGTATTCAATTTTCGTCGCAATCCTTAATACGCAACAGGTCTATTTTCCAATACATTCAACATTTGATTATGAACTTTTCCGTTAGTTGCTAAAACAGACGTCGATTCATAGCCAATTTTTTTTCCTTTAATATCGGTTACTTTTCCACCCGCTTCTTCAACCAGCAATGCCCCGGGCAAGATATCTCATGTATTTAGCTGCACGTTAAAATATACATTAAATTTGCCGCTGGCAATGTAGCTCATTGAAGCCAGGCTGCTGCCAAACATTCTCACTTGCATGCTCGCTTGGAATACTTTTTCCAACACATTAATCGTTCTGGTTCTTGGTTCTTTTTTTGAAGATAAATGGAACATTACTACTGAATTTTTCAGATCAGGATTATCGCTTACTATAATTTTTTTACCATTCAACAATAGACTTGTCCCTTAATAATATTTGTAACGAAAATGCAAGGTTTCAGAGTGGTAAACTTGATAGAATTTTGAAGTTTAGCTTTAGCTAAGCTGAAAAATTATAGCAAGTTTACCGCTGAAAGGTTGC
>Ga0209542_10019526_pt1 | contig 10836 bp, 10 predicted proteins | sample RifCSPhighO2_01_FD_184028 | JGI IMG/M metagenome (GOLD analysis project Ga0209542, IMG submission 184028) | Soil microbial communities from Rifle, Colorado - Rifle CSP2_plank highO2_0.1 (SPAdes) (version 2) | ecosystem: Environmental > Terrestrial > Deep subsurface > Rock core/Sediment ...
TCGCCGCACCGTCTCAGTACCATCAGTCTCACCAACTCTTCATTTTTATGAAAAGAGTTCTCTCTATGGACTTAGTAACCGTTCAGTATCATCCCTTAACCTAACGGGAGACAGTATCACCATGCAGGCTGAACCATACAACCTCGCTATTGAGACCTATAATCTACCTGATTTAGTTGAATGGAAAATTAACGGCGCAGTGGTTCGAAACCCAAACCAGAATCCTTACGAAATAACCTTAACATCCGATAATCAAACTTTCTCAGCCTCAACCATTGATTTTCATGTTCGTAACTTGAGCTCGTTACTCCAGGGAGCGCGCGGTCAGTTTAAATTAAACTTCTAGTCTATGAATAAAAAATTCTTTATTATTGGTGGCCTAGCAGTAATCTTGCTTCTATTGGGTGTTTGGGCTTATTTATTGGTTTATGGAGCACCAGCTACCACCGACGATATCTTTGCCAACCTGGGCACTGAGGGGGAAGTGACTGAGGAGGGAGCCATACTACCTCCAATTGAAGTTGAGGAGGCTCCGGTAGTAAACGTGGACGCTGGACGACTCCGTCAACTCACAACTGGCCCAGTAGCTGGTTTTAGAGAGGTACAGCTCAGTACCACTACACCAGCTGTATTGTATTACGTAGAAATGGGCACCGGACATGTTTACACTATCAATACCCAAAGTGGCGAGACGCTACGTGTCTCTGCTACCACCTTCCCACAGACTGTAGCGGCAGAAATTTCAAACACTGGACTTTACTACGCCATGCGTGGTGCTAGCGCTACAAAACTTATGCCGCTAACTGTCGGAGCACTATCTACATCAACCATTAGTATCACAAGATTGTACGAAGGTAACGCCTTTGACGCTGCCTTTAATGACAACGATGAACTTTATATTCTCAATCGTGACGGAGATAGTAGCAGCGCCGTAACTTATAGCCCACAAAGTAATAGCTCAACGCCACTTTTTACCCTTCCATTTCTTGAGGCATCAGTTGAGTGGGGGAGTAGAAGAGGAGACTCACATTTAGTCTATCCAAAACCAGCCTCCGCCCTTGAAGGACAACTTTATGAAGTGTCAGGCAGTGCACTTACTCGTCTACCAATTCAAGGACTTGGCCTCACAGCACGGGAAAGTGGCGACATAACCCTATACAACATTATTGAAGGGCAACGACTTAAGAGTTATTTTTTCAATAACTCAATCGGAGTGAGTCAGCCACTTGATTCTGCCGTCTTGGTTGAGAAATGTCTTGGAGTGGAAGATGAAGGTATTTTTATCTGCGCCCAAGACAGTAGTAAAACAAACCTGCGCGACCAAGAGGATTGGTACACTGGGGAAATAACCTTCTCTGACTCAGTTTGGCTCCTTGATGGTAACTCACTTACTGGCGAATTGCTTTTCGACGCACTTGAAGAAAGTGGTCGTCAGCTTGATGTTATTAATCTAGATCTTAACGACACTGGGGAAGTGTTGTATTTTATAAACAAGCTTGATAACACCCTTTGGATGTATGAATTATAAAATTCTTTCAGTTGTCACTTTTATTATTGCCGTCACGCCGGCGATAGTTTTTGCCCAAACTGCCCCACCACCATTCCGTGTTTTGGTTGGCATTCCTGGAATTACTGACCCAAACTCTGCCAATATAGGTCAGTATATTAATGCCCTGTATATTCTATCTATAAGTATTGCTGCTTTATTGGCAGTAATTAAGATTATTATTGCTGGGGTTAAGTACATGCTGTCTGATGTCGTGACCTCAAAGGCAGATGCTAAAAGCGACATCCAAGGCGCACTCGTTGGTCTCTTAATTGTTATTTCTGCTGTAGTCATCCTAGAGACTATCAATCCTCAATTACGAGCCATGAGACTCTTCCTTGAGCCGGCCGCTCAAGCACCAGGTCGTCCGGTTCGAGACACTCCAACCACAAATGGGGCCGCTCCACTTCCAGGACGAGTAGCTGGAGCCACTGATGAAGTTGTGATGTGTGGTCAAAATAGCGCAGGAGGGACAAGTTGTGCTGATGCCGCAAACCAATGTTATAACAACAACGGAAGAGTACGAAGCACTATTATATCTAGATCGGACCGTATTACATGTGAGTATGGTGAAACGGTTATTATAGGTTGTGAAAAAATTGATGCTTCTCTGACTGCCACTCAACAAGATGAACCTGACTGTAGTGCGGCTAGAGCAAAATGTCCTGCCGGATCAACAGCAACCCAAGCTGGTGACTGGCAAGTAAGTTGCTTCACTCCATTCCCACCCAGACCACAGGCTGATGACCGTGGAACTAGAGGCGGGGCATAATCCATACAAAATAAAACCCCTCGCAAATGCGAGGGGTTTTATTTTATTCATATGATTTCTACCGATGCTTCTTTATATATAACTCTTGAAGGATAGCTACCAGGTTACTCACAAAGAAGTAGAGGGCAATGGCAGCTGAGATATAGTAAGCCACAAAGAAAATAATGACCGGCATTACGTAGCGCATCTGCATTTGCATATTGCGACCAAAGTCCTCTTTGAAGTTTGGAGCGGCATCTGGATCACGTGGCGGTAGCGCTGGCATCGCAAGCTTAACCTGATAGAACTGTGTTACACCCGCCAACAGAGCCAGGACGAGACTCTTACCTGTTATATCAAGCATGCCGAGGAAGTTCATATTCACGAACTCTGGAATCCGTACAAAAGAGTACAGGATTTCAGTATTAATGGCCGGGAGAGCAATCCCACCACCGGTATTGACCGACAAATACAAGGCAATGACAATTGGAATCTGGAGGAAGATGAGTAAGATACTCGCAAACGGACTAATCCCAGCTTCACGATAGAGCTTAAGCATCGCTTCGCCCTGCTCCTGTCTCTTATCTTTCAAAGTTTCACGAATCTCTTTAAGCTTTGGCTCAATTTCTCTCATTACCCGCTGGGTCTTGGCTGCCTTAATAGAAAGGGGAAGGAGGATAGTCTTAACCACCACCACTGTTGCAATAATCGCCAAACCAACGTCTGCTCCTGGTATTACGTCAATAAAAAACACCAGGCCGTTGTAGACCGGGTCAAAGAAAAATGTGTGCCAAATATATGTAAACATGCCTGGTATTCTACCCTTAATTTATAACTCGTCCAAGCTCTTCTTCTATAGCCTTTTGGAAGTCCTTTCGAGACAGCTTGGCGGTATCAGGCTTGGCAATAATAATAACCACTCCAGTATACCCAACTTTTTTAGCCAAGGTTTCTAACTGAGCATAAATGCGCCGTTTGATGGAGTTACGAGTTGGGGCTTTTTTGGAGACTTTTTTACCTACCACTACCGAAGAGAGGAGTGTCTCAGCCGGAGCAGTAATGATAGTTAAATACGTGCCGTGGGTACGCTTACCACTAGCAAAATAGGTTGAGAAAGCGGCACGGTTTAGTCTTTCTGTCTTTTTTAACATATACCTCAAATATCCCTAAAGTATACCTCCATAACGAAAAAAAGCTCCTATTGAGCTTTTTTTACCGTTAGTTGGGCCCGTCCTTTTCGTCGTCTAGCTTGGATTACTTTGGCGCCAGACGTGCTCGCACTTCTAACCAAGAAACCGTGCGTGGTCGCACGCTTTTGCTTACTTGGTTGATAGGTTCTTTTACTCATACCGCACAACTATACATGAATGTAGCAATAATTCAATAGGGGGCATTCGGATGTTAAAACAAATGACTTTAATCGAAGATTACTATTATTTTATTATGTTATTTATCCTGCCTTGTTATTAACCTATATAAAAAGAACGCTAGCAGGGGAGTGCTAGCGTATGGGGCGGGGTCGGTGGCCAGATCATTGAGCGGCGACCTTCGGTGGTGAAAACTTGTACATGACGGCAATCACGGGGCTTTCACCCTCTAGTGTCAAAACCCCGCAAAATGGGTCTTCGCGCCTATCTAAAGACGACACAAACCCTTTTGCGACCTTGGCGGACACATTGACTTCAGTGAAGTAGGTGTCTTCACCCTTGCGGATGGAGTAGACCAGAAGGTACTCATACGGAACGATGTTCGCGAAAGATCCGCGGTCCTTTTTGCACAGGCGTGCCGTATTCAGCTCGACGTCATTCGCGAACCAAGCGCTGGCCATTTTTTTGAAGTCGGCCAGCGACACCTTTTTGCCGGTGATGTGGTGCGTTTCAATGATCGTGTCGAACTTGATGTCCGGCAGCTGTGCCTTGTAGTTGATGACTGTGGTTTCTGCATGAGCCACCCCTGTCAACATGACAGAGAGGGTAATGGCCACAAAAGTGACCAGGGTTTTGACTAAAGTCATGATGCACCTCCTAAAAGGTTGGGGGGTTGGGGAATTGGTTAGGTCAAGGAACTGACTACCAATTTCAATAGTAGGATACGAATAGGGGTGTGTCAATACGTTCACAATAGTTTAAATCATAAAAAACACCTCCTTCTCTAAAAGATTGTTTCCAAGCCATTAATGGGATGTTGATGTTTGTCGTGGAATAATTTATACACAGGTTATTCACAGTTGCGTTTTTTTATGTTTGAAAGAGGTTCATTTTTAGTTATTTTGGAGGTGAAATTTTACAGGTCAGAGAAGGAGAGTATAATGCTTGTTACTGTATAGATTGTTTGCAATGTTATGAATCCTATCTCACACCCTTCTACCACCAACAGCATAGTTCGCACCGAACACATTGATGTAAAAAAGCTTTGGGATGATGCATTAGTAAAGATTGAGCTATCGATTACTCCAGCCAACTTCAAAACTTGGTTCCGTGATACATATATTCTCTCACTTGAAGACGGAACCGCTACTTTGGCGGTTCCTAGTGTATTTGTGCGTGATTGGTTGCAGGATAAGTTCCAATCAATGATTCTAAAGACTCTTCGTGACGTCTCTCCATATGTCCGAAGCGTAGAATACGAAGTAGTACAAAGAAGTGATAGACGTAGCGAGGGAAGTAAGACCCAAACCGTCAACGCCGCTCTTCCGCTAGAGGAATACTACATCAATAAGAGCGACAATCTCAATCCAAAATACTCTTTTGAGAACTTTGTAATTGGCCCATACAACGCTCTAGCTCACGCTGCCGCCAAGACTGTAAGTGAAAAGCCTGGTATTGCGTACAATCCACTCTTTATCTACGGTAAGACTGGTCATGGTAAGACTCACCTTATTCAAGCAGTAGGGAACCAAGTTAAGAAGCAGGGGAAGAAGGTGTTTTATGTAACTAGTGAGCGTTTTGCAGTTGATTATTTCAACTCACTCCAAAGTGGTACCGCAAACAGCTTTAAGGATAAGTACCGTCAGTATGATGTACTCATCATGGACGACGTACAATTCTTGGCCAGTAAAGAGAAGACCCAAGAAGAACTCTTCCACCTCTTTAACGCCTTACACGATACCAACAAGCAGATTGTCTTCTCAAGTGACATGCACCCGGCACTACTCTCAGGACTTGAAGAACGACTTCAGTCACGTTTTGCCCAAGGAATGATTGTAGATATCCCAGCCCCAGATCTTGAGTCTAGAGCAGCTATTCTTAAGGCTAAGGCGGCTCAAAACAGTATTAATCTATCTGATGATGTAGTAGAGCACCTCGCTCACTCAATTGAAGGCAACATCCGTGAACTTGAGGGAGCTTTGAACACTATTATGTGTCAGTCTCAACTTCTTGGACGAACCCTCTCTCTTGATGAGGTAAAGGCCATCATTAAAAACAGCTCAAGGCCGCGTAAAACTTTAGCAGTATCTGATGTAGTAGATAAGGTGGCTAGATACTTTGATGTTGATCAGGCTAGTATCTATGAAAAGACTCGCCGGAAGGAGATTGTGAAGCCAAGACAGATTATTATGTACATCCTCCGTGAAGATTTCCAAGTTTCATACCCAGCCATCGGCAAAAAACTTGGAGGTAGAGATCACACCACTGTCATTCACTCTTGTGAAAAGATAAAGGCTGAACTTAAATCAAACTCTGAACTAGAAGAGGAGATTTCCCAAATTCGTATGCTCTTAAAGTAGAGCCTGCCCACAAACCCCACCTACTTTGTTGCTTCCCTCACTCAAACATTCACCGTATAGAAAATACGTTTCATGTTTTCGTTTAGTCGCGCCTCGTAGCTGATGGTTTATGGATAGACTCTAAGAGAAAAAATGAGTACCTAACGGTACTCATTTTTTATTCTGAAAATACCTGAGGATAACGTATAATAAATCGTGTATAAGTTGCCAAGGAAGTGGGTGAAGTTGGGGAGGGGAGTTACTCCGAGCTGGGGAGAAATAGAGGTAAGAACCGTACATAATCAAATCGATGACAGTTCTCCCCAAGTAATTAACTACTACCCCCAGGAAATCCCAGCTAGGATAGGAAATCGACCACCTATAAAAATCAATTAATACAACATATAATTAGGATATGCACACTTCCACAACCCTAATAATAGAGAGTAAAATAGTTTAAATATGGAAATAATAGTCCCACACGCACAACTTATTAAATCACTTGAATTAATCACAAAAATAAGTACGAAGCATGTAACATTGCCAGTACTGCAGTGCGTACTCATTACTGTAACGGAAGATAAAATTGTGTGTAAGGCGACTAATCTAGAACTGAGTATCGAAGTAGTACTACCTGGTAGAGTTCAGGAAGTTGGAACCATTGCTATTCCAGCCGCCACACTACTTCAAAGTATTCAATACATCAGTCAGTCAGATGTGACACTTAGAACCGAGGATGGAGTTTTATTAATTGAATCAAAACAAACTAACACCTCAATTAAATCTATTTCAGCTGACGAGTTTCCTAATATTCATCATCTTGAAGGAGAGGGTATTCAATTAAACCGATCACTTTTTGCTCTTGGTATCAAAACATCTGCTTTTGCAGCTTCACAGTCTTCTATTAAGCCAGAACTTGGAAGTGTATTCATTCAACAAAAGAAAGAACATTCACTAACCTTTGTTTCCACTGACTCATTTAGATTAATGGAAAAAACCGTTCCACAAAAAGGGGTGATTCTTCAACATTCATTTTTAGTGCCACAAAAGAACGCAATTGAACTAGCTCGTATTTGTGACTTACTACAAACAGACCCACTTTTAGTGGTGACTGAAAATCAATGTGCTCTTTCTTTTACAGATGAAGGTGTATATATAACTTCACGGTTAGTATCAGGATCTTTCCCTGACTACGAACAAATTATTCCAAAGGAATATGTAACTAAGGCTACGCTCCTTAAAAATGATCTTCAAAATGCCTTCAAAAAGACTTCAGTTTTCTTAAATAAGTTTATGCAGGTGTCTCTTACTGTTACAGATAAAACAGTTACTATTTCTTCTCAAAATAATGAAGTGGGTCACATTACCGACACTATTAACGCAGTTGTAAATGGAGATGAGCTTTCTCTTAACTTTAATCAGCAATATGTGATTGAGCCACTTTCACATATTACCGATGAGAGTATTATTCTCAACTTTGCTGGTATTGGACGGCCGCTCGTAATTACCGGCGCTTCTGATACGTCACTTCGCTACTTAGTAATGCCGATGAATCGGTAATGTATGTTTAAACGTCGCGGTGAAATTGTGGCGGTTAAGGATTTGTTTGAGAAGTACCGTAAAACCCTCCAGGCGCCTCAAAAAACCGTCGAATTAGAGGCAATTAGAGTGATTGGTGAACTAACCAACATTACTCTAAAAGAACACCAAATTTCCTATACTGTTAGCACACGTGTTTTGGCTATAAACGCTCCTAGTGTAATTAAACAAGAGCTAAAATTTAAACACACTGAGTTACTTTCAGAATTAAAAAAACGGCTTGGAGCGAAGAGTTCGCCTCAAACCGTTCTTTAGATATTAATTTCTGTTCCTATCCCTACCTTCATCCTCCTCTACAGTCTCCTCCTGAACAGCTGGAGTGCCGTAGGTTTGATTTTTCCATAGCTGTACGGCGTATTCCCAGTTTTGATACTGTTGGTCGCTAGACGGGTTTATAGGGTCTGGGCCGAGTGGGTTGCTCTTGTCTACATAATGGAGAATTGAGTGAATGTTTTGGTAGATAGATGAGATGTCTATTTCATCCCCGTTTTCAATTTGTGACAATAGATTTGAAGTATCTATATATTCACCTCGGATAATTGGTTTTACTCCAACTCTATTGATGACAGGTTGTTCAAAGCTTTCTTCCGGTAGTTTAGCTAGTGCGATATCCATAAACTCACGCCACATCGGGGTAACAATTAAGCCAGAAAGTCCGCCACCCATCGCAGAGTTATCATTATTACCAACCCAAGTTCCTACTGCTAGGTTTGGCGCGTAGCCCATAAGCCAAGCGTCTCGTAGGTTATTGGTACTACCAGTTTTTGAGGCCACTGATCTATTTGGGAAGTTTACCAGTGAGTTTGCGCCCCAAAGTGGAGTACGGGCCACATTATCTGAAAGTACGTCACTAATCATCAGAGCCACATTTTCATCAAGAACCTTTTGGGTTTGGACTTGGTTTTCTTCCACAATATTTCCGCGGTTGTCTTCGATGCGGAGAATGCTGCGTGGTTCAGCCCGGACACCCTTGTTGGCAAATACGCCATAAGCGTAAGTCATATCAATTAGCTTTACTTCACCACCTCCAAGTACCAAAGTGAGACCATATCGTTCTGGGTCGGTAAGACTAGTGATACCCATATCAGCTGCTAGCTTGAGACTGTCTTTTACTCCCGCTAGGTAAAGTGTCTTCACGGCCGGGATGTTTAGTGATTGAGCAAGAGCATTTCGTAAGCTTATCGGGCCCAGGAACTTGTTGTTGTAGTTATTTGGAGAGTAACAAGGTGATTCAGAGCTAAAGCTATCAGCCGGACAAGCGGGAGAGAACTGTGTGCGCACATCAAACACCACAGTGTCTGGCAAGAAGCCTTTACTAAAAGCTGTGGCGTAGATAAACGGTTTAATTGAAGATCCTGGCTGACGTTCAGCTAAAGTAACATTGAAGTTACCATCAATCTCTTCACTGAAATAATCACGTGACCCAACCATTACTAGTAGGTCTCCAGTTTTTGGATCGGTGGCAATCATGCCGGCGTTGTCGGCTTTAAATTTCTCGACGTTTGAGGCACCTCTTTCAAACAATATACGCTCCGCTTCTTTTTGGAGTTCCCAGTCTAGGGTAGTAATTACTTTTAGGCCTCTCTCAGCCAAGGCTTCCTCACCGTATTTTTCAGCTAGATATTCACGAATAAACATCACAAAGTGTGGAGCGCGGATACCGGTCAAAGCCTGAGGTTGAAATTCTACTGTTGCATCCTTAGCTTCGTTATATTCTTCTTCAGTAATAAATCCTTTTACAAGCATACGCTGTAGCACCAAATCTTGTCTTTCATCAAGATCTTCTTTGTTGTTTCCGTATGGTGAATAGTAGGTCGGTAGTTGGGGAAGGGCGGCCATATAAGCAGCTTCTGCTAAGGTGACATCAGCCGCGCTTTTTCCAAAGAATGATTGCGCTGCTTCTTCAACCCCGTACATAGTTCCGCCGTATGGAGATTCATTAAGGTAAATAGACAGAATTTCATCTTTAGACAACATTCGCTCTAGTTTAATAGCCAAAATCCACTCTTTAACCTTACGAGTCACAGTCTTTTCTTTTTGGAGAATAGAGTTTTTGATTACCTGCTGGGTGATGGTAGAGCCGCCTTGTCCGCCAAGTAGGTCTCCTTGTTGGAAGTTGGCAACAACAGCACGAATGATTGAAAGTGGTTCAATTCCGTAGTGGTTATAGAAGTTGTCATCTTCGATGGCGATAGTGGCGTTTTTTAGGTGGCGAGAGATGTTTTCAAATGGCACTACTGTACGACGAACATCCTGGTGAAGGTCGTAAAGAAGGATTTCTCCTGTACGGTCATAGATTTTGGTTGATTGTAAGACACGGCGCTCTTCAAAAGCTGAGAGGTCAGGAATTTCGAGTGTTGATACCCAAAAAAGTACCCCCGCAGCCAAAATAATACCTCCTGCAAAGAGGATAATTGAAAAATCGATTGCTATGTCCTTAATGTTCCTTCTAAACCAAGATTTTTGTTTCATAAATATACCTATATAGCCTATATTACCACGATTTGTTTAGTGCCTGCCCACAAACCCCATATACTTTGTTGCTTCCTTCACTCAAACATTCACCGCATAACCGATACGCCTCATGTCTCGTTTGGTTGCGCCTCGCATCTGGAAGTTTTTGGGTAGGCTCCAAGACAATTAATGAATGGTGGTGTGTCGTAAGTTTACTGCTTACTTATACGCACAGTTGTGTTAAATGTAACAAAACCCGCAACCTAATGGTTGCGGGTTTTGTTAATCTTTTACAGCGCTACTGGTGTGTCACAGAATACCCGAGCGTGCGAGGGTAGAAGTGACGTTAAAAATGTGCCGTCGGTGGACGGCTCTTCTGCCAGCAAAAACACCCTGGTTCAAAACAAACCCTCGGGCCTGAGCCCGAGGGTTTGTTTTGATGTTTTTACATCTCATCTATATCGTCAAAAGTATCAAAATCTACATCCTCAGCATCTTCGTCTAGAGTAGCTTCTTCTTCATCTTCGTCCTCCTTCTCTTTTTCTTCCTCCTCAGGCACGTCGTCTTCGGTTAAAAGACCAAATCCCTCCATGTCGTCATCAGCGGCTACAGCATCGTCACCTACCTCATCAAGAAGGTCGTCAGCCAAAGCTGCTTCCTCATCGTCAGGGGTTTCTAGTTCTTCTTCCTCATCACTATTTCTAAAAAATATCATACATTCAATTTATTTACGGTATGTTGTAACAGAGTTACAGAAAAAATTCAAACTATTTATACGAC
>Ga0209542_10019527_pt1 | contig 10836 bp, 11 predicted proteins | sample RifCSPhighO2_01_FD_184028 | JGI IMG/M metagenome (GOLD analysis project Ga0209542, IMG submission 184028) | Soil microbial communities from Rifle, Colorado - Rifle CSP2_plank highO2_0.1 (SPAdes) (version 2) | ecosystem: Environmental > Terrestrial > Deep subsurface > Rock core/Sediment ...
GTGCTTCCATTAAGGATGTTCTTCCTGCAATAACTGGAAAGAGCTACAAAGGTATGGAAATAGGAGACGGCGGAACTGCTTCTGCTGAGTTTTATAATATGTGTTATAACTATGGAAAAGATGTTAGAGAATCTCTATTGAAATACTGCGAGTTGGATACGCTTGCTGAGGTTATGATTGTGGAGAAATTGAGGGAATTAGTTGGATAGATTTAACCAAAATCATTTCTATAATCTATCATTTAATCTATTTTTCTCAAACCATTGGTAAAGATCTTCATTAGTTTTCAATCTCCATCTTTCTTTAAACTTAATTAAAACAATTATTACGGATTGCACATAATTCATAAAGGCATTAGTTTCTTTCTTAGATACGCCATAACCCCCTTCATGAACTATGCTAGATCGAGTTTCGTATGCCTTTTGCATATATTTTTGTAATTCAATTCGTTGTTCTTTTCTATCTTCCAATAGATATGAACTCCTTGTTTTTAGATTGTATGCCTTATTCTCTTTCCCAAAAATTAAAAGACATTCGAGTGCAATTGTTAATTTCAAAAATTTATCTCCTAGATTAAAATATTCCACTTCTTCAGTTGGCTGAGTTTTAACTTTACCATCATCAACTTTCTTTACTTCAGGAACATCAAATGCTTTGGAATACCAATAAACAGAATTTATTATTCTCTGATCCAAATCTGTTTTTTTCTTTTTGTTATAAAGTAAGGCAAGTTTTTTAAAACCATTTTTGAACATAAATTTCAATCTTTGTTTATCAAGTTCAAAGGGATACATATAGCCTATTTTTTCTAATGATGTGTTCAGATGGTGTTGATTCACTTTTAATGAAATGATCTGTCTATTATTTGGTGGTATGATCTCCCCTTTAATACCAAAATATCGCTTATAAAAATCATCATTAGAATAATTATATAATTTAATGGCACTTAATGCTAAGTCTGTTTTCTTAATTGCTACTTGTTTTGCCCCCTCATTGGTTCCCTTGACCTTAACTTCTGCGCAAGTCCAATTAATTAAGTTATTTAGAAAATATTTCTTAAAATTATTTATTGCATCATCTTTAAATTTCTTATTATTTTTATAGTGTTCATTATTGTTAAGAATGAGTTTGTAATTCTTAAGATGTTTTGAATATTGATTTTTTGTAAATGTGAATAATTTTACATCCCCTATATTGATGGTTCTTCTTATTAGTTTTAGATTCTCTATAGGTAAAATGAAAATCCAATCTTCTATTTTAGATTCAAGATTTTTAATTAAATTATCAACTTCTTCTGTGATTTTATTGGTCTTTAATTCATTCGTTGCCAATTTTAAGACATTTGATATAACTTCTTGAACTTGGTTTTCTATGTCTTTTAAAGAGAAATTTTGAGCGATGTTAGGATCAAGTACAATCTCTTTCAAAATATCATAATACGGTTTTAAATCTCCTTGGTTAAGAAAAACACTAATTTCTTTTCTCATCCACATCTTTGAAAACTTACGCTCTTTAAAGAAGTTGGGAGTTAATGGTTTTGTATCTAAGCAAATTTTTTTAAGATTTTCAATTAGCTTGTTTTTATCCATCTTTTCATCTCAAACTCTCCTCAATAATTTTCTGCTCTTCTTTGGTTATATCATAAATCTTATAGGCTTCTTGGTCAATCTCATTATCTATCTTTTGTATTTCTTTTTCTAAACGAGCTTTTTCGTCGGTTTGTTTGTCTTTGATTTCGTTGAGGCGTTTGTTGAGAGAAAGCATTTTGTCCACGAGTTTTATTATCGATTGTTGTTGCCCACCTGAAACAATTTTAAGAGGTAAATTCCTTATGGCTTCTGGATATACGTGAAGATTACTGCTCAATATATGCTTAAAATAGAAATTAAGAACTTTAGAATTAATAATCCCCAAACAATATTTTAAGTCATATTTTTGAGAATTATCTAACTTCAGAGAAGTAATATTTTCTCCCTTGATATTAACATTCTTGAGCTTAAACCACGGAACACATAAGCTCACTGTATCATTGGTATAATAATTTTCATCATCATAGACGGCTAATAGACCTTCTTTTGTTGAAATATTTCTTACTACTAACTTTTCATTTTCAAATAATTCGGGGAATTTTGGTCTGTGCATCATTTTTGGCTGATAGTTAAGATAAATATGCCTCCAACTTAAATCATAACGTGACATATCTTTGCCTTCAATATACTTCTTAAAAGAATCTCCTAATTTTGTAGAAGAAATTAATCTATCTTTGGACGCACCTGTTTTTGAATCGTGAGGAACAGACCCAATCACAATATAAAATATTTCTGAAGCGAGAAGAATATCTTTAGTTATTTTATTGATAACCTCCATTTTTTTATTATCCAAGTCTGTTCTAATCATAAATTGGGGTGTCGTCATAAAAACATCTTGCTTAAGAGTAATTGCAGGAGAATTGTTCAGGGTGGGTAAGCTCGTTGGCTTTAAAATCTTTAAGTTATGGTCTTTCTTTGGTTTTGATTTTTGTATAACTAATATGCAGGTATTAACTTCGGCAGATTCAAATACTTTTACCTGCGATAAATCTACAATATTAACTATTTTGAACTCTTTTAAAATCCATTCTCTCAATATCTTAGAATAGTTTTGGTTTAAAAAAGAGTAAGGAATAATAAAAGAAAAATAACCATCCTTCTTTAATAATTTAAGTGCTCTTTCTATAAACAAAATATACAAATCAAACCTGCCAAAAAATTTATCATACTTATTTGATGTTAAATAATAGTTTCTTTCTTTTTTTTCTACATTTTCAGGCCTTACATAAGGCGGATTTCCTATCACAACATCAAAACCACCATCTTTCATAACGTCTTTAAATTGCTCTTCCCATTTGAAAGCTTTGTCTCCGGCAACAGCAGGATCGTCAATCAATGAATTTCCAACTTTAATATTCTCCTGTAATGTCGGCAATCTATGTTTTTTCTCTGCAGTTTTTAATAATAAATTTAATTGGGCAATCTCTACAGCTTTTGGATCTAAATCAACACCAAAAATATTCTCTTTAAGGATTTCAACCTTTCTTCCATAACTTGCAGAGGCTCCAGTTAGATCAAGTTTAGTCTGAGCAATCTCTCCATTCTTCTTTTTATCTAAGGTAACTAAATAATCGAAAGCTTTCATCAAGAAAGAACCAGAGCCACAGGCAGGATCCAAAACTCTGATATTTTTTAAATCAAATTTCTTGTCTTTAGCTAGCTCACCAATTGTATTTTTTACAATATAATCAACAACATAAGTGGGCGTGTAGTAAATTCCTTGCTCTTTTCTGTATGCTTTTCCTTCCGTTAAACTTGCTCGTTTCGCGGTTTTCTTGCCCTAAATACTGCTCATAGATATTTCCGAGGACATCTGCATCAATAGCTGAAAAATCATAATGAACTGTATTATCGGCTGTTTTGAATAAGCCATACATTATTTTTTCAAGAATTTCATCATCTATAGCTAACTCTTCACAAAGATGAGGAGTAAACAATTTGCTATTATAGACATCATCAATTTTCCTAAAGACATCGTTTAGTTTTTTTGAGATTATTTTATTCGTATTTTCCCTTATCAAAGACTGCAAGATTGGTGCTTCTAATTGCTTATCCTCAAGAGTTCTAATGAATATTAGTCTATCAATAATTCTCTGGACAGATTCTTCTAAATCTTCTTCAGTAAGGTTTTTTGAAGAATTATTCTTAAGGATATTTTTAGTTAGTAACTCCCTAAATCTTGTTAAATCAGTAAGAAGTTGTTTATCTACAGGAATTTTCTTTGCTTTTTTACCCCACTTTTCTGCTTCTTTATCTATTAACCCGAGTTCTAAGCTTTCTCTTGATAATAGCCATAATTGTTCAAAATTATCCAAAAATCGATTGCAGTTTATTGAAAAGAATTGATTTTGCAAATAATTAACAGATTTCCATTCGGCATTAAATACTTTTATCCCTTCAAAGTCTGTTAGAATTGCCCACGTTGCACCTTTGTGCCATGCATAATTGATTGCTTGCTCAGCAAACTCTTTTCTATCTAAATCTTCTCTTAGAGATTTAGCCTCAAGAAACAGTTTAGGTATTCCTTCAATCCTAAAAGCATAATCTACTCGACCCTTTGATATTTTTTCTTCAGCAGTAACTTCATCACCATCCTCAACGCTCCAACCCAAAGCACGAAATAAAGGAAGAATAAAATCTTTCTTTGTCATTTCCTCGTTATAAGATTTAGCCTTACCGGATTCTACTAGTTTGTTGTATCTCTCTACAAGCTTCTTTATTTCTTCTTTTCCCTGCTCTTTTGTAATCATTTTTTCTCACTCTTCCTCGGCGTATTCCAATAAGGGCTTTTGCATTTTGGGCAGACTTTCGGCTCTTCAGTAGTTGTTTCTCGAGGAACCCATTTATGCACACACCGTTCACAGACATAGCCTTCTAGTTTAATCGTTCCCATATTAACCAATTGTATCCTCTTTAGTATATAAGTTTTACTATCTTACTAACCGAAAGGTAACGGAATGATGCCTTTAGACTTTATCATAATTTCATTAAGAAATACATGGCTCTGAATGGAGCAACGCCTTCTCAAGTAGCAGAGATCAATATTGATTTTGGCAGAAACAGATGGTTAAGTCTGCTCAAGCAAAGTCTTAATCACCCGAATACGACAAAAAAGGAGGTAATTTTAAAATGACCCTTTAATACGACAGAGAGCTACTTTGTAGTTGGTCATGATTCATCTCCTTTGAATCTTATTTTAATCATCAACTTTATAAAAAATAGCCTCTTGTTGGCATTTATGGATTGGAAGCGATTTTTTGGGTTCAGTTGGTATAAACTCTTCGGGATTCTTTTCTTTGCCTATCTTTCCTATCAATCCTATGTTTTTGATGCAGTTATTCGGGGGTTTCCTTTTCATTACTACACTGCTGAAGGTTTTTGCCCACCAGGCGGCTGTCCTCCTGGCGAGTTTTCTCTTGCATTTTTACTTCTTGATATTCTGTTGTGGTATCTTGCTTTAGATCTTTGTTTTTATTTTATGGTATTCAAGACCTCTCATTCCCAAATTAAAAATTTCTTTGTCCATATTGGAAACTTTTTTATTGGCTTCATTGTTGCTTATCTTTTGCTTTTTATTCTCTCTACCCTTATTCCCACCATCGGAAGGAGAATCTATTACTATTTCAATCCACGTTCCATTCGAATCGCGATCCCAACCAACGTGACTCCATGACACAAAAGCTCCTCCTGATCCTCAATCCCATCTCCGGCAACCGAAAAGGAAAAAAACACCTGCCTTGGATGATTGATTTCTTTGAACAGCACGGTTATCTGGTTGATGTATACCAAACCGAAAAAAGCCTCGATGCCCTGCATCGTGCGCAAAAAGCAAAAAATCATTACGATGTGGTTGTTGCAGTAGGAGGAGATGGAACCATCAATGAAGTTCTGAACGGCTTAGCTAATACCAAAACAAAACTGGGCGTTGTTCCCTTAGGAACAGAAAATGTTCTTGCACAAGAATTCAAACTCTCCCAGAATTTCAGACAAGCATGCAAACACATTGTCTCAGGCTCCGTCAAACAAGTTGACTTAGGCAAGGTCACTGCAACACCCACAGTCTACGATCAAGCGCGGATGCCTCCTCAAAAAACAAAAATCAAACCAAGCACTATCACCCGCTACTTCATTCTCATGTCTGGCATTGGCTTTGATGCCCATGTTGCTCAGGTTGTTGCTGAGAAAAAGATGATTCTCAAAAAGCTCTTAGGAAGTGCGAGCTATCATCTGACTGCTGTCCAGGAATTTTTCAGGTATACCCATCAACCTCTTGAAATCACTCTTTTTGATGAAACCTCTAAACCCTATGCCGAGCAAGGCTATTTTGTGGTGGTGGGCAATGCCAAATATTATGGCAGTATGCTTCAATTAACCCATAAAGCTGATATGCAGGATGGGTATCTGGATGTTTTGCTCATGAAAAAAATGAATCTGTTCAATGTCTTTCAATGTTTGCTCGGAGGTGCGATCAAAAATCACAATCTGTTTGATGATACCTCTTATTTTAAAACCAAGAAATTAGTGATCAGAACCATCGGAAAACAACCCGTGCTGATTCATGTTGACTGTGAAATCACCGGTCAAACACCTGCAACGATAGAAGTCTGTCCGCGAGCTCTTCATTTGATTTGCTAAAATTTGTTCAATCCTTATTCTGTTTCAGCATCCGTTGTTTGAGGTATCTGCTGTCCCCGTGCAACAATCGTATTGAGCAATTCCCAAAGGAGCTGTCTGATTTGATCGCGCTCTTGATTCATTTTTTGATGCAGGGTTTCCAATTGTTGGACTTGCTGTTGAATAATTTGATTCTTTTGTTCAATCGTCAGATCTGCTTGTTTCAAGAACTGGAGCTGGGATTCCAGCGCCATTTTTTCTGCAGTGATCTCATTATTAAGTTTGGTGATATCCTCAAGCTGTGCTTGGGCATCTTTTACTGCATATCCTGTAACGCCTCCGTCTGAGAATGCAAAAAATAAGACTCCTCCTGCAAGGAGCACTGCACCGACAATCAATGCAAGCATTTTAGGCCAAGACCCCGAACTCGCTTGTTGTCGTGCTTGGATAAATTCACGCTCTTTTTCTTCAGTCAAGAATGAGTTGTAAACATAATTCACTTGCTGATAATCATTTCCCTTGTCCAGCAATGTTTGGCGGATGAACTCTCTGCTAAATCCTTGTTTTTCCCCTTTTTCAAAATATGCGCGGATCGTATCGTTGTCCATAGTCCTATCTAACCTCTTCTTGGTTTATTGAGACGACACGGTTTATAAAGATTGTCGATCTTTTTACCCTTCTTTCCCGACCTTCTTCTCCAGCTCTTCTTTCGTTGTTGCTTCAACCGTCTGAAACAGTGTTGTTAATCCCAGTTTCAATGCCTGTCCTTGGGTAATGATCTGGTGCGTATGTGGATAAATCGCCCACTGTTTGAGCGTGGTAGAAAAAGGATTTACAAAATATATATGAAAATGCTTTTTGAAATTGACCAGGCGCTCCCAATGGTTGATAAGCATATCAAAATTTTCTTTGGTATTATAACAGACTAAAGTGCAATGTTCATATGCTTTCAGCGGTTCTAATGCAGTATTGAGATCATTCACCAACGGAACAACCACACAGAGATGCTTGGCTCCGTCTTTATGCGTAATCATGATCTGATCTTCTTTTCCTGGAAGCTTTTCTATCTTAGCGTACCTTCTCAGAATCAGGTCTTTATTCTGGAGAAACCGCTGAATCCAGTCTGTAAGCGAGCTTACGAGCTTGTCTGCGATGCGTCTCACCTCAATCTGGACAGAAGAATCACAATTTATAAAGGTTGTTAGCGTGGAGGAGCTTACTTCTTCCCAACAAGCGCTTCCTTAACTCCCTGATGCGTCTTTGTGTAGATCTGCTCAATATACTTATTCAAATCCTTTTGCGTATTGCGCATGGTTGCAAGATAATCCTGGATGCCTTTTCTGCGTTTTGCATCTTCTTCTTGCACTTGCTGTCCTTGGGTATCAACAAGCTTTGCTTCCTCAACCCCGCTTCCTCCACTGGTGATAAACGTCATGAGGATTGCAATAAAGACCACATTAATCAGCAAGCCAAGCATCGCCTCAAGCCCTGCAACAAAGCGCGCAGCCGCTGCATGCGGGCTAATATCCCCATACCCAACGGTTGCATAGGTAACCAAGCTGTAATACACATATCCTCCTAAATCAAGGGTGTCTTCCCCCCCGTAAAAGTAGGGTTTTTCGATGGTTGAAGTTTGTGCAATTGCGCTAAACAACGAGCCAAATCCAAAAATATAGAACATGCCGATTGCAACATAAATTAAAATCAGAATCAACTGGCCATGATGCTTAAACCACAGTTTCACGTCGCGAATAATGCCCAGGACTTCAGGGCAGAAAATAAACGTCAGCAACAAATAATTTCCAAAGTAAATACATTCGCTGAACAAAAGGGCGTAATCCCCTTTTTTGACAATCGGGGGAATAGCCAATCCTACCCCGACCACCAAAACTGCAATAATCGTAAAACGGATGGCTTGTACGCTTTCTCGATTGCGAATGTAAGGGATCAAGAAGGCAAATAAGATCATACTGAGGGGTACCATATAGATTTTTGCAGCAGTTTCTTTTGAGACTTGCAGAAACTCAGCAGTAAAGCCACCAATCATGGAAGAAAAAAAGTAGGCAACAATCAAGGGAACCAGGTACAGCAAGAGATAGAACGCCAAGGTGGAGAACGAGATCTGCATCCCTGGCAATACTTCATCCTGTTCGTGTGCTTCCATAAATACCTCTTTTTTATGCTCTCTTACACTATTCTTCTTTTCACGTTTCTCGCTTTAAATAGTTTTTGAAGAAAACAGCAACGCGTATTCTCACAACAATCTTAATAAATGAAACCCTTCCTAGATCACTCCATGAAAAAATCTTCCCACAACCAGCTTTGGAAGCAGTTTCTTCATGCCATCGGTGTTCCTCACAAACCCAAGACCCCTGTTTTTCATAAAGAACCCAAAAAATCAGTCTATAAACAAGAGAAAGAATATCTGGAACGGCTCTTTGAACACCATGAGCATCATAGCCCTTTTTCCAAACTTGAGCACCTTGTTGATGCAGTTATTCCTTACCTGATTCTTCTCCTTTTGGTTTTGATTATCGGTGAATTTGCTTTTAAGGAATTTTTTCATCAATACGAGCATCAGATTGAAATTCTCGATAAGTTTATTATTATTGTTTTTATCATTGACTTGGTTGTCAAATACTTGAGAGTACGCCAAGTTCCGATGATCATCAAGCATTTCTGGATTGATATCCTTGCTGTGTTCCCCTTTTATCTCTTTTTTCGTTTTGGAGAAACTTTCTTGGGTTTGTCTCAGGCAGCAGTGGGAGACACGCAGATGATTGTTCACGAAAGTGTTGAGATCGAAAAAGAAGCAGCGCGGATTGCGCAGGAAACTGAAAAAGCAGGCCGGGCAATAAAGGAAGCAGGGAAGACATCACGACTCATACGGGAGGGGGAAGAAATATCCAAAGTTGCTGCCAGGGAAGCAAGGGGTCTTCAAGGTCTTCGTGCTGTCCGGATGACGCGTTTTGCACGTATGTTTCGTTTGGCTCAGAGGATACCGCGACTGATCAAGGGTTTTCATTATTTTGAGAAACCAAATCTCCAAGCAACAAACATGGTTCCTGCAGTGTTTAAGCACTATATCAAAAAAGAGAAGAAGAAATAAAAAGAAAATAAGGGAAATAAAAAAAGCCAACGAAAATGCAAAAGCATTTTCGAGGCATTTTAAAATCTTTGATTTTAAAAGCCTCTGGCGAGAATTGCACTCGCGATCTTCGCTTTGCTTGTGTGCCGAATCATTCTTTCATACATCTTTCTTTTATTCAGCACCTATACGAGAGCGATGCACTAGCTGCTGTGCTACAGAGGCAAAAATATCTCTTGACCATTATTCGCAAATGTGATGGTTCTACAGTTTCTTTAATTGTTCTTCTTTGGTTCGTACGTGTTCTTGGCAGTGATTGCAGAGCGTATGTTTTTTTCCTTTTTTATCCTTGACATAGGTTCCCACCAGTTTATGGAGGAAGACTTCATCAATTTTGTTTCCGCAAATCTCGCATTTTGCCATGCGTTGCGGAGGATGAGTTACCTTTATATAGTTTTCCCAACCTCATTCCTTTGACATCCTATGACTCGTATAGCAGTTATCGAAAAGGACAAATGCCATCCGATGGAATGCGGAAACTACCTCTGTATTAGATTATGCCCTGTCAATCGAACAGGAAAAGAATGCATTGTTAAAGGTACTGACAAGAAGGCTTTTATTGATGCTGAGCTCTGCACAGGCTGTGGCATCTGCCCCAAACGCTGTCCGTTTGGTGCCATCCATATCATCAATCTTCCTGAAAGTTTAGATGGACCCCCGATTCATCGCTATGGCGCAAATGGTTTTCATCTGTACAATCTTCCCATACCTCATTTTGGAAAAGTTGTTGGATTAATTGGAAGAAATGGCATTGGAAAAAGCACAGCCATGAAAGTGCTTGCCGGTGTGCTTCAGCCCAATCTCGGAAGAGACCAGCCTGCAACGTACCAAGAACTCCTTGAATTTTTTAAAGGAAAAGAAGCCCAGCTCTTTTTTGAAAAGCTTGCAGCTGGAAAAATCAAGGTTGCATACAAACCCCAAGCTGTTGAAATTATTCCTAAGCACAACAAGGGAACCGTGTTTGAACTTCTGAGGCGTGTCGATGAAAAGAAAAAGCTTGAAGAGTACGCAAAACAACTGCACATTGATGCCATTCTTCAGCATGATATTCAACATTTAAGTGGGGGAGAGCTTCAGCGCGTTGCGATCTGTGCAACTGCATTACGAAAAGCTAACGTGTATCTTTTTGATGAACCTACTTCTTATCTTGATATTAAACAGCGCCTCCATGTTTCGGTGTTTATCAAAAGTCTTACTGCACCTGACCCTGCAACAGGCGAGCAGGCTGCTGTCTTGCTGATTGAACACGATTTGATTATTCTTGATTATCTTACTGATCTGGTGCAAATCATGTATGGAGAAGTTGCAGCATTTGGTGTGGTGAGCCAGCCGAAGTCTACCAAAAATGGAATCAACACCTATCTCGAAGGCTACCTCAAAGAAGAAAACATGCAGTTTCGTGATCATCGGATTATGTTTCATGAGAAAACACCCATTCACAAACGAAGCAGTGCCGTTTTAACCTCCTGGTCTCAACTTGTTAAA
>Ga0209542_10019529_pt1 | contig 10836 bp, 9 predicted proteins | sample RifCSPhighO2_01_FD_184028 | JGI IMG/M metagenome (GOLD analysis project Ga0209542, IMG submission 184028) | Soil microbial communities from Rifle, Colorado - Rifle CSP2_plank highO2_0.1 (SPAdes) (version 2) | ecosystem: Environmental > Terrestrial > Deep subsurface > Rock core/Sediment ...
CAGATATTCCAGGAATTAAAGCCAGTAACCCTGTTCAAAAATAAAAACCTATCTCCCTTGCCGGCAGAATGCAGAAGCTCAACAAATAACTCCAAAAGACTATTGAAAATACCGATAAACGGCATGTCTTCAAAGAAGGAAAACAAAAAAGTGAGCAATGCTATTTGTGAGAGGCTTCCCTTAATATGTCCGATAAATTTGACTGCATACTCATAGGCGCAGGACCTTCCGGCATTGCCTGTGCCTATAAACTGGCAAAGGCAGGGCTGAATATCGTTGTCTTTGAGAGGGGCGAATATCCGGGCTCTAAAAATGTCTCTGGCGGGGTATTGTATTCAACTGTCCTCAATAAACTCATCCCTGAATTTTGGAAAGAGGCGCCTGTGGAAAGGCATGTAACAAAGAGGAGATATTCCATACTTTCAAAGGACTCTGAGATGGCCATGGAACTCACCTTTGACAGTTTCAATAACCCTCCCTACAACAACAGCTTCACAGTATTGCGCGCAAAATTTGACCAGTGGTTTGCAAAAAAGGCAGAGGATGCAGGCGCAATTATTCTTACTGAAACCGTTGTTGATGATTTCATCTGGAAGGATGGAAAGATTATCGGAGTGAGGGCAAGGAGGGAAGGGGGCGATGTTTTTGCAGATGTAATTGTTTGCGCTGAAGGCGCAAATTCGCTTCTCGCAGAAAAGGCAGGTCTCAAGAAAAAACCCACAGACCATCAGATGATAAGTGCTGCAAAGGAGGTCATAAGCCTTCCGAGAGAGGTTATAGAAGATAGATTTAATCTGGAGAATGACGACGGTTTGACTATGGAATTTTTTGGCGATGCGGTTAAGGGTATGATAGGTTCGGGGTTTATTTATACAAATAAGGATTCTCTTTCAGTCGGTGTTGGTTGTCCCATAGCAGTTATGAAAGAGAATAATATGCGTCCCAATGACCTTTTGGATGCATTCAAGGCACATCCAATGGTAAGAAAGTTTTTAAGGGGAGGAAAGACAGAAGAGCTTTCAGCAAAGATGATTCCGGAACCGGGCTATAAAAACCTTCCGAAATTTGTTGCCAATGGTTTGTTGATTGTCGGAGATGCGGCAGGTCTTGTAAATCCATCTTTATATCGCGAAGGCTCCAATATGGCAATGGCATCAGGCGCTATGGCTGCTGAGGCGATTCTTGAGGCAAAGGAGAAAGGGGATTTTTCAGAGGCTACTCTTAACAGCTATGTAAATAGATTAAATGATAGCTTTGTAATGAATGATTTGAAAAGATACGGCGATGCGCCGGAGAAATTGTCGAAGATGCCCGAACTTTTCAAAGAGTACCCGGATGCAATCCTCGAAATGGCAAAGGGATATTTCACAGTATCAGACATGTCAAAGGAAGAAATGCAGAAACTATCATGGCATGGCTTTAAAGATAAGGTTTCTGTGTGGAGGTTATTGTGGGATATGTATAAGGCAAAAGATGCTATTCTTTGACAGGCTTCGACAGATTCGGAAATTTGGGTCAATATAAATTGCGTTACCGTTGAGAAATAATCCTGCCTGTCAAACCTGCTGTTGTAATAATATCAAACAATCTCTTGACAGATAATCGTACCTATGTTAGCATAATGTCATTAAGGGAGGGCTACGATGAGTATATACGAGAAAATAGGGCATCGGATTAAAATGCTGAGGGAAAAGGCCGGTATGAGCCAGGATATGCTGTCACGGAAGATGGGTATATCACGACCTGCTGTTTCCCAAATAGAGAGCGCAGAGCGAAAAATTTCCGCAGACGAGTTGCAAAAGCTTTCTCATATTTTCCATGTTTCAGCAGACGATTTGTTGAATCCGGTAAAAGAGCCTGAGGTTCATTTGCATAAAGGCAAGGAAGAGAAAATAGCCAAGCTGCAAATGCGGATTAGTGTGCCGCAGAAAAACCTCCAGAAATTCAAGGAAGTGCTGTTGTACATCCTGAACAAGGTCGGGGCCAAAGAAAACATCGGCGAAACCGTCATCTATAAGCTCCTCTATTTCATAGACTTTGATTTCTATGAAAAATATGAGGAACAGATGATCGGAGCTACTTACATTAAGAACAAATACGGCCCCACGCCGGTTGAGTTTGTAAAAATCGTAGAGAGAATGATTGAAGGCAAGGAGATAGAGAAGGTCAAAAGTGAATATTTCAATTTTCCGCAGACCAAGTATCTTCCTCGTCGGAAGCCTGACCTGGCGAAATTGAAGGCGAACGAAATTGAGGTGATAGACGATGTTCTGAACCGGCTCTCGGAGATGAATGCGAGCCAGATAAGCGCCTATTCGCATAACGATGTTCCATGGATGACAACGGCGGATGGCGAAGCTATCGAATACGAATCGGTCTTTTACCGCACATTGCCCTATTCTGTGCGGGCATATGCGGAAGAGAACGGATGAGTGCCCCGTTCTACAGTCCATTTGTTGGGACGCTGTTCAAGAAGATATCCCATGTCCCGGAATTTGAAAAGGACATGAAGAGGCTTAAGCGGTTCTCATCGCTCGAAGAGGATTTGCGGATGTTTATAAAGGTTGCTCTCAATGCCTTTCACAAGCAAAATATTGACAGCAGGGCGATCTTTCATATATCTAACCTTGGCATCCATTCCCCAAGAATCTACAAAGCCAAGAAATTCGCCTGTAAGGCGCTCAAAGGAAAAGGCGCGCAGTCGGGGATAAGGGTCATTTACGCGTATCACGAGGAAGACGACTGGATAGAGTTTATTGAGATTTATTATAAGGGGGATAAGGAGAGCGAGGATAGGGTAAGGATATTGAGGAATTATAAAAAATAATCTGCATCACCCACAGTATAAGAGAGATAGAAGAGCTTTTTGTTTTGAGGCAGGCAAGGGGAAGCACCCCTCTTTATTCCTATTATTTCTACTATTTACAAATTGCGCCTGACAAAAGCAAGCCTGTGTTGTAATATTACTACAACATTATGTTATGAAAGGGGGTGTCTGTATGATGCCGGCAAAATTAACATTCAGCGAGTTTTTCAAGCAAAAGAGAATAGGGCTTAAAAAGACCCTGCGTCAGTTCTGTGCGGAAAATAAGCTTGACCCCGGTAATATCAGCAAATTGGAAAGGGGTCTTATGGTGCCACCGCAGGGAAGCAACAAGCTTGAGGAATACGCAAGTTACCTGCACATAAAGAAAGGCACTGACGACTGGTACAAATTTTTTGACATGGCCCATATTGAATCAGGGCGGATACCCGAAGAGCTGCTCCAAGATGAGGCTGTTGCCGCAAAACTGCCGATTTTGTTCAGGACGCTGCGGGGCAAGAAAATATCGGAGAAAAAACTTGACGAGCTGGTTCAGTTGATCCGCAAGGCATAGGCTATGGCCCAAATCCCTATCCACAGTTATGAAGATTTGCGCAAGAAGGCCGATGAATTTTTGCTCGGATTTTGCATGGGAATTGATTATCGCGCATTTGGGGAAAGCCTTTCAAGTGTCATCAAGTGTGATAGAAAAAAGGCTGGATAAAGACGGCATCAGAGAAAAATATAAAAAATGACTGAACAGAGTTATTGCAGCAATGTGAATTGACAATTATGCGCTTAATTTTCATACTTGCATAACAACACCGCCAAATGCGGCAATGGTAATGAAAGAGGGCAATCGTAGGGTGGGCTATGCCCACCGAATGAGAGAGATAGAAGGGCTGAGGGGAGAGGTTCAGCAGGGACGGTGAATGGTAAAGGGGTTGGGATTGCGAGGATGAGGGAAATAAATCAGTCCCTAATTTTTGAATTGAATCTCCGCCCAAATTAACCTAAAATTCACTAAAAGATGCATGTAGACACAAAAAAGAATGTTGTGCCTAATCAGGTGAAGGTTTAATGAAGAGTGAAATAGAAGCTAAAATCGAATATCAGGAAGTAATCGGCGAGGCAAATCCTGGCGGTTATCAACCTATACGGTTTACAAGAGTCAAATATAAAGCCAGCCCAGAAACACACATAGATATTAGACAGTTTCAAAGAGGTTATGATGATAAGGGCGAAGAGGAGTTCTACCCAACTAAAAAAGGGTTCAGATTTCTTGAGCATGAATTTAATAGAGTTATCAAAGAATATGTACTGATGCCGGAGACATACGTTCATCCGATAATTGTCAGAAAAAGTTTCCCCTTGCTAAAAAATGGTCAGTTCGAAAGCGCTGTATTACAAGCTTTTAAAACCATAGAAACAAGAATTAGAAAAAGAATCGGCGCTGATCCTGACGATGTTGGAGTGAAGCTAATTAGGAAAGCTTTCAATCCAGAAAATGGTCCTTTAACAGATTACGCTCTACCCAAAGCGGAGCGTGAAGCTTTTTGTAACTATATTGCAGGTGCTTTTGGATATTACAAGAACCCATGTTCCCATAGAGACGTAGAAATGAATTTCTTATCAGCATTCGACAGAATTGTTGTGGCAAGCGATCTGCTTAAAGTGATAGAAAAGTCAAATATAAATGAATAATAACTGGCATAATAATCTCTTTCAGCGGAGCGCAAAAAGACACGCCCGCTGAAGAAAAGGCGTTAAATGAAACGAATAGATTGAATACAATTTTAGTAGGGGACATTATGGCAGAAAAACGAAAGACTGAAAACACTAAAAAGCCGATTGAACAATATGAGCATAAAGACAAAAAGCGGCTGAATAATCCGCCGGTGGGTCTGGTGGATGCAAACACGGATAATGGCGGGCTTAAGAAAAAGAAATACGCTTACGACCCGCATCTTGACCCTCAACTACAATGGGCGGGGAAGGCGGAGCATACGAGCTTTGAGGTGCCTACCGTAAGCCTGCATGTGCATGAGCGAATTGACCCGCGCAGGATTATTGAAACGGTCAGAAAAGAGAAGGAAGGCAGAAGCCAACCCTCGTTGTTTGAAGCTGATAAAAAACCCCTCCGTGAAGCCATTGAGTTTTACAAACACAAGGAGAACTGGAGCAACCGCCTTGTTGCCGGTGATAGTTTATTGGTCATGAATTCTCTTTTGGAAAAAGAAGGCATGGGCGGCAAGGTGCAGATGGTTTATTTCGACCCGCCTTATGGTATCAAATACGGCAGCAACTTCCAGCCGTTTGTGAACAAGAGGGATGTGAAGGACGGCAAAGACGAAGACCTCACAGCAGAGCCGGAGATGATTAAGGCCTTCCGCGATACCTGGGAGCTGGGGATACACAGCTATCTCACCTATCTGCGCGACCGCCTGCTCTTAGCTCGCGACCTGCTGCACGAAAGCGGGAGCGTGTTTGTGCAGATCAGTGATGAGAATGTGCATCATGTGAGAGAAATAATGGATGAGGTTTTTGGAATTGAGAACTTTGTTAGTTTGATAACTATTCAAAAAACAAGTGCGCAAACGACAGACTTGTTGCCGCCTGTTTCTGATTATTTAATATGGTATAGCAAGGAAGTAAGTAAAGTAAAGTACCGTCAGTTATTTGAAGAAAAAGAACCGGGAGACGATCCTGATTACACAGGAATTGAGTTTCCAGATGGAGAAAGAAAAACCTTAAAAATTGAAGAAGCTGTTAAGCAATATAAAGATGGTAAAGGAAAATTATATAGATATGATCAAGTGACTTCTCAGACAGGAAGTGAAACATCGAGATTTGAGTTTGAATTAGATGGAAAAACTTATAAACCTGCAGGCTCTAGAGGTTGGTCAACTTCTTACGAAGGCTTAAAGAGACTAGAAAAATTAAAAAGAATTATCGGCAGGGGAACAGCTATTGCGTATATAAGATTTCATGACGATTATCCTGTTTTGCCTATAAAGAACATTTGGGTGGACGTAGCTTTCAGTAGTAGATCTGAAGAAAAATTATACGTAGTTCAAACATCAATTAAAGCTATCCAACGTTGCCTCCTCATGACCACCGACCCCGGCGACCTTGTTTTGGACATTACCTGCGGCAGCGGCACAACTGCTTATGTGGCGGAGAACTGGGGCAGAAGGTGGATTACCTGCGATACATCAAGAGTAGCTGTAACCCTTGCCAAGCAGCGCCTTATGACAGCTGTGTTTGATTATTATGAACTGGCCCATCCGCATGAAGGCGTCGGCAGCGGGTTTAAGTACAAGACCGTTCCGCATGTAACCCTCAAGAGCATTGCCAACAACGAGCCAGCCGCGCAGGAAACCCTTTACGACAAGCCATTTATAGACAACAAGCGGCAAAGGGTAACAGGGCCTTTTACTGTGGAGGCGGTTCCTGCGCCTGTGGCGAAGAGTTTTGATGAATTTACCCCCCATCCTAACCTTCCCCCGCAAGGGGGGAAGGAACAAACTCCCTCGCCCCTTGTGGGAGAGGGTTGGGGTGAGGGGGCTGACACCTCCGTTGCCCGCAGCGGTGAGACCCTTCGCCAGAGCAATTGGCGGGATGAGCTGTTTCGCGCAGGGGTAAGGGCTAAAGGCGGAAAGCTGATTGAGTTTACAAGGGTTGAACCGTTAAGCGGCACAAGATATTTACAGGCAGAGGCGGAGACAAAAGAAGACAATCCAAAAAAAGTGTTGGTATGCTTCGGCCCGGAACATGCGCCGCTGGAACAGCGCATGGTTGAACTGGCATTGGAAGAAGCTCACCATTTGAAACCGAAGGCGGAGATTGTATTATTTTGTGCCTTTCAATTTGACGAGGAAGCTGCAAAAGACATCGATGAAACCAAGTGGTCGGGAGTTACGCTGCTCAAGGCGCAGATGAATGCTGACCTTCTCACCGATGACCTGAAAAAGAAACGGAGCAGCAATGAGAGCTTCTGGCTCATCGGCCAGCCGGATGTGGTGCTCCGCTCTGTCATTGCGAGTGGAGCGAAGCAATCTAAGAAAGATTCTTCGGCTAAGCCTCAGAATGACAAGCAGTATGTGGTAGAGGTATTGGGCTTTGACTATTACAATCCAAAAACTGGAGCAGTAGAAAGCGGAGGCAAAGGCGACATTGCCATGTGGATGCTGGATACCGATTATGATGGAAGGAGTTTGTTTCCTTCACAGGTATTCTTCCCGATGGCAGGGGCAAAAGAGGGATGGACAACCTTAGCCAAGAACCTGAAAGCCGAAATTGACGAAGAAAAGATAGTTACCTTTAGCGGAACAGTATCATTGTCATTCACTCCCGGCAAGGCAGTTGCTGTTAAAATTATTGATGCAAGAGGGATAGAGAGTCTGAAGATTATAAGGAGGTAGTCTGATGGGAAGAAAAAGTCATATAGTATTGCCGAAAAACAAGATTGCTGAATTCTGCAAGCGGCACCATATACGCAAGCTATCGCTCTTCGGTTCCTGCCTGCATGGAGATTTTGGGCCGGAAAGCGATATAGACCTGCTCGTTGAGTTTGAGCCGGAACATATTCCAGGTCTCATAACCTTATCAGGCATGGAGATTGAATTAAGCAAAATCATCGGGCGCAAAGTGGACTTGAGGACGCCCGAAGATTTAAGCCGTTATTTCCGCAAGGAGGTAGTAGAGTCGGCAGAGGTGCAATATGTGCAGTAAAGAAGATATTGTGCGGATGCGCCACATACTCGATGCAGCTAAAGAGGCAGTTTCTTTTGCTCAGGGAAAGACCAGAAAAACACTCGACAAAAACCGGATGCTGGTGCTTTCTTTGGTTAAGGATGTTGAGATTATAGGCGAGGCTGCCACTTCTGTTTCAAAGGATTGTCGCGAGAAGTTTCCTCATATCCCATGGAGAAGCATAATCAACATGAGGAATCGGCTGATTCACGCCTATTTTGATATAAATCTGGATATTGTCTGGCAGACGGTTACTGAAGACCTTCCATCTCTCATAACTGGATTTGAAAAAATACCTTCCCTTAAGAAGAAACCATGAAGCAAATAGACAAGCTCATCATCAATTATCCTTACGAAGAGCCACAGCAATATTGGGAATACATAAGAGATACACGGGAATTTGTGTTACAGGAAGGCCGCAGGCCAGCCGGGTATGTGGTTGCTTCTGAAAGCTCAAGGGTTTTTGACGACCCGGGAATATTTATTCCAATTCCTCTGGTAAACACAATTAGACCAAGAATTAAAGAGTGGCGTGAGCAAGGTTATCCCGGAGTTACAGGCATTACCAAGCGGCTGCTTGCCCACTGGCAAGACACTGAAGAACGCAAAGACCGCAGGTTTTTCTTTTGTCAGTTGGAAGCCATTGAAACTTTGATTTGGCTTGCTGAAGCGCCGGATGCAGACCGCACAGGTATTGAAATTCAAGGTGACGGTGGAGCCTTTTCTCGCTGGTGCAGCAAGATGGCAACAGGTTCGGGGAAAACCATTGTAATGGGTATGCTCATTGCATGGCAGGTGTTGAATAAAGTAGCCAATGGCAAGGACACCCGCTTTTCAAAAAACGTGTTGGTTGTTGCGCCGGGTCTTACTGTAAAGAGCCGTCTGTCAGTCCTTAATCCATTCGACAAGGAGAACTATTACGAAGAATTTAACATCATGCCATCGGGCTTGATGGAAACATTGCGTCAGGGGAAGGTAAGAATCATCAATTGGCACAAATTGGCATGGGACAGCGAAGAAAGACTGGCAAAAAAGAAATCCGTTGACAAGCGGGGAGCTAAAAGCGATGAGGCGTATGTGCGTGAAGTGCTGGGCGACATGGCAAATGCGACCAATCTAATTGTCATCAATGATGAGGCGCATCATGCATGGCGTATTCCTGCTGAGAGTAAAATAAAAGGAGTAAAAAAGGAAGATATTGAAGAAAGTACGATTTGGGTTGGAGGGTTGGACAGAATAAACAGGGCAAGAGGAATAATCCGCTGCTTTGATTTGTCGGCAACACCCTTTGCGCCGTCAGGAAAGAAAGCAACGGAAGAGGCATTATTCCCATGGATAGTTAGCGATTTTGGATTAAACGACGCCATTGAGTCCGGGTTGGTAAAAACACCGAGGGTGGTTATCAGAAGCGATGGCAAAGTTGATGATGAACTTAAACCAAAGCTCTATCATATTTATGCCCAACCCGAAGTTAAAGATGACATTAACCGCAAGGCTGAGGATAGTGAACCTCTTCCTGACCTCATTAAAAATGCCTATCTGCTTTTGGGCAAGGACTGGCAAGCCACGAAAGACGATTGGGAAAAGGCAGGATATAAAATTCCTCCGGTGATGATTACCGTTGCAAACACTACTTATACATCGGCACGGATTAAAACCTCTTTTGACCGTGATGCATTTTTGCTTTCCGCAGCAGGATTAGGTGATTTGTGCAATCAGCAAAGGACGTTGCAAATTGACAGCAGCATCCTTGAAAAAGCCGAAGCAGAAACAGAAGAGGTTGATATTGCCATTGAAGAAACTGAGGATGAAAATGATGAACCTAAAGAGAAGAAGTTAACCAAAAAACAACAGGCAGAACTGTTACGGCGGACTGTTGATACTGTCGGTAAGTTTGGCGAATTGGGCGAGCAGATTCAGAATGTAATTTCCGTAGGTATGCTCAGCGAAGGATGGGACGCAAAGACCGTTACTCATATAATGGGTCTAAGGGCTTTCAGTAGCCAGCTTTTGTGTGAACAGGTGGTCGGACGCGGCTTGAGAAGGACTTCGTATGATGTCGGCAAAGACGGATTGTTTGAGCCTGAGTATGTAAACATCTTTGGTATTCCTTTTACATTTCTGCCGCATGAAGGGGGCGAGGATGGGCCACCTCCGCCACCTCCGCCACCCAAGACAAGGATTGAACCTGTCAAAGAAAAGGCGGAGCATGAAATTTCATTCCCTAACATATTGCGGATTGATCATGTTTATAAGCCTCAACTTACTCTTAATTTGGCAAGTGTCAAACCGCTTGATATTGACCCATACGAATCAATAACAGAGGCAGAGTTAGCAGCAATCATTGCCGGTAAACCCAATCCTGCTGCATTGACAGAAATTGATTTAAAAGAAATCGGCGAAAAGTTCCGCTTGCAATCTATTGTTTTCAGGATTGCATCCACTATCTATAATTCAGAGAAAAAGCCTGACTGGAAAGGAAGCAAAGAATCCTTCCTCATTCAACTCATAGGTATCATCGGTCAGTTTATTTCTTCAGACAAAATCAGAATTAGGAATCCGTTATTCAACCAGGATGAAGCAAGAAAGAAAATTCTTATCATGCTGAACATGAACAAAATAATTCAGCATATCTGGAATGAGATAAGGGCAGTAAACACTACTCAGCTGACGCCAGTATTTGACAAAGAACACCCAATTCGTTCAACATCCGATGTCCGCACATGGTGGACAAGCAAACCTTGTGAAGACTTTTCTAATTCGCATATCAACTTTACTGTTGTTGACAGCAAATGGGAATATCTTGAAGCAAAAACCATCAATGGCAGTAATGTTGTTACTTCTTTTGTAAAGAATGACCATTTAGGTTTTGTGATTCTCTACAACTATCAGGGAGTAATCAGAAGATATTTCCCGGACTTCATCATTAAACTAAGAAGCGGTGGGCATCTTATACTTGAAACCAAAGGGCAGGACAGCGAGCAGGACAAGACCAAAAGGGTTTTTTTAGATGAATGGTGCAGGGCAATGAATCAACATGGTGGTTTTGGCAAATGGAGTTGTGTTGTTTCATTTGACCCGAATGACCTGCAAATGCTGCTTGAAGATACTGCAAGTAATAAGAACAGCTAACACAACCGCAACAAACATACGACCCTATGGAACTTCTCACATTAAATAATATCGTCAAGCACTTTCCTGCCCGTGGTGGTATGTTCAAAAAATCTGACGGCGTTGTCCATGCAGTGGATGGCGTAAGTCTTTCCATAGAGGAAGGG
>Ga0209542_10019530_pt1 | contig 10836 bp, 13 predicted proteins | sample RifCSPhighO2_01_FD_184028 | JGI IMG/M metagenome (GOLD analysis project Ga0209542, IMG submission 184028) | Soil microbial communities from Rifle, Colorado - Rifle CSP2_plank highO2_0.1 (SPAdes) (version 2) | ecosystem: Environmental > Terrestrial > Deep subsurface > Rock core/Sediment ...
TGTTCCCTCGACTTTGGCTCCGCCGGAAAGGAGGAAGGAGGATAAAGGAGAAAGAAGAGAAGATTTAAACCCTTCGGGTTTAACAAAGTAGAAGCCGGCAGCTCCTCCGGCCAAAAGAATCAAAAGGAGGAGGGAGACTAAAATAGCGGAGAAAGCAGGATGGGAGTGGTTGTTAGGTTGTGCTGTCCTCGCTGCGCTCGGTTGCAATTCGCTTTCGCGAAGGTTGGTGGTTTGGTTATTTGGTGGGGGCGTCGGAGGAGGAATGGCCGGAACAATCGACGTCGGTTGGGAGATTTGTTGCTTTAATTCTTCAAGCTTTGCATCAAGGTTGGCTAGGGCTGCTTTGACATCCTTTTCTAGTCCAAGAGCGATTTTAGTTTCCGTCGAGACAGTTGGTAGTGGATTCGAAGGTTTACTTGACCTTTCTTTCAAATCAGCTAAATCTTCAAAAGCGTATCTTCTTTGGTTTCCGTTTGTGCGTTGCGGGGATAGTCGGCCGTTTTCTTCCCAACGGCGCAAGGTCTTAGGAGAAACTCCGAGGAAATGAGCGGCATCACTGATGGGCAGAAGTGTTGGCATTTAGGCAGTTTACCGGAGTGGGTAAGATTTCGAAAAACTTACCCATGTCCAAGTTATCTGTAGCAGTTTTATGGGCGAAAAGTCAAGTTCCAAACAAAGAAAGCCACCCCCAAGTTATGAAGGTGGCGAGGTGTGCAGCTAGAGGTTCCGTTCCCAAGCGATTCCAAACCCAAAGCTGATGAACAATTCGACAATTCCTAGAACCATGCTTAGGATAAGTGGTCCCGCGAATCCCGGACCATCCAGAGAGTATCCAGTTGCGGCTGAGGCAGCAGATATTGTAAGGGTAAACCCACCAGCAACTGCAAGCGCTGCGGGAACCCAACCAGGCATTCGTGGATAGAACTTTTTGTGATCAAGCAACTTCATTACTGCAACCAAGCTCAAGGAAGCGGCAATGGCGAAGGCAAAGACCCACCACGTCCAAAGATCCAGGTTGCTGGGGCTCCAGGAGAGAGTCGTCATGTTCTTCTCCTCTCTTTCTTCTTGAGAATAATACCATCCTGCCGTTTTTTTGCAAGCTTGATTTTCTTGAGCTGTGTTATTATCCCTTAGAAATGAAACTAGTAATAGTTGAAAGTCCTACTAAAGCTAAAACATTATCTAAATTCCTCGGCGACGGGTATGAAGTCCTATCTTCGATGGGGCATGTCGTGGACCTTCCCAAAAAGGAATTGGGAATCGATATCGAGCATGATTTTGCACCCAAGTATGAGGACCTGCCAAAGAAAAAGGCTACGATTGCAGAACTGAAGAAAGCGGCAAAAGGCGCAGCAGAGATTTTTTTGGCTACTGACCCGGATCGGGAGGGGGAAGCAATCGCATGGCATCTTGGCCAAATTGTCGGCGATGGTAAAACAAAGCGGGTTTCTTTCCACGAAATTACGGAAGAAGCCGTAAAACACGCGTTTGAGGAGCCGCGGGAGTTAAATTTAAAGCTGGTTGATTCCCAACAGGCAAGGAGGGTTCTTGACCGGCTGGTTGGCTACAAGCTTTCCCCCCTTCTCTGGAAGAAAATACGCTATGGTCTTTCCGCCGGTCGAGTACAGTCGGTTGCCGTGCGGCTCATTGTTGAACGGGAACGGGAAAGAGAGGCTTTTCACCCTGAGGAATATTGGGAAATCGCAGCTAAGCTAAGCGACGGTGGGGAATTTGAAGCAAAATTAACCGAGAAAGATAGTCAGAAAGTTAAGATCGGAACTAAAGAAGAAGCGGAATCGATCGAAAAAGAACTCAAAACTGCCAATTTCTTGGTTTCTTCAATCGAGAAAGGGGAGAGAAAGCGCAACCCTTATCCGCCTTTTACCACTTCTACCCTCCAACAGGCCGGGGTAAATGTTTTGGGATTTTCCTCCAAACGTACTATGCGCGCTGCTCAGGCGCTTTATGAAGCCGGTTTAATTACCTACCACCGAACCGATTCTGTCAATCTCAGTGAGAAAGCGCTAAACGAAATCCGCGAATTTATCAGGATTAGTTTCGGTAGCAACTATCTTCCCGAAACTGCTAACAGGTATAAAACTAAGGTGCGATTAGCTCAGGAAGCGCATGAAGCCGTCCGACCGACACGGTCGGAAGTAGCGAGTAGCGAGTTGCAAGTAGCTAGTGATGAGAAAAAGGTTTACGAGCTGATCTGGAGGCAGGCAGTTGCTTCCCAGATGGTCCCTTCCGTTCGGGAGGAAATAAAGATTTCTATCACCGCCTCTAACTACTTGCTAACTGCCAACGGCTCACGGTTAATTTTTGATGGATGGGAAAAGATTTCAGGTAAAGCCGGGGAAGAAAAAACTCTTCCTGTTCTGGCCGAAGGTGAAAAGCTTAAGCTTTTGGAACTTGTTCCGAGCCAGCACTTTACCGAACCGCCTGCTCGCTACACGGAGGCGACACTGATCAAAAAATTGGAGGAAGAGGGGATTGGCCGGCCTTCCACTTATGCGCCGATCATCTCCACCATCCAGGACCGCGGTTATGTCTCCAAAGAGGGGCGGGCCTTGCGGCCGGAGGACGTAGGGAAAATTGTTAACGATCTTCTTGTGGCCTATTTTCCGGATGTAGTTGATTTATCTTTCACAGCTAAAATGGAAGAAGGGTTAGATGAGATTGCCCGCGGGGAAAAAGAATGGGTCCCAATCATCCGCGATTTTTATGGGCCTTTTAGTGAAGAATTGGTAAAAGCCGAAGAAAATATCGACAAATCCTCGCTCACGACGATTGCAGAAACCGATGAAAAATGCCCGGAATCCGGTCATCCTTTGATCATTAAACTCGGCCGCTACGGCAAGTTCTATTCCTGTTCAGGATTCCCGGGATGCAGGTATGCCCGGCCTTATATCGAAAGAATCGGAATGAAATGCCTAACTTGTGGGGAAGGGGATATTATTATTCGTAAAACCAAGCGCGGTAAAACCTTTTACGGTTGCAGTCGTTATCCAGAATGCAAATTTGCTAGTTGGGATGATCCCAGAAAACAAAAAGCCAACGAATCAGCGGAATAATTTTGCCTGAGTGTTTGAGCAATTCGCGCGAACCATTCAATAAACGTCGGGGAGAAATTCCCGCAGAAGCCGAAATAGTGGGTGCTCTAGTTTAGGATTTATATAATAGACGATGCGGTCCCCGCGCCCATCCCTTTCCAAGATTCCCAGCTGAGCCAACCGGCTAAGGTTGGCAGAAGTCCATTTAAAGGAGATCCCCAGCCTATTTTTTACTTCGGAAACTGTCATTAGGCGGTCGGGGTAAAGCATCTTAACGATTTTGAGACGATTTTCATTTCCCAAACCTTTAAAAATCCTTGTCCATTCTTTGGCGGTCATTACTAAGATAATAAGCGAACGCGGATGTTGTTTACAACTCTGCTTGGGTGATCAATTCACGCGAATTGCTCAATATGATACAGCGGTGCGACATCAATATTTTCACGGCACACAATACCTGTGCCACCGTCTACCGTGTGATACAATTGGCGCAAACAAAACACGTTAAGAAGGGAGGAGAAAATGGGGATCGCTATCGGAGTTGCACTTCTTTTTGCTGCTGTGGCGATTCACGAAATTGGACATTTCTTGGCCGCTCGCTTGGCCGGGGTAAAAGTCCACGCTTTTTACTTGGGATTGCCAATTGGCCCACACTTGACATTGCATCTTGGCCGCTACCCGCTTTACGTTTCTTTTCTCCTTTTTGGTGCGGCAGTGGATACAGGAGGGACGCTGTATCGTTTCTCCTTACCCAAGCAAGCGTTGATTTCCCTCTCTGGTCCTCTGGCGAACTTGGTTTCGCTGCTTCTCGTTTCTGTTTTGAGTTTTGGGCCTCAGCTTGGTTTGCAGGTGAGCAAGATCTTTTTGGAGACAGCAGCGATCAGTTTTGGTGCCATCGCCTCGGGGGTAGTGCCGGTTGAGGCTGTTTCCGGGCCAGTGGGGATTGTCTCCTTTGCAAATCAGATTATTGCCATTGATCCAGTTGAGGGAACACTGTTTATTTTCTTTATCATTTCCTCATCGCTGACGATTTTTAACTTGTTGCCTCTCCCAGCGCTGGATGGCGGGGAGGTCGTGATGGGACTTTTGGTCAAGGCGGGGCTTTCTCCAATAAAGGCAGAACAAATTTCCCGCGCTTCCTTGAGGCTGCTCATCGTCCTTCTTCCTCTGGTAATCATCAAAGACATTTTGGGGTTGATCCGATGAAAAAGCGGGCCAAGCGCGCGCAGCGTCCTAAGGTTATTCTTGCCGCACGAGGTGTTTTACAAAGATCGCGGGACAAAAAGATCCTCCTCCTTAAGCGAAGTAGGAGAGATGGTTGGGCTGCAGGCCGTTGGGAACTTCCCGGCGGCAAGTTTGAGCCTGGTCAGTCTTTGCTTCGCATTCTCAAGGGGGAAATGATGGAATTGCTCAAGCGGGTTCTCAAACGCGAGATTGACGAAGAGACCAGCCTAAAAGTTTCTCGTCGGTGGATCATACCGCTTAGGCGGTATGAGCGAGCTGATAGGGTTGGGAGATCAGCCGGCTCTCGCTATAGCGAAACGGTTTTCCAGTGTACAAGGTTCAGCGGGAAAGTAAAGCTTTCCAAAGAGCACGAAAGTTACCGTTGGGTAACAGTTGAGGAAGCTCTTGGCGGCCGATTGCGTCTGACCACCGATGCACGAAAAGCTCTAGAGTTCATGTTGGAATAGGAATGACAATGGGAAAACTCGAAGACAACCTCTTTGATGAGATTCTGAACTTAGTCAAGGTCAACTCTGCTCCAGGCAAATTGATCAGCATCGATGCACTTGACGGCGGGGGAAATACGACTCAGGCAGAACACCTCTCTGGATACTTGAAAAGGGATTTAGGAATCTCGGCAGTCGCAACTAAGGAGCCAACCGACGAATTTGCCGGTCGGGCGATCCGGGCGGTTCTCCAAAAGAAAGAGGATCTTTCTCATCTCCCGCTGCAATTGCTCTTCGGAGCCGATCGCGGCCACCATCTCTTCAACGGGCCGGAGAAGGTCGTAGAAGGGCTGAACCAAGGAGTTTGGTATGTGACTGCTCGTTACGCTTTGACCTCGATCGTGTGGGGCAAAGCGCACGGAGTACCACTTTCCCTTCTTCTGCACGCGAACGCTTACTACCCCTGGCCGAACCTCTGCTTGGTTCTGCTCACTTCGGTGGAAGAGTCCCTCCGCCGTTTGAAAAAGCGGGGAGGTGAGCGGGAGCTCTTTGAGGTGGAAGAGTCGATGCGACGCAACTTGGAAACCTTCCAGCTCCTCGCCCAGCGCTTGCCCAACGTTGTTTTGCTTGACGGCGAAGGAACAGAGCAAGAAGTATTCGCCCGTGTTAAGGAGATTGTCGATGTCTCGCTCCTGCTTCGCAGTAACGAGCAATAGTGCTCCTTGCGTCTGCACTATTTGGAGACTCATAGGCCCGAAGGATTAGCAATAATCCTCCGGGTTTTTTTTGTTTTCGTAATTTGCATCACTATCCAATTGGTGCTAAGAAGATAGAGTTAACAACCTGCAAAAGGAAGGGGAGCGAAAGTGGGAAGGAGAAATCCAGAGATTGGTCTGACAATCATTTACGGACCGATGTTCTCTGGCAAGTCCAAGAAGTTAATCGAAGAGCTTGACGACTTGACCGAGCACGGTCAGCAGAAAGTTCAGGTCTTTAGACCCGCCCCCGATAAAAGAACAGCAGCCGGTAAGATTGCCTCTCAAAATAAGTATGGGGCTTCCTTTCCTGCTTATGAGGTAGGGAATGCTCAGGAGATTCTTAAACTGGTTGAGCCGGACACGCAAATCGTTGCTATCGATGAGGTCCAGTTCTTTGATGACGGGATCGTGGAAGTTTGCTTGGAACTGATGAGGAAGATGCAGGTCTTTGTTGCCGGCATCCCCACTAACTTCCGGCGCAAGCCCTATGGTTCGATGCCGCAAATTCTTGCGATCGCCACAAAAACCGTTCAGCTGATGGCAGTTTGTGATGTGTGCCATAAGCGCAACGCTACGCATACCCAACGGTGGGTCAACTCGAAGCCTCCACACGATGACGATCCAGAGTTTTTGCTTGGTGGTCCAAAGGATTACCGAGCTCGTTGTTTGCGTCATCACGTGGTTTTGCCAGCGCGCAATAGCAAAAATGGGAGGAAGAAAGATGCGTAAAGTCGAGCCAAAAGTTTTTCTTGTTGGTGAAACTAGGGTTGTGGAGAAAGGTCTCCAATCTTACTTGGCACATCTTGGTGTTCCTGATTGGGTTTCTGATGCGCCGACCGATGCCGAGCGATTGATTGAGGTGATGGGGCGTCTCTGCTACCGCAGCTTCAAGCCCGGCCTAAACCCCAACGTTACCAAGATTCGGGAGCACAATAAGGATTACATTGAAAACATCAATAAAGTAAGGCATGGTTCAGTGATCGAGCATGCGATGGCGAATTTTGTCTTTGCCGATGTTTCGCGGGTGTTTACCCATGAGCTTGTCCGCCACCGGGTTGGGACAGCAATGTCACAAGAGAGCCTGCGATTTGTTCGGCTAGACGATCTTGGCCAATGGCTACCCACAGTTATTCGTGAGGATCAAGAGGCAGTGGAAATTTTTGCAAGAACTTTCCAGGAACTTGAGCAGTTGCAGGTTGCTCTTGCCGAGCACTTCCAGCTTGATGCGCCTGGCGTTCCCTTCCACCGGAAGAAGCTAATCACCTCCGCCATGCGCCGAATTGCTCCAGATGGGTTGGCTACCACAATCGGCTGGTCGGCAAATATGAGAACAATCCGCTGGCTGCTGGAAGCCCGAACCGATCCTGGTGCTGAGGAGGAGATTCGTCTCGTCTTTGGCAAGGTGGGCGAAATTGTCGTTACCCGTTATCCGCACTTGTTTAGCGACTTTACCGCTGATGTTGTGGAAGGGTTGCCGCACTACAAGCCTGCCTACAGCAAGGTTTAGGTCAATAAATGATCATCTCCCTGATCGCCGCCTTTGGGCGAAATCAAGTCATCGGCAAAAATAGCCTCCTCCCTTGGCGCCGCCAACTGCCGGCGGATATGAGGCGGTTTAGAGATTTAACGATCGGCAAACCGGTTATCATGGGCCGCAAGACCCTGCACGCAATTATTACCGAATCAGGCAAGTCGCTTCCCAACCGCCTCAACATTGTTTTGTCAAGGGGGCACTTCTTTGCGCCAGGATGCGTCGTTGCCCATTCGATTGAGGAAGCGCTGGAGTTGGCATCCGCCTACCCTCGGCACGATGAGGTAATGGTGATCGGCGGAGCAGAAGTTTTTGCCCAATTCTTGCCTAGAGCCGACCGGCTCTACCTCACCTTGATCGATGCAGAGTTTGAAGGCGATACCTTTTTCCCCAAAGGAATCGGTCTTGGCGAATGGAAGATTGTAGAGAGAAAAGTTCATGAGCCAGATAAAAGGAACAAGTTTAGGTACACCTTTCTTGTTCTTGAAAGGAGAGTTTCAAAGAACCCCGACGATGCGAAAGCATAATGTCGGGGTTTGTTTTTTCTTTCTCTTGACTAAAATTCCTTTACCACCTATACTTTTATCAGATATATACCATGGCTAAAGAAGTCACATTCGAAAATGTTGTTTACAGAGATGGCAAGTATTATGTGGCTCAGTGTTTGAACGTTGATGTATCCAGCTTTGGTCAAACTGAAAAGGAAGCCCTCGGTAATTTAAAAGAGGCCTTAGAACTCTATTTTGAGGGTAAGGAAGCTCCAGAAATAACTCACGTAAAGTCCCCTGAGGTAGTTAAACTATCCCTGGGTGTCTAAACTTTATTCTTCCAACGAGATTATCAAAGTCCTCAAAGAGAGTGGCTTTGTTTTTGTTTCGCAGAGGGGAAGCCACCTCAAGTTCCGCAGAGTAGGCAACCCAACACTGACTGCGATTGTGCCAGCAAATAGAAAAGAAATTCCAAGGGGAACTTTGCGGTCGATTCTTAGACAGGCCCATCTTTCAGATGATGGTCTTAGAACTTAGGACTCTGTGTTAATATTTGTCCTGTGCCTAAATCACAACTAAAAACTCAAGACTCAAAGCTATCTAAGATCCCCACCGCTGAAGAACTTCTTGAGGCGGGAGTTCATTTTGGCCATCTCAAGCGGCGATGGTATCCCAAGATGGCACCTTACATCTACACCGTTTCCGAAGGGGTCCACGTTTTGGATCTTTACAAAACTCGGGAGAAATTGGAAGAAGCGGCCAAGTTTTTGCGTGATGCGGCAAGCCGCGGTGGGGTGCTTTTTGTAGGAACAAAACGCCAGGTTCAGGAGATCGTCAAGCGGCAAGCCGAGCGGGCGGGAGCATATTATCTTGCCCGCCGCTGGGTCGGAGGTCTTTTAACCAACTTTTCTTCAGTCAAGAAAAATATCGAAAAACTCGAAGAACTCTCCAGAAAAATGAAGGAAAAGGAATTTGAGCACTACACCAAAAAGGAGCGGCTTTTGATCAACCGCGAAATTGCCAAGTTGGAGCGGGAAATCGGGGGACTGCGGGGGATGAGGGAACTTCCTGAGGCGTTGGTTTTATCTTCGGCGGTGGGAGAGGCAATTGCCTGGCGCGAAGCAAAGCAGATGGAGATTCCGGTTGTGGCGATTGCTGACACTAACGCTGACCCGACCAAAATCGACTACCCAATTCCCGGCAACGACGATGCCAGCGGATCAGTGGAGATTATTATGAAAACATTGGCTGACGCGGTTGCGGCAGGAGCAAAATCAAAGATTAAGGCAAAATGATTACCACTGAGCAGGTAAAGAAGTTACGAGACAAAACTCAAGCTCCGGTGATGGAGGTTAAAAGAGCGCTTGAGGAAACTAAAGGCAACGAGGAAGAGGCCAAGAAAATTCTTACGGAAAAAGCTCTTGCGAGAGCCGAGAAGAAAAAGGAAAGAACCGCCGGAGACGGAATGATTTTTTCCTATGTACATTCGGGCGGCAAAGTTGGCGTTTTGCTCGATCTGCGCTGCGAGACCGATTTTGTTGCCAGAACTGAGGTTTTCCAGAATTTAGGGAAAGAGCTTTGCTTGCAGATTGCCTCTATGGATCCCCAAAGTACTGAGAATCTTTTGGAGCAGGAATATGTCCGGGATCCAGAAAAAAAAGTCTCTGATTTGATTGGGGAAGCAGCCGGTACTTTAGGAGAAAACGTCAGGATCGAAGGATTCACCAGGTACGAGATTTAAAGGACGGCCGCTTGTGAGCGACCTAGCTTTTCTCGCACAGCTCGAAAAGTGGACGATATAGAACCAAAATTTGAACAAATAATTCAAAAGCTTCGCGCTGATTTAGGTTCGGTCAGGACTGGCCGCGCCACCTCCTCTTTGGTCGAAGATCTAGAAGTAAAAGCTTACGATTCAACGATGAAGCTTAGGGAACTGGCTTCAATTTCGATTCCTGAACCGCGGCAAATTTTGATTAGCTCTTGGGATCCCAGCAATATAAAGGTAGTTGATGATGCGCTTCGCACGCACGGTTTTAATCCAGCAGCAGAAGGCAATTCACTGCGGCTGGTTCTGCCGCCTTTGACTGGCGAAGAGCGGGAAAAATTAACACGAGAGGTAAGTGAGAGAGGGGAAGAGGCCAAAGTAGCTGCGCGGTTGGTTCGCCGAGAGGCAGTGGGAAAAATTGAGGAAGCAGAAAAAAATAAAGAAATTTCCAAAGACGACTTATTTGGGGAGAAGAAGAAGATCGACGATCTCTTAGAGAAATACACCAGGCAGATAGAGGAAATTTCACAGGAGAAAAAAGGTCAGTTAGAGTTGTGATACATATACGATAGATTATGGAAATAATAAGCTTACTTAGATTTTTAATTTTGCTTTCCGTCTTGATCTTCGTTCACGAAGGCGGGCATTTTTTGTTCGCTAAAAAATTTGGAGTCAAGGTAGAAGAGTTTGGGTTTGGTCTTCCTCCCCGGCTTTGGGGGAAAAAGATCAAAGACACAATTTATTCGCTAAACCTTTTGCCTCTCGGCGGATTTGTTCGTTTAAAAGGCGAAGAGCAAGCTGAGGCTTTAGGGCTTGGGCAGGTTGGGTCTTTTGCGATTCAAAGCAAGTGGAAGAGAGCGGTGATCATTGCCGCCGGCGCCTTTGGCAATTTTCTTCTTGCCTGGCTGCTATTCTCTGCACTTTTGGTAATCGGCAATCCTGTTCCTGCGGGAAAAGTAGCAGTTGGCGCTGTTGCCCAAAATTCCCCGGCGGCGCAGATCGGTCTTGATCCTGGAGACTTTATTCTCTCTTTTAATGGAGAGAAAGTTGAAACAGCAGGTGAGTTGGTCGAGCTAACAAACCAGAACATCGGGAAATTGGTAGTTTTTGAGATCGAGGAGGGTGGGCAGGTTCGATTGGCCGCTGCCATTCCTCGGGAAAATCCTCCGGAGGGAGAAGGGCGATTGGGGATCCAAATCACTACCGCCATTGGAGAAGAAAGATTTCCTTTGTGGCAGGCTCCTTTCCTTGGCCTTGCGAGAACGGCGGAAGCTTTGGGAACAATGGTCGCTGGTCTAGGACAAGCGATCGCGGATTTGTTTGCAGGGAAGGAAGTAGCAGTTGGCGGGCCGGTTGCAATTTACGCCCTGACTGAATCAGTTGCCAACGGCGGTTTCAAAATATTCTTGCAATTTGTGGCGCTTTTATCTTTGAATCTCGTCGTTGTTAACCTTCTCCCAATCCCCGCTCTTGATGGGGGAAGGATTCTTTTTATCGGGATTGAAGCAATAAGGCGCAAGAAGCTCTCGCCCCGCACTGAACATCTGGTTAATTCCATCGGCTTCGCCTTT
>Ga0209542_10019531_pt1 | contig 10836 bp, 9 predicted proteins | sample RifCSPhighO2_01_FD_184028 | JGI IMG/M metagenome (GOLD analysis project Ga0209542, IMG submission 184028) | Soil microbial communities from Rifle, Colorado - Rifle CSP2_plank highO2_0.1 (SPAdes) (version 2) | ecosystem: Environmental > Terrestrial > Deep subsurface > Rock core/Sediment ...
GTCTTAATTCCTTTTTGATCTAAAGCAAACACAGCTTCACGGCTTCCTTCAAGAGGGATGACCCCTTCACGTTTAATGAGGTCAAGAGTAAATAAGATACGTTCAGCCTCAAGAATTCTGGCAAATTCCTCTACAACCTCTTCACGGGGAAGATTTTCTGCTCTGTCTCTGAGAGCAAGAAGCTCATCTGTTTTACTAAAGCCCAGGCTCTTAAATCGTTCTGGATCAATTGCATGAAGAGATAGGCCAAGCTCATTGATAAAGTGTCTACACACATCAAGCGGTAGCTTTCCAACGCCGGGTTCTAGGTCGGGCGTTATAGGTATAAGAAGAGCGCGTTCAACAGCAGACATTCTGCCATCAGGAGCATCAGGCTTCCATTCCCAACCAAAAGGCCTTGTCAAATGTCTCCATGATTCACGAAAGTGAAAGTCTTCTGCATTATGATGGGAATCATCGAGGTCGTGGTATGTATGTTGCCAGCCATGCGGTCTATTGCCATTGGGATACGCTGTTGCGGCGTCAAAGATAGAATGACTCTCATGAGGATGAGCTGCTTCACCATTAAGGATAAAGGATTGTGTGGTTTGCATAGTATTGCTTGAATTAAGAAGCCATGGCATGAAACCATGGCTTAAATGCTGCAATAAAATTGTATTTGTATACTATACTATCGGTTTATGGTTGACTTGACGATGAGATGACAAGAAGCTGACAGAAAACTATATTACTTTGCCGATTCTGAGGCTGAAAACCGGGTCAATGAAGGCAGAAAGTAAGTACTATAGGAGTGCTCTAATTCCGGGGAGCGTGCCTTTTTCAAGATAGGTAAGCATCGCCCCTCCACCGGTTGAAATATGGGTGATTTTGTTAAGCTCGCCTGATCCGGCTATTGCTGCAAGCGTCTCACCACCTCCGACGACTGTTATGGCATGCGTATTATCGGTAATTGCTTTGCAGATGGCTTTTGAGCCCTGGCGATAGAGGGGATTTTCAAAATAGCCTACAGGGCCGTTCCAGACGATTGTTCTGGCTTGGGAGATAGTTTTTGCAAAGGCTACACGCGTCTTGCTGCCTATATCGAGAATCTTCTCGTCAAACCCGATGCGGGAGAGGTCTTTCTCAACAGGATTTGGATCATCTGTTGATTTCCCAACAAGCGCATCGATAGGAAGAAGGATTTTCTCCGAAGCCTCAGCAAGCGTTTTTTTGGCCTCATCCACAAGTTCGGGCTCGCAAATACTTTTACCGATAGACAAACCCTGAGCCAGAAACAGGGTATTTGCAAGGCCACCTCCCAGCAACAGTTTATCCACGAGCGGGAGAATCCTGTGAATAAGGGGGAGTTTGCTTGAGATTTTAGCTCCGGCCAGGATTGCGATAAAAGGATGGGTAGCTTTGTTAAGTATCATATCCATAGCCTCAATCTCTTTCCTAAGAAGCAGTCCGCAATACGATGGAAGAAACGTCGGTATCCCCACGACTGATGCATCTTCTCTATGGCATACGCCAAACGCATCGTTTACGAAGACATCTGCAAGTGAGGCAAGAGCGCGAGCAAACGCCGGATCATTCTTTTTTTCACCCTCGTAAAACCGGATATTTTCAAGAAGAAGAATCTGCTTATCTGTTTGGTTTGTAATAAGTGATTGGTCGGTGAGAAAATCATTAACTATCGTAACAGTGTAGTTAGGCACGTATTCCGCAAGTCTCTTTGCTACCTTCTCCAGGGAGAATTTGCCTTCTCTTTCTTTTGGTCTTCCGAGATGAGAGACGAGAATAAGCCTATTGTGATTTTGTAAAAGAAGGTTAATGGTTGGAAGTGACTGCTTAATCCTTGCATCGTCGGCGATTGTGTAGTCACCATTGAGTGAGACGTTGAAGTCAACACGGAGGAGCACTCGCTTGTCAACAGGTTCATGGTCGTTAATAAATTGCATCTCTTAATAACAATATGATTATGTAACTAATTAGCTATGTAGATATTTTAAGTATTCTTTCACGTTTTCCGGACTACCAAGAACGATTGGCGCGCGTTGATGGGGAGAGTTGGGAACTATATCAAGAGGATCCCCTCCATCGGTAATTGCTATGCCACCTGCTTGCTTGAAGAGGTAAGACATTGGATTTACCTCAAAAAGTAATCGTAATTTCCCTTCTTTATTTTTTTCATCCCGTGGATACATAAAAATCCCGCCCTTGAGAAGGGTACGATGAACGTCAGTGACCATAGAGCCAAAATAACGCAGTTTATACTCCCCCGTCTCTTTAAGAGAGTTTATATAGGCTTTGGTTTGTTGATCATAGTAGCTGTAATTTCCTTCGTTTATTGAGTAAGTAAACCCTTTTTCCGGGATTCTCATATTTGGATGCGAGAGAAGAAAGCTGCCAACAGAGGGATCAAGAGTAAATCCATGCACGCCATTGCCGCTTGAGTACACAAACATGACGCTTGTTCCGTAAAGGATATATCCCGCAGCGACTTGCCGATTTCCCGGTTGCAGAACATTCTCTGCCTTATGGTACACGGAAAATATAGTACCAACCGTTACATTAATTTCAGTGTTTGATGAGCCGTCCAGAGGGTCAAAAAACACAACATATTCGCCGTTTTCTTTTTCGACGTAATGTATGTCCTCAAGCTCTTCTGATGCAAGCGCATGGACTTGGCCAGATGCGCTTAGCGTATCTATAAGCAATTGATTACTGTATTGGTCAATTTTGATGACTTCGTCTTGTGAAGCATTGACTGTCCCGGTAGTGCCCATCATATCGGCAAGTCCGGCTTTTCGTATGTGGCTTGCTATTACTTTTCCGGCGTACTCAAGCTGCATCAGAAGAAGAGTGAAGTTGCCCTTGGCCTTTGGATGGTTTTTCTCTTCTTCCAAAATAAACTCAGTCAGATTTATTGATCTATGCATATGCTGCTACGGCTTCTCTTGTATGTATTACCTGAAGTTTTTCAAACAGAAAGAGTAATTGTTTTTCAAGCGCATCTCTGATTGGTTTTTTCTCCTCATCGGAGAGATCCCAGAATCGTTTTTTAAATGGTCCGATTGCCTTTTTTCGTGTTTTATAAAGGAATTGTTCTTCTGTCCAGCCTTCTTCCCATTCTTCTTTGCGATCGTGTTTAAGCCATGTATATACTTCCTGTTTGAGAGAGGAAGGTAGATTGTCATAGACAATGTTTTGGAACCCGGTTGCCAAGTGAATTTCAAGCGTTCCTGCTTTTGGAAATTCTCCGAAAAATTCCGGGGGAAGTGTTGAGGCACCGTGTTGCACAGCGCCTCCTATATGATAAGTATTGCGCGCAATTTCACCAATTGCGTAAAGGACATCAAAATCAAGTTTAACTTCTGCGATCGTGCCATCGGGAAGGGGAACTCCTCCATGGCTTGATCCTGTCTGCACGCTTACTTTGCTGATTCCGTTTTTTGGAATAAGCACCTGGTAGTCCTTCATAAACGCTTGAAAATCCTTGACTGTGCTATTTTTTCCACCGATATGACCGATCTCTCCACCAACAGAGATCATGCAGTTTTTTGGTTGCAGTGAACGGACATATGTTGTTAGCCGCGCAGTTACCATTGCATTGACTATTTGCTGTGTTTCCTCAGAAGGTTTAGTAAGATCAACAAGCGTTGATGCATCAATATCTATATTGAAAAACTCAGCCTCTATTGCTTCTTTTATCAGAGACTTCATGTCAGAAAGTTCTTTTTGTTCATCTTCGGCAAAACGGCGTTTACTCAGCTGCAGATGATCACCTTGCAGAAAAACCGGACCTTTATAGCCTGATTTTATTGCAGCAGCAAGAATGCTGACTGCATATTCATCCGGTCGTTGATCTGTATAGACCATCTCACTTTTTGCAATCTCAAAAATACATGCCGTAGCATCCAGCTTTTTTAGAAGGGTGAAAATAACCACGGCAGTATCATAAGTAAGCGCTCTAATGTTAATTGCAGGGATGGTAAAGCCTGAGACTTTTCCTTCCCCAAACGCTGTATAAAGCTCGTGTGTTGATGCAGGGTAAATACCGAGTTTTTTTGCCAGATCTCGAATGTACGCTCGTGCCTGGGCTTTTATCGCCTGATCCGAATGAAAAACTGCTGTTGTGATAAGCGAATCGATGAGTGTATCTTGAATTCGTTTTTGCATATCAGCCGATACCAAAGAAGAATTCGATGGAAGAACTTCTTGGATTGCAGCAAGCATTTCTGTGCGTGTTTTATACATGAGAAGCGTATAGGTAGTATATCACAGAGCTTGAATACGCTTGATGCGAGACCTATCTATAAACAGTTAATCAAGCTGAACTGCTTTGCACATCAAGACGCTTCTCAATATATGCTTGTTCTCGCATTGGCATGCCTCTTTGTAGCAATCGTCTTTTCAACGTCTCACTTTTTCTGCCACTATGCGTTATTGCTTGAGTTACTCTAAATCCAATTCCAAACGCGATCATTGCTCCTTTTAAGGCACTACTGCTTAACCCTAAATTTCTTGCTTTTGTCTTATACTCATCCTTTTTTCTCCAAAGCAATGCGTGAGCAGTAGATTTATCGTTTGCTGCAAGAGATAGTGCAGCTGATGCATAGGTAGGGATATTCAATAGCTCATCAATATTTTGTCCACGCCAATCATCAACTACCTGAAGTGCCATAGCGGTGTTATGCATAATCATTACAGCTTTCTCGATAGTATTTTGTGGATTGTCTCCCAAAACCCATGAATATTTGTCTGCAACTGATTGTGCATCGAGCGTGCCAGATAAAGGTTGTGTTCTCGTATGTAAACTATCAGGACCAAAAATAATTGAGGTAACAAATACATTGTTTATTGCGTTTACAATATTTCTGTAGAGATCAACTTCTGCAAAAGAAACATGCCCTGTATCTCTTCTCTCGCGTATCCAGTTTTCCATACATTCTACTTCTCGAACTGAAGTTTCAAAACTAGCTCTTCCTCTATCTTGCTCATCTTCTGGTAAATTACCAATAGTCTCAAGAACATCAGCTTTTTTAGCTCCCTCCCGTTGCTCTGCTTTTTCGACTAAGTCATTGATGTCATTTCTGCCACTGCCTGCAAAGTCAATCCGGTCATTCAGTCCGATCTGATACTTTATTATTGTGTCTACATAGCTCATACGTTGAGGGTTTTCCAAGATACCAGATGCTCTTGTTTCATTCGGAATGATGGTATAAAGAGCAGATAGAACTCCTCGTTGTGGTGCTTTTGGCTTGTTAGGAGAATGATGAATTTCCTGTATTCCCTTCGCAAATCTTGCGAGTTGAATGGGTTCTCTTGATACACGATTACCTATTTCTGGCATACTTCTGAGTATATCATCGATGCAAAACCCGGGTAATTGCAAAACAAAAGCAGAGTGGTATACAATAAGCACCATGGATCGAAGCATCATTGAGGTACAGTATCCATTAACGTTTCGGCAGGAAGATACAAAGCGATTAGGGGAGCATTTGATGCATCGACAATCAGTTGAACTGATAGGCATGAAACGAGTCGGTATCAGTAACTTCTTGCGTTTTTTCCTCTACCACGCAGATGTCGTTGGGACATATATTAGCAAAGAACAAAAGCATGTGTTTATCCCTGTTGATCTCAATGATTTGGTCGAACGGGAGCTGTATCCGTTTTGGTCTCTGACGCTTAAACGTATTCTTGATGTAGTTGAAAGGTCAGATATTCCGGGATTGAAAAAAAAAGAGATTGAGTCACTTTTCTTAGGCGGCATGCAATCACAAGAACTCTTTCTGCTCATCGACAATGTACGAAGAGCATTAATTAAACTCGTTGAGGCAAATGTTTTCCCAACACTTTTTTTTCTTCGCTTCGATCGAATAAAAGATGTCGTGACGCCGCAGTTTTTTGATAATTTGCAGGGTCTAAATGATGCAACGCATCAAAAAGTTGCCTATGTCTTTACCAGTTTTAGAAGATTGAATACGCTATCACCCTCAGTCTTTACGAAACAGTCGCTTTCAGTTTTTACCCACCCAATGTATATCAAGCCAGCAGCAAAAAAAGACATGGAAGTTATCTTTGAAACATTCAAATCCCAGTATAAAGTTGCGTTATCAAAAGAAATTGAAGAAACTGTTTTTAAAGTTGCAAGTGGACACGTGCAGTACTTGCAGCTCGCACTCATTCTGCTTAACGAGAAAAGAGATCAAGATATAAAAACGGATGATCAGTTACTTCACCTTCTGGTTCAGGATGAGCGAATAGTCCTACAGTCAGAGGAATTATGGGAAAGCTTAACAAAAGAAGAAAAAACAGTGTTACAAAAAATTAAAAATGGTGATGCAATCGATGAAGATGAAAAAACTCGCGCGCGATACCTCTTTGACGGGGGATTTGTTCGCGACACCGGCAAAAAACTTGCGGTGTTTAGTCAACTGTTTGATCATTTCCTTTCGCTTCAGAATGGAAAAGAGGCAGAGGCAGAGCAAGTGCATTTTAGTAAGAAAGAACACCTCCTTTTTACCGTTTTGAAAGAAACTATTGATGAAATATGTGAACGAGAGACAATTATTGAAGCAGTTTGGCCTGAGTATAAGGACTTAGGAGTATCTGATTGGGCGATAGATAGGCTTGTTGCACGGGTGCGAGTAAAGTTAAAACAACAAAAAAGTCTGTATGAGATAAAGACGATTAGAACAAGAGGATACCGATTAGTTTCCACTGAATAATACCCGAACATTTCCCGATAGATACCCGAAGACCGCTGTTTTGAGCTTTCTTTGATCCTGTGGTACAATCGCTTTGGTAATGGACAAAGCATATAATCACAAAAACGTAGAAGATAACATCTACGCACTTTGGGAGAAAAATGGATATTTCGCTCCAGAAATTCACCCAAAGGGAAAGCCTTATGCGATAGTTCTTCCGCCACCGAATGCCAATGGCGATCTGCATTTCGGACACGCAATGTTTACGGTTGAGGATATCTTAATTCGCTATCATCGTATGAGAGGTTTTGCCGCATTGTGGCTTCCGGGAACAGATCACGCTGGGTTTGAGACGCAATATGTCTTTGAAAAAAACTTGCAAGCACAAGGCAGGTCTCGATTTGACTACTCTAATGAAGAGCTGTATCAGATGATCTGGGATTTTGTCAAAGCTTCTGGAGGAAGAATACAAAATCAACTTCGTAAGTTAGGATTTTCTCTTGATTGGTCACGGGAAAAATTTACGCTTGATCCAGACATTGTTGCACTTGTTCATCAAGCCTTTAAGAAGATGTATGATGAAGGGTATATTTACCGGGGACAACGACTCGTTAACTACTGTACCAGAGACGGTACAAGTTTTTCTGATCTTGAAGTAGTCTATGAAGAACGCAATAGTCTGCTTTACTATATCAAGTATGGCCCGCTTGTTTTAGCAACAACTCGTCCTGAGACAAAGTTTGGCGACACCGCGGTTGCAGTTCATCCAAAAGACAAACGTTACAAGCAGTATATAGGTAAAACCATCTCCATAGAAACAGTACTTGGTCCTGCAGAGATTATGGTTATTGCAGACACGTATGTTGATCCTGAATTTGGAACAGGAGTGGTCAAGATTACCCCAGCGCATGATTTTGCTGACTTTGAAGTGGCACAAAGACACGGTCTCCCATTAAAACAAGTGATTGGATTTGATGGAAAAATGAACGATCATGCAGGAAAATTCTCAGGAATGTATGCAAAAAAAGCACGAGAGGCAATTGTTGAAGAAATGCAAAAAAAGGGACTCATTGAAAAAATAGATCAGGATTATACACACAGAGTTGCACTTTGTTATAAATGTAAAACAATTCTTGAGCCGCTTCCAAAAGAACAGTGGTTTGTGAAAGTTGAGAAGTTGCGAGATCAGGCGATCACAGCGGTTAAAAAAGGAGAGATCCGTATCGTTCCCAAAAACTTTGAAACACATTATTTTCAGTGGCTTGAGAATTTGCGCGATTGGAATATCTCCAGGCAAACGGTCTGGGGCATTCAGATCCCAGCATGGCACTGCAATGATTGCAGTGAACGCAAAACGCAAAACGAAAAACGCAAAATTACAACTCAAAATTCAAAAGTAGATAGCAATGAAGCAATAAAGCAATCTAGCAATTATGGTTGGATTGTGACAGGTGGTTTAAAGCCAAAACAGTGTCCAGTTTGTGGATCAACTAAGCTTGAACAGGATGCAGATACCTTTGATACATGGTTTTCTTCAGGTCAGTGGCCATTTGTTACCCTAAAAACAACAAGACCTGGAGATTTTGAGAAATTTTACCCAACAGCAGTGCTTGAGACTGCCTATGACATTTTGCGAGCGTGGGTATCTCGTATGGTAATGCTGGGTTTGTACACAACGGGTAAGCCTCCGTTTCGTGACGTCTTATTTCATGGAATCGTCAATGATCCTTTGGGAAAGAAGATGAGTAAGAGCAAAGGAAATGTTGTTAATCCGCTAGAACTCGTTGAAACGTACGGCGCTGATGCAGTCCGCTTTGCGCTTATCTATGGAAACGCAACAGGACAGGATCAGAGCCTTTCGTATCCAAAACTGGAAGCGGCAAGACGATTTACCAACAAAGTATGGAACATCGGGCGATTTATTGAGATGAAGCGATTGGGAAAACAAGCACCGGTTCACTCACTCAAAAAACTACACATGTTTGCAATCTCGAAAGAGGACAAAGTATGGATAAAAAAAGTTGATGATCTTGTGGCACAAGTCTCCGCCCAGATAGAAAAATACCAGTTTAATTATGCGACAGAAGCATTGTATGAGTTTGTTTGGCATGAGTTTGCAGATACATATATTGAAGACGTGAAAAATAGGATGGATGAGAATGCATCACTTGTTTTACTCTCGTTGTACGTAACTCTCTTAAAGCTTTTGCATCCATTTATGCCATTTGTTACAGAAGCAATCTATCAAACGCTTTTTACGCCAAAAACGCCACTCATTATTGAATCTTGGCCGAAAGAGGAGTAGTATAGGGTGGTCATGCCCAAAAAATCTTCTTCTCAAAAAAGAAAGAACACAACTACAAAATACCCGAATATTTCCCGAAGTTTTCCCGCAACAACATTATTCGTCTTAAATAAGAAGCTATTTTTGATTCACAGTTTGTCTGTGTTTTTATTTGTTGCACTCATTATTGTTGGTATTGATATGTACAGCAATATGCAAAAGAAACAAGATCTTTTTTCAGTTCGAAAGCGAGTTGAGATTGAAAAAATGTACTGGGAGAAGATTACAACTATCCATAAAAACTACAGGGATGGGTACTACAAGCTTGCGCTGCTCGAGTATACCTTAGGCAATAGTGACCGGGCAATGCGATATGTTACACAGGCATTACAAGTAGATCCAAATTTTTTACCGGGGAAAGTGTTTGCAGAAAAGATTGTCAAGCAGAAAGACTAGTTTTCTTTTTTCTCTTCGTTCGTATTACTTTTTTCCTCTGTTTTATCGTTTTCTTTGGTCGTTTCTGCACCCTCAGCTTGTGATTCTTTGCTTGCTTCAGAGACTTCACCTTCTGCATCCGCAGTTTCTGCGCCCTCGGCTTCCTCGGGTGTTTCTTCTGGCTCGGGTTCTTCAACAACGAGTTCTGCAATTTTTGCAACGGTCTGACCCGGATCAGTATGCACAGTTACTCCATCTGGAATGTGAAGATCACCGACAGTGATTTGTTCATCTAAGTTAGCAAGGTGTTCAACATTTACTTCAATATTTTCAGGTAAACTTTCTGGTAGTGCTTCAACTTCAACTTCAGAAAGTGGTTGGAGTAAGAGTCCGATCTTCTCAGTGACCGCTTTTGGCTCACCAACAATCGCAAGGGGAACCATTGTTTTGACTTTTTCTTTTAAGTTGACTTGATAGAAATCAACGTGAAGGGGGATCCGAAGTGGATATTGCATCTGGAGGTTTTTGATAAGTACAGGTCTGACCTCTCCTTCAATGGTAAGATCAACCAGCCCTGTTTCTCCGACTTCATTATAAACAGTGTCAAATTCTTTTTGATTGACTTGTACAGCTGTTGAGGCAAGGTCTTTACCGTAGACATTCGCCGGCAAAATTCCTTCTCGCCTGAGGGTTTTGATTTTTTTACCAAGAATTGTTCGTTTTTGTGCTGAGATAACTGGGTGTTTCATCGATTATTATTGTACAGAATATACATTCTGGTGACAAGTGTGCTGCAATTATAGTAAAGCAGAGCAAAGATGTCAAACTATGGGACAAGAGTAGGTGCTATAATATCTATCGAGATGCGCGTTTTGGGAATAGATCCTGGCATAGCAAGAACAGGATGGGGTGTTATCGAAAAAGAAAAAAATGAAGCGAGGGCGATTGCGTATGGGTGCTTTGAAACACCAAGTACTAAGGTACTTGCAGAACGTTTAAGGGATATTCATCAGTTTGTAGTAAAGTTACTAAACACACACGCTCCAGACGCACTCTCTATAGAAGACCTTTTCTTTAATACAAATGCAAAAACAGCGCTTGTTGTCGGTCAAGCCAGGGGAGTCGTGCTTCTTGCGGCAGCACAAGCAAAAATTCCAATTATTTCATATACGCCATTACAGGTAAAAATAGCTGTAACAGGATATGGGAGAGCAGAGAAGGCACAGGTAGGACAGATGGTAAAAACACTGCTGAAGCTTCGCGTGGTTCCAAAGCCTGATGACACCACCGATGCACTTGCAATTGCAATTACACATGCATTTTCTTTTAAGCGGTAAAAAGAAAAAGTCTTATTTATGAGTAGAAATAAACATTGTAAGGGAATATTGACAGGTAACAAGCGATATCATATAGTAATCCCAT
>Ga0209542_10019534_pt1 | contig 10835 bp, 10 predicted proteins | sample RifCSPhighO2_01_FD_184028 | JGI IMG/M metagenome (GOLD analysis project Ga0209542, IMG submission 184028) | Soil microbial communities from Rifle, Colorado - Rifle CSP2_plank highO2_0.1 (SPAdes) (version 2) | ecosystem: Environmental > Terrestrial > Deep subsurface > Rock core/Sediment ...
CCGGCCAACTCCATCGCCGTAAACAAAAGATCGTCCTGATAAACCAAAATCCCATATGATTTTTCAAGGAATTTTTCTGCTTTTGGATGGAAGTATTTTATTTTACTGCGACCTTGCTTGCGGGCGATGTATTCAGGAATATTGTTTATTGGTCCCGGACGATATAATGCAACCATGGCATTAATATCGTGAATGGTGGTTGGCTTAAGTTCCATAAGGTATTTTGTCATACCGGATCCGTTTAATTGGAAAAGTCCTTCAGTTTCACCCTTAGCCAACATTTCAAATGTTTTTTTGTCGTCAAAAGGAATTTTTTCTATATTAATGTCTGTGTTTTGATGTCTATGAACCAGAGAAACCGCATTTTCTAAAATAGTTAAATTTCGTATTCCCAAAAAATCAAGCTTGGTAAGACCAACACCATCCTCACCGACTGTATACATGTCGTATTGGGTAATAAGGTTGTCTTCTCCCTTTGGGTCAAATTGAATTGGAACGTATTCAGTCAATGGTTTTGGAGAAATTACCACACCAGCAGCGTGAACTGAAACGTGGCGGACCGTTCCTTCCAGCTTTTCTGCTATATCAAGAATTTGTCTGGCTTCCAGATCTAGCCCATAAAGATCTTTTAGTCCAGGTTCAATTTCCATAGCGTGTTTGATGGTCATTGGAAACCCTTGTGAACCCATGGGGATAAGTTTGGCGATTCGGTCTCCAACCTCATATGACTTTCCTGTGGCTCTCGCTACATCACGAACTGCTCCGCGTGCCAACATTGTTCCAAATGTTCCAATCTGAGCCACCTTGTCGGCACCATATTTCTTTTTGGCGTATTCAATCACTTCTTGTCTTCTGTTATCGGCAAAGTCCATATCTATATCAGGAGCTGAGGGGCGAAATGGGTTTAAAAATCTCTCAAACGGCAGTTGGAACTCTATCGGATTTACACTGGTAATTCCTGAAAGAAAAGCCACCAGAGAACCCGCAGCGGAACCACGGACTGTGGTGTATATGTTTGATTCATGAGCAAAACGAAGCAGGTCGGCAACGACTAAGAAATAGGGGGCATAGTTTTTACTTTTTATAATGTCTAGTTCATAACGTCTTCGCCCTTCAATTTCGGGGCTATTCTCTAAACCATGATCCTTTGCTCCTTGCAGTGTCAAGTCGTCAAGCATTTGGTTGGCTGTCTTGCCAGGTTCAAGAGCAAAGTCAGGGAAAATAAATTTACCCAAAGTTAAATCAACGTTACATCTTTCGGCAATCTTTTCCGTGTTTTCTACGGCCTCCGGAATGTCTTTGAACCATTCAAGAGCTTCCTGGGTTGAAATAAAATGATAATGTCCATTGCCGGCAAAAATAGCGGTGTCTCCGATGTCGGTATTGGTTGAAATGGCAACTAACGTTTTGTGGGCCAACGCGTCGTCGGGATGCAGATAGTGGGAGTCTTGAGTGGCAACTAGGGGAATATTAAGCTTATGGGATAGTTCAACGAGCATGTTTTTCCATTCTTGAAAAAACTCCACGTCTGGGTGGTGCATTATTTCTAAATAGTAATTTTCAGGACCAAAAATAGACTGATATTCTAAAATCACTTCTTCGGCCTTCTCTTTATTTCCAGATTGAATTGCACGTCCGAGTTCACTTCCGGGGCACCCCGAGAGTGCAATAAGGCCTTCAGAATTTTCACGGAGTAGGTCCTTGTCCACACGAGGTTTGTAATAGTAGCCCTCCAAATGGGCGGCAGTCGTAAGTTTTATTAGGTTTTGATAACCGGTGTTGTTTTTAGCTAAAAGTGTAAGGTGGTAACGTTTGTTATCAATGTGAGGTTCCTTTTGAAATCTGCTTCGGTTGGCAACATACGCCTCAACTCCGATTATGGGCTTTAATCCATTTTTTTTGCATGCCGTATAAAAATCAATCGCCCCATACATCACTCCATGGTCGGTCAGTCCGATTGCTGTCATGCCGTGTTCTTTTGCCATCTTCACCATGTCGTCAACTTTGGACATGCCATCAAGAAGAGAGTAGTGGGAGTGGGTATGGAGATGGACGAATTTCATGACCTAAGTTTAATTCTAAATATACAAAGGAGCAATTAGGAAAAAATGTTGATAACATAATTTTTGACAGTTCACACAACTTCTATGCATGACTGCGGGGTGTACCTTTTAAAATTCTGCCCCGACGACAATGTGTCGGGGCCCCGACTGAAACGTCGGGGCTAATTTTAAAAAGGCACACACCCTCCGCCGGTTGTTTGGGTAGTTTGTTGATGTTTGGCAATAGAAATCAAAGTGATAATTTGCAAAAATTTTGGTTTTGTGATATACTTTCTTTATGGTAAAAAAAATTAAATCTAAGATAAAAACAAAATATGGAGTTCATGACATTGTTCTAGAGAAAGATGATAAAGGATATGTTGTTGAGGCCCCTTACTTAGAAGGGGTTTTGAGTTGGGGTAAAAATATGAAAGAAGCTAAGGCCATGGTGAAAGAAGCAATAGAGTTATGCGTGGAGTGCTTAGTTGAAGAAAGGACCCACTTGTTGCATAAGCCACGGACAGGAGTTGCTGCTTAACCTTGCTTATACAAATCTTGTTATGAGTCTAATTCCGATACTTACTGCAAGGCAAATGTTGTCAATCCTGTTAAGAACGGGTTTTAAAATTCTTCATCAAAAAGGAAGTCATATACGATTAAAAAATTTAGTCACAAGAAAGGTTACAACAATTCCAATGCATACTGGGGATTTAACAAGAAAATTGATGACAAAAATTCTTAAACAATCCGGGCTGTCGTTAAGAGAAATTTTAAGGTTAAAATAAATATCTAAAAAACCAACATGGCAGTACCACGTCATCACATGTCAAAAGGCAAGCAGGGCCGGCGCCGAAGCCACCTTGCTCTAAAACCAAAGAATTTGGTCAAGTGTTTGCATTGCTCAAAAATGATATTATCCCACACTGTTTGCAAATTCTGCGGGTATTATAAAGGTGCCGAAGTGGTGAATGTTCTCGCTAAAGAATTGCGAAAAAGAGAGAAAAAAATGAAATCATAAGACCCAATAGTTAATTAAAAATGGCATCAAGACACCTATCAAGATCAGTTGCTATGCAATCACTCTACGAGTGGGATTTTAGGGGTAGAAAGCAAGAAGAACTGCCTAAGACAGTGGAGAGGAATGTAAAAGAATTTGCGGCTGGTTTGGAGGATACAACATTTGTTTTTCAGCTGATTGATGGTGTCATGAAACATCTTCCCGAGTTGGACAAGATAATTGAGAAAGCCGCACCTCAATGGCCATTAGAACAGATTGCTGTTGTAGATAGAAATGTTCTTCGTTTGGGGCTTTATGAATTGCTTTTTGGAAACAGAGAAGAGGTTCCACCTAAAGTCGCAATAAATGAGTCAATAGAATTGGCTAAATCATTCGGAGGAGATTCTTCCGGAAAGTTTGTTAATGGTGTTTTGGGAACGGTTTATAGAGAAATAGGGGAGCCGGGAAAAGATGACGTTCCAAAAAAGAAAGACAAAGAAAATAGTACAGAAGAAACAGAAAAATTAAACGAGCTCGAAGATAAGTAATTACAGTGGAACTCGGGGGCCTGCCCCTCATCACCCCGGACGGGTTCGGTCTTGCTAGACCTCCACGCGACCGGGGTCCCCACTCGGGCCACCCCTCGTTCTCTTAATTGATTGCTTATCTTCTCGCTCGCTGTTAATTATGTCAGAAGACAATCTCATTCAATTAGAAAATAAAATAGATACAAAATTTAAGGATAGAAACATCCTTATTCAGGCGTTGACCCACCGTTCATATTTGAACGAAAACCCCAAGTGGGGACAGGACCATAATGAACGGCTTGAATTTCTTGGCGATGCCGTTTTGGAATTGGTGGTTACGGAATATCTATATAAAAATTATCCAAATCCCGAAGGTGAAATGACAAATTGGCGGGCCGCTTTGGTGAACGCCGTTATGCTTGCAAGAGTTGCGACAGAATTTGATTTAAATGACCACATTCTTTTATCTAGGGGTGAAGCCAGAGATACTGGTCGTGCCCGGCAGTATATTTTGGCAAATGCGATGGAATCTCTTATTGGAGCTATTTATCTTGATCAGGGGTATGAGGCATCGGAAAAATTCATAAGTAAATTTATCCTGAAAGAATTGCCAGGAATTATAGAAAACCAACTATATAGAGATGCTAAAAGTTTATTTCAAGAGAAGGCTCAGGAAAAAGTGGGAGTTACTCCGACCTACGAGGTGCTAAAAGAATGGGGACCTGATCATGCGCGGAATTTTCAGGTGGGCGTATTTTTGGAAAAAGAAATGGTTGGAGTGGGCGACGGTCCCTCAAAACAGGAAGCTCAGCAAGTGGCAGCATCGGATGCACTCAAAAAGAAAGGGTGGTAGAGTTGATTTTTTAAAGCATTTTTGGTATTATCTTCACACATGTTAAAGATACGTTTATCAAGGATAGGAAAAAAGGGACAGGCCTATTTTAGGGTTGTTGTCGTGGAGCACACAAAGAAACCCAAAGGCGAATATTTGGAACTTTTGGGTACTTATAATCCTCACGAAAAAATACTGAATGTTAAGAAGGATAGAATTGAATACTGGGTATCAAAAGGTGCTCAACCATCTCCGACGGTAAACAACTTGCTCGTAAACTACAAAATTTGGGACAGGCCTAAGGTCCAAAGCTGGAAACCAAAAGTAAAGCCAAAAACTGAAGTTCCCAAAGAAAAATCAGCTTCAGTAGAATCAGAACCAGAACAGGTCACAGCAACAAGTTAAAAAGAGTCCTACCAGAAGGGCTCTTTTTTAGTTTTAATAAACTTGCTACCGTATAGGGATGTGTGGAATATTTGGATTTATCAGCAAAGACAAAATAAAAGGAATCCCTCTTGTCATAGGTGCCCTGAAGCGTTTGGAATATAGAGGTTATGACTCTGCGGGAATCGTAGCTATTAGTTCTAATAAGGTTTTGTATCAGAAAAAGTCCGGCAGAATATTTGAGTTGGAAAAATGTTTGGATAACGACTTTGAATCCAATATCGCTATAGGTCACAACCGTTGGGCTACTCATGGTCAACCGACCGATAAAAATGCCCATCCTCACCACGATTGTCATAAAAAAATATTTCTTGTCCACAACGGGATTATTGAGAATTACAAAGAGTTAAAGGACAGACTTATTGAGAATGGTCATAGATTTTTATCGGATACGGACACGGAAGTGGTTGCCCACCTTGTTGAAGATTTTTTGGATAAAAAAAATTACAGTTTTGAGGAAGCTGTTCGGCTTAGTTTAAAATCAATAATCGGGACATATGCTTTGGTGGTTATTAACAAAAACGATCCGGACAAGCTTATTGTGGCGCGCAACTCTAGTCCGCTATTGGTTGGTTTTTCTGACAAATGTAAATACGTTGCTTCAGATGCGTCTGCCCTTTTGCCCCATACTCGAAAAGTAGTTTACTTAAATGATGGAGAGTTTGCCGTTTTGACTCCTGACGACTTCAGGATTGCTACTCTGGACAGAAAAATAGTTTCTCGCGAGCATGAAAAGATTGACTGGTCTGAAAATGTGGCTCAAAAAAACAACTTTCCACATTTCATGCTGAAGGAGATTTTTGAAGAGCCGGACGCTGTCCGAAATGCTATTCGAGGGAGAGTAATTATTCAAGATGGTTTAGCTAAATTGGGAGGGTTAGAGTTAAAAGAAAAAGATTTAAAAAAAATAAACCGCTTAGTTATTTCTGCTTGCGGGACGGCACATATAGCTGGTCTCGTTGGTGAATATATGCTTGAAGAAAATGCCGGAATACCTGTAGAAGTTGAATATGCTTCAGAGCTTAGATATAAAAAACACACACTTGATTCAAAAACAGCTTTGTTGACCATTAGCCAGTCAGGAGAAACTGCCGACACTCTCGGATCGCTAAAAGAAGTAAAACGAAAGGGAGTTTTGACTTTGGGCATTGTAAATGTTGTCGGTTCTTCAATTGCTCGTGAAGTTAGTGTTGGGATATATAATCACGCTGGATCGGAAATAGGAGTGGCATCAACCAAAGCTTTTGTATCACAGCTTTCAGTTCTGGCTATTTTATCCTTGTTTCTCGGAAGACAGAGGAATATTTCTTTAAGTACCGGCAGAAAAATAGCTGAGGAGTTGGTTTCTTTGCCAAAGAAAATGGAAGAGGTTTTGAAGCTTAACGGTCAAATTAAAAAGATTGCCCGTAAATACTATAAATATAATAATTTTCTTTTTCTTGGCCGGAAATATAACTATCCGATAGCTTTGGAAGGGGCCTTAAAATTAAAAGAAGTTTCTTACATCCACGCCGAGGGACATAGTGCAGGAGAGATGAAGCACGGACCAATTGCTTTGATAGATAAAAATTTGCCGACCGTGGTTATTATTCCTTCGGATAGTGTCTATGAAAAAGTTGCAAGCAATATACAGGAAATAAAAGCCAGACGTGGTAAGGTAATTGCTATTGCTACTGAGGGGAACAAAGAAATAGCAAAAATTGCTGACGAGGTTATTTATATTCCCAAAACATTGGAAATGCTTACTCCAATTCTTTCGGTTATGCCGTTACATCTTTTTGCATACCATGTCGGTGTTCTGCGAGGGTATGACGTAGACAAGCCACGTAATCTTGCAAAATCGGTGACTGTTGAATAAGATGATGTCATGAAAGTTATACAAGTTGACTTAAACAAGGGTTATTCTGACGTTATTCGCGAAACGGTTAATGTTTTAAATTCAGGCGGAACTATTATTTATCCAACGGATACTTTGTATGGTTTGGGTGCGAATGCTATTAACGAAATAGCCGTCAGAAAGATATTCAGGATAAAAGACAGAAGCTTTTCTAAACCCCTGCCAGTGATTGTTAGGGATTACTCATGGGTGAAAAAATTGGCTAACATAAAACCTGGCAATGAAGAAATCATGAAAAAGGTGTGGCCTGGGAAGGTTACTATTGTTTTAACAAAAAAAGATATTGTTCCCGACGTGCTAACTGCGGAATTAAATTCTGTCGGGATAAGAATTCCTGATTATATGTTTGTTGACCGGTTGTTGGCTAAATTTGGCCGTCCTTTAACGTCAACGTCAGCCAATATCTCAGGACAGGAACCGACTAATGACATTAATAAAATTATAGAAGTTTTTTCTAAATCTATTATAAAGCCTGATTTGATAATAGACGCAGGGATTTTACCAAAATCTGAACCGTCTATGATTATTGATTTGACCGGTAGTAAGCCTAAAGTTTTAAGAATAAGTTCGACAAAACCTGAAAAACTTTTGGAGCTGCTTGAATTAGGAGTTAAATAATTTAGAATTAGTGGAGGAGTACAAATAGATGGATTTAATATTAGAGAAATTTAATTTGGGTGGATTCAGGTTGATAAATGATTTAGCCGGACAGAATGTCTGGTTAGATAAGTTTATGATTTTTGCGGCCGACAAGATGGGCTATTTTTTGATTGTTTTTGTTCTTGTTATTTTTTGGAAAAAGAGTTATTTCAAAAGAGCAGTTTTCGTATCCCTTGGCTCGGCCATAGTTGTCCGGCTCCTACTTGTCAGTCTGATACGTTATTTATTCTATTCACCCAGACCGTTTTTAATTTTGGAAAACATGAATCAGCTAATGAACCACGCCACGGAATCTTCTTTTCCTTCGGGCCACACAACATTTTATTTTGCGATGGCCACCGGTGTTTATTTTTATAATAAAAAAGCCGGCCACATCTACTTGATATTAGCCGGACTATTAGGTTTTGCCCGTATTTTTGTAGGAGTTCACTGGCCCTTGGATATCTTGGTCGGAGCAGTTCTAGGTATTTTTACCACTTATGTTATGGAGCGATTCGTTTCTCCAAGGCTTTCAATTCTTGCTTAAGATATCTTCTTTGTTCACGACGATTTTCATACAAGGTCATTGCTGACCAAATTATCCGTTCAAGTGGATCCAAAACGCCCTTTTCTTGTTTCGTATTCAAAGCTTTTTTCACGAGTCTCCTCTTTTTGTTATCAAGAGTTCCCATTAATTCCCGATAAGTCCAAATCTGTAGTCTTGTTTCGCTGATATTGACCATACACCCTTTCAAAATAAAAAACCTGAATTATGATACTACAGTTTAAAAACTTAGGCAAGTTTTTCCAACGTGGTGCAGTATTCTTGAATTAGTCCGAACCGCTTTCGCCGCCTGCGGCGGCGAGGAAGTCCCCCCGCGAAAATCCGAAAAGGCGGCGGAGCCGCACGAATGACAATTTCAAGTTTTTCTTTGGCGGATTCGGATTTACTGAAATTCTAGCGAATTTAAGTCTCGGCGGCAAATTCTTTGTTCTTTGAGTTTATAAAAAGAAAAAATCCGCCGTTCGCGTTTGCTACTAGGCGGATTGTTGATGGGTGCGGCGAGTACTTACGCCGCGACAGCTTCCTTGAACGTCTTGTCGAAGGAGACGACACGATCGATGTAGCTCTCCTTCTCGGCATAGCCCGCGATCGCATCTCGCAACTCCTCGGAGGTCAGTTGAATCCCCACTTCATCGAGCGCATCGACGGAAGTGAGTGGGATGTTGTGCCACTTGCTTGCGAAATCATCCCAGTCGTAGATGTAGAGCCCGGCGCCGAAACACACATTGAGTCCGCTCCCGGAACCGGCACCAGTTAGAGTGCCGTTGCCTCGCACTTGACGGACAACGATGAGGGAGCCGATCATAGAACGCGAGTTGAGCCGCAAGAGAGCATCGTCGTTGTTTACGTACTCGATCATCGTCTGCAACTTCTCCCGTTCGGAGAGACCCTCGAACCTGTCGTTTCCGAGATCGAGCCCGAGATACCGCGAGTGAATGCTCGCGATGAGCTCATAGATGTCTCGAGGAATGCTTTTCGCCGCCCGTCGTCTCTTCAGAATACCAAACATAGTTTCTTCTCCTTTCAAGGTACGATTTCTTGCTTGAGTACCTTACTCAAGCGTCGTGGCAAGTATACTGTAAGTTTCAATAAAAGTCAAGGTCTTGTGCGAAAATAAAAAACAGCCCTATTTCAGGCCATTTTTAACTCCTAAAATCTTATGAAAATTTTTCTTTTCTACTTCTACAAAATATGGTTCGAGCCGATGTTTTTTCTGGGTTCTTTTGCGGTTTTGATTCGTGCGGCTCCGCCGCCTTTTCGGATTTTCGCGGGGGGACTTCCTCGCCGCCGCAGGCGGCGAAAGCGGGTCGGACTAATTCAAGAATACTGCACCAGATTGGAAATGTCAAAGATTCAGATGTCGCCTCGCTTCGCTCGGCGACCAAATCGTATGGATTTTTCGGGGCAAAAAGAAATTCCCGATTCCGTTAGAAGTAGAAAAGAAAAAATTTTAATCATTAACTAACAAAAACTATGAAATACATACTTTACGCTCGTAAATCAACAGAAGAAGATGATCGACAGGTCTTGAGTATTGAAGCTCAACTTGTTGAGCTCAAAGAATTTGCCGCCAAAGAAAAACTTGAAATTGTCGCTTCCTTTCAGGAAGCCAAAACCGCAAAAGAACCCGGGCGAATTAAATTCGCAGAAATGTTGTCATTTTTGGAACAAGGAAAAGCGGATGGGATTATTTCATGGCATCCCGATAGATTAGCAAGAAACAGCGTGGATGGCGGAAAGATTATCCATTTTGTTGATCGCGGCTTGATTCGTTCCCTCAAATTTCCCTGTTTCTGGTTTGAACCAACGCCCCAAGGATTATTCATGCTGAACATTGCTTTTGGACAATCAAAATACTTCGTGGACAACTTGCGAGAGAATGTAAAAAGAGGTTTACGCCAAAAAATACGCAATGGCGTATGGCCAAGCTGGGCTCCGGTGGGATATACCAATAATACCAAAACAAGAGGTATTGATGTTGATAAAGATAAATCTCCTTTAGTGAAGAAAATCTTTGAAATGTATGCCACCGGAGCATATCCCCTCAATTCTCTTGCAAATTGGTGTGAGAAAAAGAAACTACTCACAAATGCCGGAAATAAAATCTCATTGAGCAATGTTCAGCATATCCTACAAAACCCCTTCTACATTGGTTTGATGAGATACAAAGGGGAAATTCATGAGGGAACACACGAGCCGTTAATCTCAAAGAAACTTTTTGATTCGTGCCAAGAAGTTATGACAAAGCGCGGCAGAGTGAGACCAGACAGAAAACACAATTTTGCTTTTCTTGGCCTGATGAAATGCGCCTCGTGCGGTTGCTCAATCACCGCACAATACGCTAAAGGCAACGGTGGTATTTATACTTACTATCGCTGTACGAAAAAACGAGGCGTATGCCAAGAAAAGTATCTTGGCGAAAATATGCTTGTCGAACAAATCAAAAACTTCCTTCAAAGAGTTTCTTTGTCGAGCCAAGACACTGAAAAAGTTTTGGCGGCGTTGAATAACGAAGAAACGCAAGCAAAAGAACAAGCGCAAGGTGAAGTGGTAAATCTCAAAGTGCAGTTATCGCAAATTGAAACAAGGGTCCAAAAATTACTCGATGTGTACTTGGAGGACGCACTTACGCAAAAAGAATACGCCGCCAAAAAAGAAAACTTGGTATCCGAAAAAGTTCGGCTGGTGGAGAAAATCACCGACTTTGAGACAAAAGGGTTGTCTTGGCTCGAACCGGCTCGTGAGTTTGTAAAGTCCTTGAATCAAGCCACTAATTTACTTGAATCAGAAAATCTTTCCGAAATGACAACATTTCTGAAAAACATCGGCTCGAACCATATTTTACGGAATCGGGAATTTCTTTTTGCCCCGAAAAATCCATACGATTTGGTC
>Ga0209542_10019536_pt1 | contig 10834 bp, 19 predicted proteins | sample RifCSPhighO2_01_FD_184028 | JGI IMG/M metagenome (GOLD analysis project Ga0209542, IMG submission 184028) | Soil microbial communities from Rifle, Colorado - Rifle CSP2_plank highO2_0.1 (SPAdes) (version 2) | ecosystem: Environmental > Terrestrial > Deep subsurface > Rock core/Sediment ...
TGGAAAGAAGAAGAAGATGTCTGAAGCACTTGCTCAAGAGATAATAAGTGCCTTTGATTCTAGTGCTGAAAGTTATGCATATGGAAAGAAGAATGAAGCTGAAAAACAAGCGGATAGCGCAAGATAAGTTTATAATATATAATAATTATAAGTTTTTGAACGATCTAACTTTCATTCTTCATAATAGCCTTATCTAAATCTTTTTTATCTACTTTCTTTACTCTTTCTTGAAATTCAGAAATCATCTTAGTTAAATTATCTGAAAGCATTTTCTTAACTTCTCCACTAAGTAATATGCCTTTTCTATAATCTTCAAATAATTTTTTGCTATCTTTTTGATTAAGAAAGTATCTTGATAAATAAAGGCAGGAAACATCTACATGGGGGTCTCCGCCTAGTTTTCTATGCTTTTCTATAGTCTTTTGTCCTCCAGAGAAAGCTTTTCCAATTTTATTTACAATTGATTTTTTATCATCGTGAAAAAAGATTGCATTGTTCTTTGATTTCGACATCTTTGCTCCATCTGTTCCAGGCATAAATGTCGAATGTAAAATTGAAGGTTTTTCATAGCCTATTCGTGAAGCAATATCTCTACATATTCTGATATGTGCATCTTCATCAGGTCCAATAATGACTAGTACATTTTTTATTCCAAATTTATGTTGTGGAAACAATATATGGGCTGCCTGAATTGTAGGATAAAAGTGCAATCCTATATTATCTTCATTAGCATATCCATAAGTCGCTTTTATTTCAGAGAGATTGACTTTTTTGGATAATTTTATTGCTAAATTATAGATATTAGTATATATCTGATCTATAATAAAATAAGTTTTATGAGGATCAAAACCATATGCCAGCAATTCTTTAACTAAAATGAGTGAATTTTTAAGGGCTTCTTCTTGAGTCTCAACTTTTCCAGCCACATAAGACTCATCATCTGAAATTGGAATAAAAACTGGAATTCCATATTCTTTCTGGAAATAAAGATTTGTGTCAAATACAGGTTTATGTCCTAAATGAATAGTTCCAGAAGCATTAAAACCCGACACTATTGCACATTTTTCTTTATTTTTTAATGCTCTCAAGAATTTATCAAAATCTCTATGAGAATAGATTAAATTCTTTTCAAAAGTATAAAATTCGGGCAGATCTTTTATATTGGAAATAGGGGTAGCTCCAAATTCCTTGACTAATTTCTCATTACTTATCTTTAATATATCTTCAGCCATAACTAATATACTATAAAATACAATATAAACGTTTCTAATAAAATTTCTAATGAAATTTATAATAACCTTTTTATAGTCTGTAATATGTATGTCTAAAAGATGATGTTTGATTTTGTAGTAATAGGGGCAACTGGTATGCAGGGTCGAATTGTGACTCGTGATCTTCTTGAGAATGGTTATTCTGTATTGCTATGTGGAAGAGATAAAAAAAGAGTTGAACATATATTAAAGAAATATAAAAAAACAAAATTTGAATATCTTGATGCTCGAGAGATTGAAAAGATGACTCATGCATTTAAGCGCTCTGGCGCAAATATTGTTGTTAATTGTGTTGAAGGAGACTGGAATTTGAACGTTCTTAAGGCTACAATTAAATCTGGAATGCATTCTATAGATTTAGGTTCTGAGATACCTATGACTAAAGAACAATTTGCATTATACAATGTATTAAAAGAAAAAGGATTAACTCACATTACAGGTTGCGGTTCTGTTCCTGGAATAGGGAATGTACTCCTTAATTTTGCGGCATATAAATTTGATTCCATTCATTCTATTGAAGTTGGTTTTGCATGGAGTTCTAATATAAAAAAATTTGTAGTTCCGTTTTCAATGGAAAGTATAATAGAAGAATTTACTGAACCTGCTACTAATATTAAAGATGGGAAATTTGTTAAGTCTAGGCCAATGGATTCTTTAATTAAAACAAAGGAACCATTTGTTGGAAAAGAAGATTGTATGTTTGTACGCCATCCAGAGACATACACATTTTATCATTATTTTAAAGATAAGGGTTTAAAGAACGTTAGATTTTATGCTGAGTTTCCACCTCATTCTTTTGATGTAATAAAGAGCCTAATAGATTTAGGTTTTGGTAGTCAGGAAACGGTTTTGATTGATGGAAAACATCATGTTAAACCAATTAATGTTGTAACTGAAACTCTTAAAGATTTGAAAGCACCGAAAGGATACAAAGAAAAAGAAAATCTGTGGCTTAAGCTTTATGGCAAACATAAAGGTAAAACTAAGGATATGCTTATTGAGTGCATAGTTGGAACAAACAAAGGATGGGAAGGTGCAGGATGCAACATTGATACTGGAATGCCTGCAAGTATAATTGCACAAATGATTAAAGAAAAAATAATCACTGAAAGAGGGAGTTTTGCTCCAGAGGCAATTGTGCCTCCAAAACCATTTTTCCATGAATTGAAGAAGCGTAATATGATTGTTTATGAGAATGGGAAAAGAATAAACTAATAATATGGCATTTATAAAAGCTGGATTTACTGGGGGATTTATTGGAATTGTTTTAAGTGTTTTAGATATATTTGTTAATTCTAGGTTTATAGAAAAATTATCTTCTGTTGGGTTATATGTTGCAAGTTATTTTGGGAAAGTTTGTGTAAATACGAATGATTTTGAATGTTCTTTAATTGAAAAATTTACTACTCTTATTGCAATATTAGTGGGTAACTGCATAGCTTATTTCATTCTATTTGCATTGGCTAGTTTAGGCATAAGTTTAATTAAAATGTGGTTTGTTTCTTCAAAATCTAAGGCGTTAGAAAAACAAGTTACTTTACAGCCTTCTGTGGAACCTATTAGACCACAAACACAGGTTTTAGAAAATGTTCAACAGGTGCAACAGGCAGTGGTTGAACCAAAAGTTTTAGAAGTTGAACAACCGACTTCGCAAGCAATTCTTCCAGCAAGGGTAAGGCTTGAAAAACGTAAAATTAAAGAATCTCGTCCTAAGAAAAAAGCAAAGATTTCTAAAAAATCTAGAGGATAAACTTGAGTTTGCTTGTGGGCGAACTTAGGATAAATCTATATTTTATCAGTTAATTTCTTTGTTAATTTGTCAAAATCTGATTCTATTTTTTGAGTTTTATTAAACTTTTCATATTCTTTAAATGCTTTATCTTCCGCTTCATTAAAGGATCTCTTACCATTATCAATTAGTACTTTAAATTCATTAAATTCTAAAAATTTGTTAACGCTTTCAGATAAATCTTTCATTTTCATAGTGTTTCTATTCTCTATAATTCTCTCAATATAATCAAAAAATCCAGATATTGTCCTTTCTAATTGTTTTATCTCTTTTTCAGTTAAATAGTTTTTTGCAATAATTGTATCTGATTTTAGTATTCTGCCTTTTGGAGAATTCTTCCATGTGAGTAGCCCCATAAAATGTTTTTTTGCATCTGATTTATTATAAATTATTTCTGCAGCGGTTTGACCCGAGATTGCATAATGAAATTTATTCTGAATCATTGAATAAAATTCTTTAGTGAGGTATGAATTTTTATCATGTCAAAGTGTTTCCCTAAAACCCCATTCTTTAGAATGTGGTCAACACTTTGAGCATCCAAAAATCGAGCACCTTTTCAAACCACGACTTTTAAGTCGTGGTGGTGCATCGATTTTTTGATAATCTATACTACACTCTGCAAAGATATCAGTTATCTTTTGATATATTCTTCTTTCACTTGCTCGTATCGAACGGACTCTTTCTAATAATTCTTCAAAGTAGTCTTTTTCAAAATACATTCCATTTTTGAGATTATCATCGTTTATAGCAAATCCTTTGATAATGTACTCTTTCAAAACTTTAGTAGCCCAAATCCTAAATTGTGTAGCTTGCTTCGAGTTAATTCTATAGCCTACAGCTATAATTATGTCTAAATTATAGAAAATTTGTTCTCGTTCGATATCTCTGTTTCCTTCTCTTTGAACTATTCGAATTTTTCGAGTAGTTGAAGTTTCTTCAAGTTCTTTAGAATCAAATATTTCTTTTAAATGATAATTAATTGTGTTAACTTCTACCCCAAATAACTCACCCATCTTTTTTTGTGTGAGCCAAATATTCTCGTCATACATAGATACTTCTATTTTAATATCTCCTTCAGAAGACTTATATAATAAAAATTCTTGTGCCCTATCTCTTGGATTTAGCTCTTTAGCCATATAACTAAATATGTAGAAAGGTTTTAAGTTTTGTTACTCTTTGAAATTTGGATAATAAATTATGAAACTAGTTTCATAAAAGCGCTTTTATACTCAGCTTCATTTCAAATAACATGACTTTAAAAGAATTTAATCAGTTTATGGGAAAAGGTGACTCTGGAAACAGTTTCCTCAAAAGTGTATTTATTTCTCTTGTAGTTTCATTTTCTGTTTTTTTAATCTTATATTTTTCTAAATTAAAAGAAATAGAAAATTTTATCCCTAAATATGGATTTTACCTATTTCTTGCAATATTAAGTTATTCATTAATTATACCTTCATTAAAACATATTAGACCATATAAAGAATTTCCTTGTATGGGTGGAATGATGGTTGGAATGACTCTTGGAATGATTTCTGGATTTTTAGCTGGATTCTTTATTGGAGCTACAAACGGAATATTCTGGGGGAATGTATTTGGAATCATGGTTGGTATATTATTTGGGGTCTGGGGAGGGAAATGTTGCGGAATTATGGGTGTGATGGAAGGAATGATGAGTGGTTTTATGGGTGGGCTAATGGGAGCAATGACTGCATTAATGGTGTTTAATGATAACTTAAAGGCAATGTCCATAATAATTTTTGTAATCTCTTGTGTAATAATAATTGGTTTAAACTTTATGATTTATAAAGAAACTAAAAGTGAGACTAGAAATCATGAAGATAACTTACTTAATGCTATATTAAGTTTCATATTAACAACTTTAACTATTTGGATAATGATTTATGGGCCAAGGAGTGCCTTGCTACAATGAAAATTCCTAAATTTTCAAGTATTCGCAATAAGAGGTATTGCTTCATACAATGAAACCTTCAATTTATCTAATTGGAATAATTTTAATCCTTGTTATTTTTGGATTCATTTTAGTAAAGGGGAATTCATCAGGAGATCTAATTTCAAAAACTAATAATGGTGAAATACAAAATGTTGTTCTAAGTTTAAAAGATTACAATTATTTTCCAAATACTGTAACAGTAAAAGCAGGTAATACAGTAAGAATAAGTTTAGATTCAAGTGTTGTAGGTTGTTTAAGAGATTTTACAATAAGAGATTTTAAGATTAGAAAATACCTTAAAACTCAAGAAGATTATGTTGAATTTACTCCAACAAAAAAAGGAAAATATACATTTGCGTGTTCCATGGGTATGGGAACAGGAGTATTAATAGTAGAATGAATGATGAACATAGAGAATAACGAGAAATTTAGAAAAATCTATAAGCTCAATTACGCTGATTGAAATATGGATAATAAAAAATTGGGAGTTATATTACTAATAATTGGATTTGCTGTTGGTGGAGTTTTTTTATATCTCATTTCAAATCTTGAAACACAAAGCAGAGAATTAGGCTGTTTTGCTAACGAGAATTGTATAGGTGTTGAACGCGCTTTAAGTTTTAGCCATATTGCTGTAGGAATATTTTCTTTTATTTTTGCACTTGGATTTTATCTTCTTGTATTTAACAAAACCGACAAAGTAGATAGGTCTATAATTAAAAAATTAGAAGAAGAAAATAAACAAAAAATCGAAGATATGAAGTTTGAGATTATTATGAAAGCCCTTGATCCTTTTGAGCAAAATGTAGTAAAGGCCGTACGTGAACAAGAAGGGATTACACAAAACACCCTTAGACTGCGACTCGATATGTCAAAAGCAAAACTAAGTTATGTTTTACAAGAGCTAGAAAAACGTGGAATTATCAGGAGAATTGAAAAAGGCAAGACTCTTGCAATATATATGAAAATATGAAAATTGAAGATTTTGCTTATATTGTTGAAACAGAAAAGACATTTGATGAGGCAGTCGTCTCAGTTTTAAAAGCAGTAGACAAAAAGGGTTGGACTTTATTCAATATTTATGATGTAAAAGAAAGATTGGCAGCAAAAGGCTTTACGCAACAACCATTAAAAATTATTGAAATTTGTTCTGGAAAATATGCAAACCTTTTTTTAAACAAAAATAGGCTAATATCTCTTTGTATGCCTTGTAAAATAAATGTTTTAGAAGAAAATAAAAAGATTAAGATAGTTGGAATGAATCCAACTATGATTTCACAGTTCTTTTCAGAAATTAGTCTAAAAGAAGCAGAAGAAGTTGAAAGAGATATTAAAGAAATAGTAGACAACTCCAAATAGATAAATAATGCCTCTAATTTGCCTTTATGAACGGTCTAAAGCCTAAATTTGAGCTTTTTAGCCATTTTTGAGACCATCGTTCAGACCCTAATTACTATAAGCTTTGTTTTTTACATTTCTTTATGAAAAAGATGAAAGGAGGTATCAGTATGATAGACGAAAAAAATCATAAGATTGAAGAGAAAAAAGATACAATAACTATTAAGAAAGATGATTTGTGGAAATATTCTACATTTGTATTAATTGGAATTGTAGTTTTGATGGTTATTTTCTTTGTTTTACCTGGTAAAGGTACTACACAGAATGTTATTGCAAATAATCCTTCACCAACTACTGGACAGCCATTAGCTGCTGTTGAAGTAAGTGAAGACGATGATGCAGTTTTAGGCGATGAAGATGCTCCTGTAACTATTATAGAATTTTCAGACTACCAATGTCCTTTCTGCAGAAAGTTCTGGCAGGAAACACTGCCGAGCATTGAAAGAGATTACATTGCAAATGGAAAGGTAAAATTAGTTTTCCGTGACTTTCCATTAGGATTCCATGATGGTGCAATTCCTTATGCAAATGCAGCTAATTGTGCTCGTGAAAAAGCTGGAGATGAAGGGTACTTTAAGATGCATGATAAAATATTTGAAGAACAGAATATATTAGAGGGTGGTTCTGTAAAATCAACTGTTCAATATGTTGGAGTTGATACTCTGAAAAAATGGGCTAAAGATATAGGTTATAATATAGACTCGTGCATTGATTCAAACAAATATGCTGATGAGATACAGAAGGACCTGAGTGAAGGATCTGCAAGCGGAGTTCAAGGAACACCTGGATTTTTCATTAATGGAAAACCTATTTCAGGAGCACAACCTTATTCAGTCTTCAAGCAATTGATTGATAGCGAACTGTAAAACAACTTTGATTTTTACTTTTTTGATTTTATAAAAAATGGCAGAAAAAACAAAATGTGAGATTTGTGATAGAAACTTCAAAAATGAAGATGGTCTAGCAATGCATAACTTAGCTAAACATTTAGAAAATGTAAAAAAAGATAAGCCATTTATCTACAATATAAATGGCGATAGTTCATCAATTAAAAAAATAAGAAACTGGGGGATAATTATAGGAGTTATTGGTATTTTAATTTGGGGAATTATTGCATTAATTCCAAATAGTGGGGGACTTCCCCCTACTGATATACAAGGCCATATAGAATCAAATCCCCAGTCACATGTGTTAAAAAAACCTATGCGAATTGAGATTCAGAAGCATATGCTGGAGCATGCTGATGGTGTTGAAAAAGGAAAGGGGGGAGTTATAATAAACTATAATTGTAAAGATTATGTATGCGAAGATAAACTAATAGAAAATCTTGAAAGTTTTGCCAGCCAGTACGATTATGTATATGTTGCACCATTTAAGGGAATGAGCTCAAAAATAATCCTAACAAAATTAGGCAGAATTCAAACATTTGAAGAATATGACTTTGAATCAATAAAACAATTTATTGAATTTTAATAATATGAAAGATAGTTTTACCAACATAAGTAAAATATTTTCTCAAAAAAAATATTTCTTTTTCTTATTTAGTATATCTCTTATTTTCTTTGTATTAAACGTGACAATAAAAAATTTTAATACTGTTAAAAGAATTTTTTCTGTAGGAATATTAGAAGGAATTATTTTCTTTAGCACACTTATTATTGGATTTAAAGAGACTGTTCCAGTTGCTACATTTATTTTAGTTATTATAATTAGTTTACTTACAGGGTTACTTTTTACAGTTATGATTTATAAAGTGGCATCTATGCGAAAAATAAGCGGGCAGTTAGGATTATTTGGCGTGATGGGTGTTTTCCTAGGGGTTTTTATTCCTGGCTGTGTTGCTTGTAGTGTAGGTGTACTTGGAGTTTTAGGAATAACCGGATCTACGCTCGCACTTTTGCCCTTTAAAGGATTAGAACTACAAATTATCTCTATTGTTCTTCTCTCTTTTGGAATATTATATTCTTCTTGTAATATCTCTAATTCATGCTCAGTAGATTATAGCAGAAGAAGAGGAAAGTTTATAATCAAAGAAAATCTGATAAAATAACAAAATGAGAAATAAAACATTTTTGATATTAATAGTAGCAATAATATTGGTTGGAAGTTTTATATTTATGCGCCCTAGTAGTTTAATAACTGGAAATGATATTGTGAGTGGAAATGGAGAGATGCAAAAGGTCATTTTAAGTGAAAAAAATTTGAATTATTATCCAAATACCTTTACTGTTGAAGCAGGGAAACCAGTTGAGTTAACGCTGGATAATAGTGTAAAGGGATGCCTTAGATCTTTTATTATTCGTGATTTAGGCGTTTCTAAATATGCAAAGGCACTTGCAGACAAAATAATTTTTACACCCACTAAAAAAGGAAGTTTTACTTTTACGTGTTCAATGGGTATGGGCTACGGAACTATAATTGTAATATGATTGAATGTTAAAGCAATTTTTTAGAAAGCCATATATTTATTGGGTTTTTGGAATTCTAGGGTTATATTTGGGTTTGAATATATTTTTAAGTGGATTTTATAACACAATTCCATTAATTTTCAGATATGCTTCAACAGTTAGCTGGTTAAAACTTGGTCTTTCATTAATAGCTACAATTACCATAGGTGTCCTTGTATCTTTTAATACAATTATGGTATTTATTAGTTATAAACAAAGAAAAATATGCAATGGCAAAGGTGTAGCAAGTATTTCGGCAGTAGGCGGACTGTTAGTGGGGGTTTGCCCTTTATGTATCACAGGAATATTTCCTTTAATTTTAGGAACTCTTGGAATAAGTTTTAGTTTTGCAAGTTTACCATTTCAAGGATTGGAGATACAAGCGATTATTATTACAATGTTACTGATTAGTTTAAAAATTATGACTCATAAAAAGAATAAATTAATATAATTAAGATAGGGCAGAAACATTTAAATAGCCATATGTTATTAAATATCATATGATAAATAAAAGCATATTACAGGAATGCCATAAGAAAGGCTTTAGCTCTGAAGAGATGTATGGGGCATATAAGATATTCTTTGGCACTTTAGTTTCTGAACCAAGATTAAAAATAATCAATCTGCTAATGAATGGAAAAAAGAATGTCTCTGAAATTATGAAAGAAATGGATATGAATCAAACTACCGTTTCACATGATTTGGCAAGATTAAAGCAATGTGGTTTTGTTAATTCTGAAATTGATAAAAAATATCGTTATTATTCATTGAATGCAGAAACAATAAAGCCTCTTATTAATTTGATTGAAAAACATATGTCTCAATATTGCATTCACATTTTGAGGGCGATGAAAGGAGACAATCATGGAAAATAATGCTACTTTGATAATTATAATAGTTGTAGCTTTACTATTCTTGTTTGGTGGATTTGGAATGATGGGTTTTGGTGGAGGTTATGGGATGATGAGTGGATTTTATGGAGGTTTTGGCTCTGGATTTAGTTTTATGTGGATGTTTGGAATGATTTTTTGGACTGTTTTGATTATTGTGTTGATTTTGTGGATTGTAAAACAATTACAACAACCTAAAGTTATGCAAGCTCACGGGAGAAGAAAATAAATGGAAAACAAAACTAATTGGTGGATGATTATTGCTATTGTTGCACTTTTACTCTTGCTGTTCGGAAGTTTCAGTAACTCTGGTTTCGGATGTGGCTTGAGCAATAATTATGGTAATTCAGGTTATGGAATGATGAGTGGATTTTATGGGTCTGGATGGGGATTCATGGGATGGTTTATGATCGTATTTTGGATATTACTCATACTTCTTATTGTTTGGACTGTCAAGCAGACACAACATAATGGGAGGCGCAATGGTCGAAGAAACTAATCTGGAAGGAGAAACAGTTTACAAATGCCTCCAATGTGGTTGGCTTTATAGAATTAAATTAATTGCTGAAAAGTGTGAATCTTGGTGTAAGAAACATAAAAGCTGTAATTTAGAAATTGCTAAACATGCAATCAAATTAAATAAATTCATGGAAACAATATGAATAGTTCCTCTAATCTGTTAAAAAGAAATGTGAATGCTATGGGCTTAGCTTTAGCAGTAACTCTAACATTGCTTAATGTTTTTTGCTTATTATTGTTATTGATTGCACCAAACTTTTTTTTGGGTTTGTTTGGTTCTTTTATGCATGGACTTGATTTAAGTAAAATTGCAGTAATCCCTGTATTAAGCATAAATACTTTTTTAGGAATAATTGTAACATTTATAGGAGGTTACATTTTAGGAGTTGTTTTTGCAACTTTGTATAATAGGATTATATAATATGAGAAACTTAAAATTAACTATTGAGGGAATGCATTGTTCTTCTTGCGTATCAAATATAGAAAGAATCTTAAAAAAAGTACCAGGAGTTAAAGAAGTGAGTATAAGTTTGATGTTAAAGCGGGGAAACATTGAAACAGAAGACAAT
>Ga0209542_10019537_pt1 | contig 10834 bp, 15 predicted proteins | sample RifCSPhighO2_01_FD_184028 | JGI IMG/M metagenome (GOLD analysis project Ga0209542, IMG submission 184028) | Soil microbial communities from Rifle, Colorado - Rifle CSP2_plank highO2_0.1 (SPAdes) (version 2) | ecosystem: Environmental > Terrestrial > Deep subsurface > Rock core/Sediment ...
ATAGAAATTTTATTTGGTCAAAGAAAAAGAAAACTCCTGCTATGAAAGAAAGAATTGTGGCTAAAATCTGGAATTGGAATACCCTATTACGTTTGAGATATTATCCTTCGTAATAGGGGTCACTCTCGATTTATGAATGGAACTTCTGCTAGAGAATTTTTGGATGAAATAAGAGAGTTTGAAAGAACAGGTCTGCAGGGGACAATCCTTGTTGCAGATTTTGCATGTTCTGAACTTATAATGACTGTTGTTCAGTATGGTGCTGGAATGGCTGATAAAATCGCTGAAGGAATGAGGGGTGCCAGAGCCAACCTAGAACTTGCCAAAAAAATTCAGGGTAAGTCGGGGGCTTACTGCCATTTGGGAGTGCTTACTCGACTAGGAAGAGCGGAAAACGACGAGGTAATCCAGAAAAGAGTGGCTCTTTATAATCGGATGCTTGAATTTTATTCTGTAAATGGTGTTCCTGGCATAGAGGGTCTAACTCCGATTGAATTTCAGCCACTTAGATAGTCCTCTTCTGAAAAATAACCTTTTCGATTTCCCGTGTATAATGTTTGTATCATTTAGATATAGGAAAAAACCCTTGAAGAGAATCGAAACTGGTCGGCGTTGAAAAATTAAATCACAGTAATATTTAAAAAGTTATTTCTTTACAAAGATTCATGGAAAGACAAGAAAGAAAAACATTTGATGATTCAATATGGAGTAGAATAGTGCCGGCGTCTATAGGTTTTTTGACTCTTTTAGAGTTTGCAAATATTTTTATAGAATCTCGAAGAGATGCTCATTATAGTGATGTTGCAATGGAAAGGACAACGTCTTCTGAAAAGAGACAGGCTATTTATGAAGTAAAATCGCCAGATGCAAACGTTTTAATTCCTTTGTATAGTATTTTTAATAATAGATATGAACATATAGACTCAATGAATTAAAACATTCTAACAAAATTAGAGTCACATTTCCCAAGGATTTTTTTAGTATTCAAATAAGCCCCTATTAATTTTGAATGGGTTTAATGGTGTTAGTGAAGGTCTTGAGAATGGTTCTTGATGTTAACTTACTTTATATTCAATGTTTGCTTGATCTAGTCTTCTCCTCAATTCACCGAATGCTCTTACAACTTTAGGTGTTTCAAGAACAAAATTTCCTTTTGAATCAATATATCCTACTTGTCCGATGTCCCGATAGTATACTTTTCTAGTTCCATCATTTAGTTCATTTCCTAAGTTAACATCGTCTATTGCTAATAGCGCGTTATAAACTGATTTGGGTACTATTTCAGTTCCTTTACCTTCTAAGTTTTGACCCATACATCTTTATGCAATAATAGGTTTATAATGATTGTCGAGACGAAGACTATATTTAAATAATAATTATAAATCCTTGAAGTCTAGAAGAATTAACATCAGCACATAAGGGGAGTGTGGAAAATTAAGGGTGGGCTCGGCGCGGGCGTAACCCCATCATGCATTTTTGATATGATATAATGTACAAGATGTTGCATATAATATTCTTTTCCAGATAGTTATATTTAAAAGAAGAATAGTTATTCAATTTTTATGGATTGTTCAAGAGTTAGTGAATTTGAGGGTTCAAGAGTTATTGAATTTCCTTATTCAGAAATAACTATCATAGGTAATGGTAAGCCTGGGGTGAATAGTTATGAGGGGATTATTGTAAGAAAGGACTGGCCCCGTTTTTTAAAGGTGCTAAAAATGGGATTTGTTAATATTCCCCGGATTATTAAAGATAATCCATCCATTTGGTGGTTGAAAAATCATCAAGGCTTCCATAAGGATATGAGAGATATTGAAGCAGGAATAAGTTTTCATTATGTGAAACCTGAAGAATGGCAACATGAACCAACAGTCACTGACTCATTTTATGGTATAGTCGAATATACTGATGTAGCAACACCTTCTGATATTCTTAAGGCTGATAATTTGGGAGATGATTTGGTGAGAAGTAATACTTCAATGGTTTCTATTAATAATCAATTACTTGTTTTAGGGCAACCATTAAGGATTCATAGAGCAGCATATTTATCTTTCCCCATAAATAATATTAGGACTATTCCAGCTCAAGGTCTAGAGAAAGTGGTATTAGATAGAACCATGACAGAAAATGAAAAGGCTAATACTCTATTTTCTTTTTAATATTGAATTCATCTTTACAATCCTTAAAAATCCTCTGCGTCTCTAAAATGTTGTATTAAACTTGTACATCAAAAAGTCTTTCATGTTTTTTGTTTAAACTTTTAATTCATATTTACATTTAAATTTCTGTTTTCAACATTATATACAAGAAAAATTATATTTAAAAACATTATATTAACTGAACAAAATGGTGGCTCATCAAAGTACAATCAAAAGTGTGATTAAGATATCACTAATCCTTGATTCAGAGATTCAACTAATTTATTGTTCATATCTCGAGCACTTATGTGAACTCTTGAAATTAAACTATCGACTTCATGAAAACTCTTAGGGGATTCTTTAAGAAAACCATAAAAAGCATTTTGTTCCTCACCGAGACCAAAATCATCAAAAGCTATATCTCTCTCATTAGAGATTTTAATGCCCATATTCAGATAATCAAGTTTACTCATCACTTCGGGGCGTGTAAGAACAGGTATAAAAGCGTAGAGATAACCAACATCATCAGTAGGAAGCCTATCAAAACCAACTCTAACTTGGTTGGGATTAACAAGATCCAACTCGTGACTAGTATGCCCTCCCCTAAAAAAATCAATCAACCTAAAACCACTTAAAGGTTTGGGAGGTCTAGAATGAACAATTTTGTAAGCCTTCCTAGGATAAACAAAACCATACTCCTTTCCAAGATGATCAACTAGTTCTGGAACGGATAAAACCATCAATTAAAGAAAAGTTAAATATATTTAAAGATTATTATGATCAACAGTAGATGAGCTTTCCCGAGTAAAACAATCCCATCTGAAAAATACAATAATCTTTATAAATCACTATTCATTGCAAAGATTAACAACATGAGTTCAATTAGTAAAATCTTTACTGGGGCTTCTTTAGGTGCTATTGTTGGGTTTACGCCCCTTGTCTATAGCGTAATAAACTATTTTAATAACCCTCATTTTAGTAGAGACTTGATTGAGTCCCATCAGAGAATGGAATCTTCTTTAAATTTACTCAAACGTGATAGAAATAATTTGGCTCGTCCAAATTCTAAGATGCCTGAATATATTCCTTTAGATGTCAGAAACGAAATTGAGCAAGTTTATGGTTCAGATGTTGAAAGATTAAATAAAATAACCGCTTTGGATAAAGCGATTCATAGCGTAGAAAGAGATATCAAGTCAGATAGAGATTTTGCAAAATTTGAGGAGTGGAATAATAGCCATTTTACGACTACAAGTCATGAGTATATAGTCCCTTTATCAGGTTTATCTTTTGCATTATTTACTCTTCTTGGAATATACGCGGGTTGTATGTGGGATAGAAAGAGTTTTATAAATGAAAAAAATAATTCTATTTCTCAATCAACTAAATAACTTTTCAACTAGAATTTTTTAGTAAACTGAATATTTAAATAGTCTAAAAATATACTTATCAAATGAGATATAACAATTTTTGTTCCATTATTCGGTCAAAAGTAGAAGGCATAAATTTTGAAGATAGATTTGTGTCTTGTTTTGTAAGAACAGCTTATGAATCTCTCCCTGAAGGTTTAACTTCAGAACAGCAAAGGGCATATGCCGAAGTTTGGGTATCTGGTTATCAGTCAGGAAGATTATGTGCAAACATGAAGTCTAGAGAATTATTATCTGGTTTAGGCAAACTGCTTGTTGGAAAGAAAGCTTGAGTCTTATAAAAGTAAATCAACCAATTATTTATCTCTACCATAATTGGTAGATCTATCAGTTCTAAGAGTTCTGCCTTTCGAGTCTATAATTTCCAGTTTAATAGCTTCTTGAAATTTTTCCCTTTCTATCTCAGCAACAGACCTGCTATCACCAGTAGTTAAAGGGTCTACAATTGGAATTGTTGCACGAACCAAATAACCAGAAAGAACCGCAGAGTTGCCATAAAAAATAAGTTCCTTAACATTAACATCCTTGGATACTGGAGAAACCTTTAGATATAAAGCACCGTTTCGAGCAGGCGTATCCCAAGTTTTATCTCTAAAATTAAAACTCTCACTAACCACTTCATCAACAACAAAATCCAAAACAAGTTTTCGAGACTTATTTTTCAAGACTGATTCTTTTCCTGAATAAACTATTTGGTAAGCATGACTTCTTTCATTTTAATAATTATGTGTGCTCTAGAGTATATGAATTTTCTCTAGTAAAATGGGCTCATCTACTGTCCCCACTCAATAGGTTTAAAAGGTAAGTCTTTTGCATTTTTACATGGGAGATTATTACTTAAGTAATCCGGGAAGCTTGAAAGGACAGCCAAAAAGAACTATCGGAGATTATGTTGCTTCTCAAGGAATTTTAGTTCCAAGAAGATTTGATTCTTTAACTGAAGCTAGAAAATCTGGTTTATCTATATTAGCTAGAAGCGAACACGAACAAGAGTATAATGGTGTATCTGGTTTACTAGTAAGTGTGTCTTTGGAAGGAGATAATTTAACTGATGAAGGAGTTAAAAAATTAGTCTTTCAGGATGAAACTAGACAATTTTTATTAGGAAATTATTCTTTCTTTACTGGGGTACCTAAAGAAGAATTAGAAAAAGAAATTTCTTTCTCTTTGTGGGAAAAGCTTGGGGGCATCAATAGGATGATTATTGCAGATTCGGCAATTCCTGGCAGATATCATATAACTGGCCATGCTGGAAATGATGAAGAGATACTTGAAGCATCTTATATGATATATGATCAAGGTGAAAAAAGAATTGTCCATAAAGTCGATTCGAGAGCTAAAGATGATGTTGAGGGTTTGGATGAGCTAGTTAGATTTTATGAAGAAGTAAGGACACTTCCAAATTTTGACTCAAATCATTGTCCTATTTTAGAAGTGCAATCAGTAGACGGAAAAAACTATTTCTTGCAATATCATAGAACTCGCAATCAAGAACAAACTAGTTTTACAATTGATTCAGAAAAATATACTGATCATTTACAAGCAGAAATGGTAAGAGGAGCAACTAAACCAGATGGAGAAATTTGTTTAGTTACTCTTAGACATAAAGGTGAGATGTCAGACAGTTATAAATGGGAATCTGTTCAAGAAGACGGTGCTTTAGATAATCATTTTAACATAGTATACTCCGAATTAAAAGTCAGAGATAGAAAATTACAAATAATAGATACACAAGCTCTAGATTGGTTACTAGGAAATATTGCAATAGGCCATAAGCCAAGGTCTAAATTATTTAAACCTAAAGTATCTGTTGTTGTTCCAAGAGACTATCCCTCAATTCTAAGGCCAGAGGAAGATGAGCAATGGGCGAGAAATAGCTCAAAGAGTCCGCAACACCTTCAGGCTAGATTCCACGTAGTTTCTGATGGAAAAAGAGCTTACATAAAAAGAATAAGTAAATAAAATGTTCAACCAAAATACATTACTTATCTTTTTCTTGTTACACTCGACCCGTGCATTACTTCTTAGCGGTAGCTCCAAGACTTAACTGAACTTCTATTGCAACAATCTTTAAATAATAATTCTTATTCTTTTATCTATGATTAATATATATGGTATAACTGGATTTTTTAGAGAGGGTCCATTTATTTCAACATTTGGGGGAGTCTTTAGAAGCGAACATGGTGAACTTGAAGGGATGCTCATAGATGATTGTGGACATTCAACGATTAAAGGAAAGATAGAAAAAACAAAACTAGAATTTGATAAATTCTATGATAATAGACAATTTGGATATTCTTTTACCAGACATGAGAGCGGAATTTGGATTGGAGAATATATTGGTAGTGGAGGCAGAGCAAGTCCTCAAATAAGAGGAAGCGCTTGGTGCAAGATCAACATCGATTGGGAAAATCTTGACTTCAAATATATTAAAAGTGACGAAGCATCAACTGAAGAGGATTTGGTTAATTTGTTGATTAGAACTGGCGGATTAAGACCTGTCGATTCTTGAAGTCTTAGAGTTCTTGAAAAGCCTATGCCACATGTCCGAAAGATAAATAATTCTATAATTGAGGCCTAGATGATCTATAAGTCTTTGTAATAATTTGACATTATTGTCTAGAATTTATTTTGTATCTTGCAACTAGTTTTTCAATTCCTTTTGAAGCAAGATAAATGGAGTTAGTAGTCGCTGCATATACTGGCGGACAAGTTATTCCTAACCACATCCATTGATATAAATTTGGATCTGTTTCTGGGTTAAGGTTTCTTTCTAGTAAATAAGTTGTAGCTACAGTAGAATAATATGCTGCTTGACTGAGCATAGTTTGAATTGGTATGCTCTTCCAGACTCCAAATTTGTCCATTAATTTTCTTCTCCAAGATTGCTTTTCAAGTTTTACCCCTTGAGTTTTGCAAGCAATGGCTGTAGTTATATCATCCACTAATCCAGCCCCACTTAATATTATAATTCTCGTTAAATCAGATACCATATAATTGCCTTTTGACTTGATTTTTAAACCTATAGTTGCGCGATTCTGTTAAGTTAACCGGTGATAAAAATATCAGTTTTCAGAATAGTTTATATTTAGTGAATATATCTATTTTTATGACCCCTAAAAAATTAAATATTTTAGATTAGTCAACGAGGATTAATAAAATATTTCCATTATATTGTCACTTTATAGTAAGTATAGATTGCATACATTTAAATACTCTTTTTCGGCTGTTTTTTTATGGGTATTAAGAAAAAATCTGCTGCTTTTTTAGCAGTAGCTTCATTAACTAGTTGCGGTCTTATCAGAGATTATGATAGATCTAGTTATGCTTTAGATAGTAAGGTTTATGCTTCAGTATTCACTGAAGGAGCAAATAAACAAATACAAACAATTCTTACTAGAGAGACTACGCCCGAGATAATTAAAACTGCCGTAAATAATAATCCTGACATTCGAGCAGGAATTTATGCAAATGATTATGTTAGAAATCTTTCTGCAAACACTGATGCTCAATATTTACCTAGAATAGGTGCGCAAAGTTCAGTTGGTATAAGGAACAACTCTACTATTGGTTTAAGCAATGAAGGAAGAGATACAAAAGAAAATTATTTTGGGCAATTGTTTTTGTCTCAAAGACTTCCTTGGGGATTATCTGGGAAAGTTTTTGGAGATTATAATCAGTTAGGAAGTGAAACTTCTGATGGATTATATGGAGCAGAAGTTAAATGGGATTTGCCTTGGTCGGCTACACTTGCTAGACAAAGAGCAATGGACCGTTTAGTTTTACAAGAACCCGCAAAAAATCTCGCAGATTTTACCTCTTCACTTAGGACAACTCTACAAAATGTGGTTATAGAATATTTTGGGCAATTAAGGGGAAATACTGAATGGTTACAGGTGTCTAGTGAGGTTAGGCTTCCATATTTAGAAATGATAAGAACCGTTCTTGAGAAAAGGCTAAAGGCTAACTCAGAAGGTGCTGAAGAAAGATCTGCTCTTTCAGAGCTTGAAGGAAAGATACAAGAGGCAAAAAATGATATTGGGAATTTAACCCCTGCTGAAATATTTAAGGCTAAGAGAAACCTAGAAATCTTATTAGGGGTTGATTGTAATAACCTTGATCCTATAAATATAAGGGATGACTTAGTGGATATTCCATACAAAGATGCACTTTTCCTTGCTATCCAAAATGATCCTTTCTTAAGGCGTTATCAAATAGAAATTGAAATAGCAGAAGCTAACTTAGACGCAGCTGGAAAAATTTGGGATGTTAGTGTTGTTGGAAGATCTTCTACTCCGTATCACGGAGATGTAGAAGGTGAGGGATTTGTAGGAATTCAAGGAGAATTCTCCACAGATATATTTGGCAGTGGAGTAAGAACTGGTAGGAGAGCTCATATTGCAAATGCGAGATCTTTTAACGAGAAAAGCAAGGGAAGAATAGATTCTATTCGCGGAGATTTATTAAAAGTTTATGAAGATACTGAAAAAGAAAGAAGAAACTTAGAATTTCAGCAAAGAGAGAAAGAAAGAACTAAAGAAGCATTTGATAGGGACTTTATAGCCTTTGAAACTGGCAATAAGGGAGTTACTTTAGAGAGAATTTCAAAGCTTGCAGAGGATAATACAAGAGCAACTATAGGAGTACTTAATGCTAGAAAGTCTATTACAATTAATCAACATCTTATAAGAGTTAAAATGGGAGTTTATGATAATTTGGCTAGTGGGCATGAATAGTTCGCACCCTTTAATTAACCAGAATAAGATTTATCACCTGTGTTGTATGACTCCTAAAAATCAACACAGCTATATCGACGATACATTTATATATTCATATTTTGCCTAGATTATATGGATATTCTAAATGAAGCAGGGGCTTACTTTTTGAAAGACGAAACTGTTTCAGGAGAAGCACTTGGGCTAATTCATTTTTTTAACCCTACAAACCCTAGAAAAATTAACTCACTAAGGACTCATATTGTAACAGTTAATTTCTTTCCATTTAATCAAGGTGGAGCATTGCCAATATATCAAGAAACAGCAATAGCTTTTGAACCTATTAAAAGAAACTTTGGAGATATAAGAGCAGAAGCTGATGAGCTTGGCATAACTTATTTTGGGCATCAAATACCTGTGTTTCAAGGAGAAGTAGAAAAATTAGCTAATATAATGGCTTATAAACATGCAAAGTTACATGCGAGTGTTGTTTCTGATAATATTAAAAGAGTAAAAGAAGGTTTAGTGCCCATTCTGGTAAAAAGAGAATATGATCCTCAAACAGAGAGTGGAGCAAAAAGAATTGAGGCTAAAAAAGTAAGAAGGCTTTATGGCTTGGATGTTCCTCAAGATATGATTCCAAGATTAAGAGAGCTTAATCCAAAGTTAGATGGTGTACTTCAAGATAATGCTACAGGAATTCAATTATCAAGACACGGATTAGAAATGTTTATGATTTGCCAAGCCATGAAAGAAGCAGCATAAATGATTCAATATAATCTAGAATCCGTGACCCGGATGGATTTTTCCTTCTTTTATTCCTTGTGTATAATAGGGATGTTCTCTTCCAACTTTAGGAGTAATGTCCGTTTCAGGATTTAACTCACCCATTAATCCAAGATATACTTGACATTGTCCTTGGGTTAAATAGAAACCATCGCTTCTTAATTGTTCATTAGGGTTTAACCCCAATCTATTAAAAACCTCTGCCATTTCTTCTATAGATAATCCATTTCTATCTTTATCTGCCGCACATTCTACTTTAAACTGTAAACCCTTCCTAAATGTTTGATATGATCCAGTATCTAACATTAGATAAATAAAACTAGGAACAATAATTGAAGAGCTTACAAGGAATTGTTTAAATCCTTTTTCCATCTATAAATATATGGGTTTGAGTATATAATTATTGTGGTTGTTGAATTATATGGAGAGGCAGGCAAGTTTAAGTAAAGAGAAGTTTGCAAAAATAGCCTAATTCTATCTTAAATTAAAAAAATCCTTCAGTTTATCGATGATAAACCGAAAAATATTTAAACTCTGGCGTCGATAAAGTGTTGAAAAAGAGATAAAATGGAATCACTAACTAATTTTGCCCTGATGGAGAAATATGCGAAAGTCAGTAAACTGCGTTCTCGCCTCGAGGAAATGAACAAAATTATCTCTTGGGACAGCTTTCTCGCTCTTTTTCCCGAACGAAAGTCTTCTGTAGGAAGACCAAACTATGAAAAAATATTAATGCTCAAAGTCATGTTTCTTCAAGGATGGTATGGTTTAAGCGACGAGGAAATAGAATTTCAGATAAATGACCGCTTAAGTTTTCAACAATTTTTAGGTTTTCCTAATTTCATCCCAGATTATTCAACAATCTGGAGATTTAGGGAAGAATTGGCTGAAGATAATCTTACAGATAAAATTTGGAGTGAACTGCAAAGACAGATTGATAGTAAAAATATCAAAATTGAAAAGGGAGTAATTCAAGATGCTTCTTTTGTAATTGCTGAACCTGGAAAAACAAACAGCGGTATGGACAATCGAGGACAATGTGCAAAAACATCGCGTAATTGCGATGCAAGTTGGACAAAGAAAGGAGATAAAAGTTACTTTGGATATAAAGTTCATGCTAAAATGCAGAGGGGTTCAAAAATTGTGAAAGAGATTGCCGTAACGACGGCAAGAGTTCACGATGGTGCAATTGATTTAACAAAACCTGATGAAATTGTGTATCGAGATAAGGGATATACAGGGATAAAAACAAGGGCGATTGGAGATGCAACAATGAAACGTGGAAATTTAACTCCGCACGAAAAATTAAGGAACAAAAGAATCCAATCAAAGAGAAGTCAGGGAGAACATCCATTTGGAACAATACATCGAGCAATGAATGGGGGACATACAAAGTTAACTACTGTTTATCGTGTGTTTGTTCAGCAGTTATTTGTATTCGGAGCATACAATTTATTCAGATTAGCTTCACTGATGAGGACATAAAAAAACAAAGAGAATATAATAGAGTAATGTGGTTTGAAAACAAAAATCTGAGTGAAACTCAGATTTTTCAGCCATAAAGATTTATTGTAAAATTTTATGTTAAAATTGAATTATTCAAACTTCTCTAGATAAATCAGAAGTATATCCAATATTTCCGAGCTCAAAAAGAGAAGAAATAGGTGAACCAAGACCAATATTAGCTAAAGATCTACAATATGTACTTGAAACATCTCAATTTGGGGCAGAAAGTAATATAGTTGCCAGAAACACAGGAGATATA
>Ga0209542_10019538_pt1 | contig 10833 bp, 14 predicted proteins | sample RifCSPhighO2_01_FD_184028 | JGI IMG/M metagenome (GOLD analysis project Ga0209542, IMG submission 184028) | Soil microbial communities from Rifle, Colorado - Rifle CSP2_plank highO2_0.1 (SPAdes) (version 2) | ecosystem: Environmental > Terrestrial > Deep subsurface > Rock core/Sediment ...
TCTGCGCGTTTCCAGCGTATGCCGTGACGTTGTGCCCTCGGCCTGGCAGCATTGTAAACCTGGACGCGTTGATTCCAGAACCGGGAGTGCCGGTGCTTGAGGAACCGTAGCCGCCGGTTTGAGTGGTGTTGTGGGCTATGATGTAAACTGGCACGAGCGTTCCGCCTGAGCTGGTTTGGTTGGTGTAAGCGGTTACGTTAACTCCCCTGAGGTAGAACGAAATGTTGATGTCGTCAAAATTCACGTAAGACCCGTTCGTGACGTTCTGGAAAGTGACCGTCAAAACGTTCGAGCTTACGGACATGCTCACGTTAGTGTTGTTCGGAGAACCTACCGAATCGTTCAGGGAGAGGCTGATCAAGCCGCCCAGGGAGCCCGAGCCTCCGCTTGAAAGGATGTAAGGAGTTGCACTCGTCAAAATCGTTCCGGGCGGGAACGTGACGCTGAAGTTGGTGAGATTATATCCGCCTCCGTACGTTGCAGATGTATTGAATTGGATGTAATACGTTCCGTTGAATCCGGCGGTCGCGTTGTCAGCCGTGACCGTCGCGTTTGTTATACTGCCATACGCGGCGAATGCAATGCTGCTGAATGCTACTACAACTAACGCCGCTAAAACCAAAATCGAAGTTTTCATTATAGGACCCCCCTCTTTTCTTTTTTTTACGAAAAATATTTTTTCGACTATCCGCTCAATAGCCTTTGAGTAATCAAGAGATTCGCTTTTTAAAGCTTTTCCTTTTTTTTGCTTTTCAGCAAGCTGGAGAATTTAAGGCTTTTAACGCAAAGGCCAGTGCGGAAATCCGCGATTTGGCTACAGCGTAGGTTTGAAGTTCAGTTTAAAATGGCGATGTAATAATTCAAGAGCGCGGCGAAAGCCACCCAAACTGCGTAGGGAACGAGCAGCAGGGCAGCGGAAAGGCTGACTTTGCGGGAAAAGGCAATCGTAGCCAAAAGCGTGGCTTCCAGCGCTATTATTATAATAAGGGCGAAGTCGGGGTTGCGGAGGCCGAAGAAAATCATGGTCCACGCTACGTTCAGCGCCAGCTGCGCAAGGAATGCCGCGTACGCGACGGTCTTGTCTTCGTTTTGCGTTTGGGAAAGCAAATAGAGGGATATTGCCATCAGCGCGTAAAGCACCGTCCATACGGGCGCGAAAACCCAGGTCGGGGGCGTGAACGAAGGTTTCGCCAACGCCGAATACCACCCGCTTTCAATTGCCGGCGCAGTATAGAAAGAGCCTGCGGCAGCGGCCGCAAAACAAACGGCAAAGCAGGCGGCAAGCTTGAGCCAGTCGACGCGCATGAAATCGTTAAAGAAAAGGGGAATAAAAACGAAGGCGCCCGCGAGAGTTTACTCTTCCCCCTCAAAACTCGGTTTTTTGATTGCTTCGCTTAGCAGCTCTAACGAATGCGGGTCTTGCAATCGTTGCTAATAGGCCGGCGAGCGTATTTCCCCGCCGCGAAGCAAACGCTCCAGTTCTGCAGTAATTTGCTTCACCGCGCCTTGCGAGTCTTTGAAGGCGTTTGTCGCGAGCGGCATGTCGTCCATGCCTTCGTTTTTCCAGCGCACTCGCGCGCTCGCCCGGTACAACCCATCCGACTCTTCGATGGAAACAACGAATGTTTTTCCCGACACGGAGATAGTCTGCCGCGAGTGGAGCTTGAAGTTCAAAGCCATTTTTGCAATTCACTTTTTTTTGCTGGAGAAAAGCTTTTACTGCCGCGGCAATAATAACTTTTGCGTGGAAAAAACGCTTTTTTTCCTTCCAAACCAAACCCATATAGCCCAGTTCGACCATAGTATGTGATGGTAAAGAAAACGGCTATTGTATTGTCTGAAGAATTTGAGAGCTTTCAAAACATCTACGGCAACGATTTCCTGTCGGTCTTGAAGCACTTGATGGCTACGAGGGAAATGCGTTTCGATTCGCACATCGACGGAAGCTATTTCGTGAGGGGCGCGAGCATGGAAACCGGCTTGGAAGTCCAGCGGAATTTCGAGTTGCGCGAGGCGAGCGTGTTCAGCCAAATGCTGGACGACGGCTTGCTTAAGCCCTTCAGGTCGGCGAACAAGGGAAACACTTTCGAACTGACTGAGGAAGTCAGGCTCAAGGCAAAGAAATTCCTCGAGTGAAAAGCGCGCTTCCGAACTTTTTTTTTCAGTCGTCCAATTGTTTCAGGCTAGCCGCACGACGCCTTTGCTGGCGTCCACTTCCACGATGTCCCCATCTTTGAACACTATCGTGGCTTTCTTGGTTGCGACAACGCAAGGCTTGTTCAACTCCCTTGCGACTATCGCCGCGTGGCTCAAGATTCCGCCTTCGTTCGTTACGAAAGCAGCCGCCCGTTTCATTGCCGGCAGGTAGTTCGGGTGTGTGGTGTTCGCTACCAGCACGTCGCCAACCTCGACGTTTTTAGTGTCGTGGTAGCTTTGCACGACTTTCACCCTTCCTTTTATCATCCCGCCGTTTGCAACAGTGCCTTTGACTTCAAAATGCGCTTGTGCTGCTTCCTTTCCCGCAACCACCGCCAGGTATTTTGCAGGCAAGGTTTTGTCCAACACGCTAAGTTCGTGTTTTTCCAAGTCCATGGTTACGACGCACGGGTTGTTTTTCCTGCGTTCCACCGCTTCTATTTTCAGTTTTCCGTCGCGAATGCTTTCCCGGATTTCGTCCAGCGTAAGATAGCCTAAGTTGGGCCATTCGGTGCCGAGTTTTTTTGCGATGCGCTGGAATAGGAAAGTCCACGCGTAAACTTGCCTGCGCCTGAGGTCGTCCCGCCAGTCTTTGAAGAAAACTACGAAAGGCGCGAGTTCGATAAAGCGTTTTTCTTCATCGTCGGGCTTCAGCAGCGCGATTATTTCTTCGTTCGAGTAAGCGGTTTTTTCCTTCGTTTTGGTTTGCACTGCCAGTTGCTTGAGCCAAGCTTCGTCTATCGGCCTGTGCCAGACGATGGACCAGCTTCTCAAAAACTGGTATTCCCGGGCGAGGTTCGAAACGCTCTCGCCGCGCTTCATTTTCTCCTGGATTTCCACGACCGCGCTTTTCTTCCAAGGAGCGTACAGCGAAGCGGTAATCCTCTCTTTTTCGCCGATGGAATGGATTTTTTCAAGCAAGCGGGACAGGGTGCTTTCGAAATCGTGCTGCCACGCTTCAATCGCAAGATAACAAGTGATGCTATAGAAATCGCTGGTTTTTTCGAAGTCTATCGCGAAGCTGTCGAGCGCTTCGCAAAGGGCTTCGGCCGAATCGTCCGACCCGAGCTTTTTGCTCCAGAAAGACGCTTGGTCCGCGGTTTTTTGCTGGAGGGCCAGGCCGTCTTCGTAATATTTTTTTATCGCAGCGGGCGAGCCGAAATGCTTTTTGTAAATGCGCCTTCCGAGCTGCAGCTGGTCGACGCCTATGTAGTGAGTCCACTTTTTCTTGTCGAAGTAAGTGAAGAAAAGCTCGTCTTCCGCTTTGGCGAACTCCCAAACCAGCCTGTAAAAAGTCTTGTCGATTTCAATGACCGTGGGAATGTCCACGCCTTCCCTGGAAAGCAATTTTTCAAAACGGACTGCGCTCATGCGAAAAGCCTCCCGCTGAACTACAACGGCACATGAGATTTCGCACGCCTTCAATTTAATTTAAACAGATTGCAAAACGCTGAATGGCGAAGGGGAAGGCCGTTTAAATACCGCGATTTCGTAGTGGTTTTGGAAATCCTCATGAATCATGCCCGCGCGCCATTTGGATTTGGAAAAAAATCTTTCGGATTGGTCTAATGGCTTTAACCTTGCAAGACGCCCTGGCTTATGCGTTAGTAATCGCGGTAGTGGCGGCGTTTCTCGTGTGGGCGCGCAGCGCTTTTCCCGCGCCAAAGCCCAACGCCGCAATGCTGAAAAAATTCGGGGGCAAGAAATCCAAACTCGCATTCTGGGTCGACGCCGCGGCGATTCCCGTTGTTTTCGTGCTGTGCGCGGTTTATTATCTTGCCTTGGGGGCAGTAAAAACGGCGTTGTTTCCCAAGCCGCCCGATGCGGTGTATTACAGCATTCCCCCTGCGGAACTGTTCGTTCCGGCGTTTTTCATTGCAATAGTTTCGGCAGGGCCAATAATGCGCTTTGCCGTTTCGGCAGCAATCGGAAGAGGCTTTTGGGATTTTTATTCTTCGGTGCACGCGGGCTTCGACACCATGAAAGCCTACAGGCTGGTGAGCGTCGTTTTATTGCTGCTTTGCATTCCGTTTCTGTTCGACGGTTTGCTCCACCGCGTCGCGATAACCGACAGCGGGGTTGACTACTACGATTCGTTCTCGTTTTCCACGCGGCATTATTCATGGACTGAATTCGCGTCGTTGGAAGCGCGCGGCTTGGGCACGCCTGAAGGCTATTTCGTAATGCGCTTTAGCGACGGAAAGCGTTTTGACACGCAGAACGAAGCGTGGGGAGCGGATGAAGAAGAATCTGCAGCCAGGTTCGTTTCCCTGAAAACTGGATTACCACTCAAGCCCGCCGGATGAAAAGCCTGTGTTCGCGGTAGGGAGGTTAAGCGCAGGAGGAACTAGTTGCCGCTAATGTTTTGCAAGCTCCGCTATAGCTTTCTTATTTCTAGCCATTATCTTCTTGATTAATTTCCTGAATTCAGTTTCGCCCATTTTATCACTGAATAATGTATTACTAATATTTGCCTTAAACCCGTTTTTTAATCCTATCTTGTAGCCACTTGGAAATAGCCCTCAAAGAAAGCTCGCCCCTAGCGACTTTACGCACGAAAGCTACCAACTCGTCTTGATTGCTGGTGTCTATCCGATAACCGTTAAGGTCAAGAAAAGCTATGGTTGAGGTTATGGCCGTCCTCTTGTTTCCTTCTACGAAAATATGGCCTTTGTTAGCAATCATGTCTAAAATGAATGCTGCTTTCAAGACTAAAGATTCTTCAAAAACTTTGTCTGCATATTTGTACTTTATTGCCTCGACTAGATGTTCCAAACTGCTTTCATTTTCAAGAACAAACGGGTCTCCCGATTTCTCTACGGCCCACCTGTTAATGAGTATTATTTGGTTTGTAGTCAAATACCTAATTTCCATAGTTCTGATTACGCTATAGTTCAATAAAAGTGTAATCTAAAAAAGCGGTTAGACTTATGCGCCTTCTGGGCAAAAGTTGTTTTTTTTTAACGCCTGGGAATTACTCTCCTGCGGTTTGCTTTGCTTTCGAAGATGGTTTTCTCGTCGCTTTGGGCGTGTGGAACCTGGGGAAAATAGCCTTGAGCTGTTTGCTGGTTTCTTTTTGTTCGGCTTCGGTGAGAAGGCCGTCCTTGAGCTGCGCGAGAAAATGCCTGGCGATGAGCCTGAATTTTTCGACTTTCTTTTCGTCGTAACGGTCCCTGACTTTTTCTTTCGAAAGCTCGAGCTGGAAGTAGATTACTTTCCTCACGAGCTGGGAGGAAAACTCTTCGTAAGACAATTCGCCGGCGGAAATCAAGCCATCGGCCTCGTTGAACTTGCGGTCCAACAGCCGACCGTCGCTAAGAAAAGATTCCGAGAGTTTTTCCATGACATGTTATGGGCGGGGAAGGATATAGTGCTATGCACTCGGCCTCCCTCGGCGTTGAAAAGCGCCCTGGGCAAGAAACACGAAAAAAGTTAAAATTCAAGGTTACCGTTATTAAGTCCTAGAGACTCTTGCCTCTCTTCAAGCCCATTTTAGTTAACTGACGCGTACTTGAAATTCACATCGCGTTGTTCAGCAGGAAGTTGATACCCACCGCATTCGAAAGGATACGCAAGGACTCCACTGGGAAAAATCGCATCAGGACTATAGCATTTCCAGTAAAAGAACGAGCCCGGCTGAACCCAGTGAAGATAGGGGTTTCCTTTTTTAACGGTTGGATTTTCCGAAGTATGCGATACTTTTAAACAAAATTCAGCGAAAGAATGTTTGCCGACGGTACCGGCAAACCCAATTAAATCCCCGCGTTTTACCGTACGACCAATCAGGGCCTTACAGGCGGTTGCATTACCCTTTGAAACAACGTCATCACCAAACGCAAAGTAAAGGTGACCTTGCATCTGGAACGAACTTCCCATTTTTACACTCCTGTTGCAGTCCGCATTTTGTTGATGGCCCAGCAGTAGCGGGGAGCTGTATAAATGATAGGTGAATATAATCATGCCCGGCCAATCCGGACTGGCAGACTCGAAGTATAATGCCACGTCATCGACTGGCGTATATGTTTCCGTAGAATTAGTTTTTTCCTCCCATTTAACGTCATACTCGGCGTTCTGATTTTGAAAGCCAATCAGCACCATATCGACTGGTGCAAGTATGGGCGTTCCGCGTTTAAGCTCGAAGCCCATGCCACACTTGCCGGCGTACGGCAACAAATCTGGATTTCTGCCGGTTTTGGGCCCGAGAGTTATAATGTTAGGGTCGGCACCCGTTCCGTACAAACTAGCATGCACATTGATTCCAGTCATATCCTGCGGCGGCGAGGTAATTGCGCTTGCGCTCGTAGCCGGAACTGAAAAAGGCATTGGCGAGCGCGTAGGCTGGAGAGTATTTTGCGTTATTGCTTCGGAAGTGGGTATGTACGACGCAGTATTTTTTACACAACCGACGAGAAACAAGCATAAAAACAACGCCAGCAAGAGAATTAGTTTCTTCAGCACCACCACCGTTAAAACTAAGCGTTTAAGCGTTTAAAAAGAAGAACAACGGCTTAATCCTAAAATTCGCACACCACCCATAAATTTAACTTTTGAAAAGGCGCCCTGGGCAAACGCCTAGACACTGGCTAGACGCCTGGGTTTTAAGGTCGGTTTAAATGATTCCTTTTGCTTTAGTATTTTGGTGAGCTGGATGGAAGTTAACGTCAATCTTTTGTATAAAGAACTGAAAAGCTTGAAAAAGGAAGTTTCAAAAAACAACGCTTTGTTTTTGAGCCTTATTCCTGAAGAGAAGGTCAATTCAAAGGAATTCGCTAGATTGCATGGGCTAAAGTCCGAAATGGTTTCGGGAAAGGCAGTTCCATACTCTAAAAACTTGTTCTAGTTCTGTAGGGTTTTTTATACCCGCTTCACTATATTTGTTTAGGTTGAAATGAATGGAATACGTTTCTGTAAGTGACTTTAAGATTTTGAAGAGGCAGCTGGAGTCAATTCAGAAGGAAGTGCTCCAACTCAAAACTGCGGTTATTCCTACTGTCAAGCTTTCCAGCAAGGAGCACAAAGAGCTCGACAGGATTGAATTGGAAATGAAGGCAGGCAAAGAGAAAGATTGGCGTCAAATATCTAGAAAGTGAGTTACTTGTTTTCAGTGCGCCTCGGCAACAAGGCTGAAAAACAGTTTAAGACGCTGGACCGGAAAATGCGTGAGCGGTTAGAAACATTGTTTAAGATACTCGAGCTTAACCCAGTCCCAAGGGAGTTTCATTACGACTTGGAAAAACTCGCTGGGCGCGAGGATTCATATAGAGTTCGCCTTTCCAGTTTCCGTGCAATTTACCGCATTTATTGGAGCGAAAAAGTTGTCAGGGTCGAAAAAATAGAGCGCAAATCCGATAGCACCTACGACTAAACACCGAAATAGATTCTAGGCGCCCTGGGCAGGAACGGAATCCCCAGTTCTGCGCCCTTTTTACCTCAAGGTTTTAGTTCCAGAAATTTTTTAGCAAAAGCGTATTGCGTGAAGCCGTATTCGTCGTAGTCTACTGAAATGATTTGCTTGGCATAGTTTAAGATTCGTGCGAGACCTGTTTTTTCGGCTAGGCTAGCTAGGGCACCCGCGCTTATGCCCGTATCATGGAGGGCGAGAATGTCGTTAGCATCCTTCCAGATTTTTGAGTCCAAACGTGCGATTTCAGCATTGGGCTTTCCTCTCGCGTCAGTTCTCTCGATCAAAGCCACGCACTTGTAAAGCAGCAAAAGCTCTTTTGAAGGTGCCATGATCGACGTGCCAGCATCAAGCTCTAGCCGAACGCTATAAGTGGTCAAGTGATTCCAGCCAACTCTCGCGCCTCTAACCCTCCAGGTCTTTGAAAGAACGTCAGGGTCAAAAATAATGTCGGCATCGTTCACCCTCTTTACCCACTCCTTAGGCTGGACAGGACCGCGCTTAGAGTAACCATTATTCCGGCAGTATTCCTGCTCAAACTTTTCCTTCTCTTTCTTGTTCTGGAAAACCAAGTCGATGTCTTTGGAGCCGACGGCCTTAAACCCGTTCGGATCGTCCCACTTGAACTTGTTCCATTTCGCTTCACCCCATTTTGCTGAAGGGCGTTCTCCTGGCTTGGTGTAGTAGTAAACGGCCCATCCTCCCACTAAGTAGGCTGTCTTCTTGTTGTCAGCAAGCCACCGCGCTATTCCGAGTAGCTCCAAGCGGCTTTGCTCGGTGATCGATTCTGCGTAATCGGTTATTCTTGTTGCCATTTGCTCGCCTGTTTCTTAATCCAGTTGTCAGTAGCATAAGCATAGCGACTGGAATACAAGTCCAGAAGAGTGCGTGGCAAGTCAGTCGCCAGGATCTTGCCGTGCTTTACCGGCGAAACCGGCAAGTCTTGAGGGTAAATGTTGATGACCGTAGTGCCTCTGGAAAGTTGCGACAATTCCGCAATCGCTTGCTCTGCCTTTTTCGCGCTGGGCGCGTAAGCGTGAAGCTGCGGGTCACGCAAGTAATCATCGTAATACCGCCAAGCGCTAGTGAGGCAAAGAACAAAACTTTTTCCAGCGAAGTACTCCATTGCTTGCTTTGAATTCAATGCCAGCTGCAGAGAAGCAATCGGCTTGGGAAACGTGCGGAAAGCAACAAAAAGAGCCAGCAATCCCGGCCAGGTAGTAACTTGATAGCGCCTTCCGGTCTTTGCAACCACATTCTTCTGCTCTAAATAACGCACGAGATTATGCGCGGTTTCAAAACTAGTGCCAGCCTTCTTCCACACGGAGTACTGACTAAACGAGCCGAGTTCAATAGCCGCTTCAAGCGCCTTGACCGTCCTAGCACGAGCCAAATTCATATATCGACAATCACCAAATATATCGACTCAAACCGATATATAACTCTTTTGGTTTATCCTCTCCGGCTGGCATTAAGAAAAAATTAGGGACTCTAACCTAGAGGTTAAGCGCCCTGGGCAGGACTCGAACCTGCGGCCTACTGATTGCTGTCCGAATTGAACGGTTAACAGTCTCGACTTTTGTTTTCACAAAAACAGTCGCTCTACCGTTCAGCAGCTCCCAGGCTTTTCGCTTGAGAGTTGTGGCTGAGCTACCAGGGCACTAAAACAATTTGGGTCTAATTGTTTTTAATGCTTTTATTTCGAGTAAAACCCTTTCACCGCGTCTCCGAATTCTGCCGGAGTCTTGCCCGTAGTCGCGTACAAGTAAAGCGCTTCGGACAATATTCCTTTGACCACGCTCTGGACTAAAATCGCGCCTAGGAAAAGCAAGGCGGCCAGCACGAAAAACGCCAGCAGCAAGCCCGGCACTACGAACGCCAAAACCAATGCCAAGGCCGCGGGAATGAAGAGCACGATGAGGCTCATGTGCGCGCTTACGCCCGTCCCCCACGATTTCGAAACCAAGTCCATGCTCCGGGGGAAAGATTCAAGCGCGTTTTTCCGTTCGTACAATATCACCGGCAGGGAAAAGTAGGTGATTACAGTCCACGATGCGCCGATGAGCGAGGCGATAATGCCTCCGGCAGCTGAACCGGCCTTGTCGCTCTTCTCCCTCAATACCGACGTGAGAACGGCGATTACGGCGCCTATCAAAGCCAGAACGACGATTGCGGTGAGGTTGGAAGCCGCTGCCTTAAACCCGTCCGCGAGCTTGGGATTGCCGCCGGAAAAACGCAGCCTGGCCATTTCGATTATCATCGCTTGCGTAAAGTAGAGCGTGAAATACGAAACGAAGTACATTATTGCAAGGGCTATCCACAAGTACGTGTTGTCGGCCCTTCCGAAAAACGCTATGGGCGTGATTAGAAGCAGCAGGATGAACAAAAACACCAGTCCCGAGAATACGGGGAGAACGAGCATTTCAGGGTCTTGGGAAACTAGCTTCAAGCTGGCTTTAGTGATTCCCCAACCGCGGGATATGGCATCGAAAAAACCCATTTTGCAACCACCTGAAACAAACTCACTTGCAGCATCGTATTTATAGCTTTTCAAGGCAAGAAGTCCTTGTTCCTGATTTTCTCGGGCAAGTAAGTGTTGGAAATGTACTGCAGGTTTTTGGACGACAAAGCCTGGATTTCCGCTTTGATGCGTTTTTCCAAAAACTTCTTGATTTCACTCTGCCACTCTTTCGCCTTAAACCAGTCGTAAGCCTTGATTTCCTCTGCCCTTTTCACGTCCACGTCCTTAGCTTTGATTGTAACGTTTTTCAAGTCGTAGTGTTCGATGTCCGTGATGGTCATTCCTAGGAATTTCATTTCCGGGCACCCGAGGCGGTCGCTTTCGTGCGCCAAAGCCATGGAACCGTACTTCATCGTGCTGTAAATGTACCACCCGTACGGGTCTGCGTCCGTAAGGCAGTAAATCGGCAGCTTGAGTTCTGTTGAAAGGCGTTGCAGCAAGCGTCTTGCTCCGCGCGCAGCTTGTCCCGCCGTTGTCATGAGCAGGCATTTTTGTTTTTTCCAATACCCGTCTTCATTCAACCTGTCGAAAATCGCGTTTTTTTCCGCAACGAGAACGTATTCAATGTCGGCTTTCTTGAATTCGATTTGTTCTACGATCGAGGGAACGGCCCAGCCGCCCGAGCCCATGTGGCTCAAATCAATCGTATCCACTTTCCCGCGAACGCTGTCTTCGATGACCAAATCCCCTGCCATTCGCCCTTTCGGTTCTGCAC
>Ga0209542_10019539_pt1 | contig 10833 bp, 12 predicted proteins | sample RifCSPhighO2_01_FD_184028 | JGI IMG/M metagenome (GOLD analysis project Ga0209542, IMG submission 184028) | Soil microbial communities from Rifle, Colorado - Rifle CSP2_plank highO2_0.1 (SPAdes) (version 2) | ecosystem: Environmental > Terrestrial > Deep subsurface > Rock core/Sediment ...
CGAGGGGGAGCGCACTGCTCCCTCTCCTCATTTGTTATACTCGTCCCATGGGAAAGAAAGAAGAGATGCAAGCAAAAATCGCCGGAATTGAGGCCGCTATGGGGGCGGCGGATTTTTGGGCTGATAAGGCGAAGGCACAGGCTGCGCTCAAGGAGTATCAAGACCTGAAGGCAAAACTTGCAGGCGGCGGTGGCTACGGTAAGAGCGACGCTCTCGTCACGATAATCTCCGGGGCAGGTGGTGATGATGCGGAAGATTTTTCCCGCATTCTCTTCGAGATGTATAAAAAGTATGCAGCAGCCAAAGGCTGGAACACGGGATTGCTTTCGTCCAATGAAAATACGATGGGCGGCTTTCGCAGCATTTCATTCGAAGTCGACGGCTCGGGTGCTTACGGTGCCCTGAAGCACGAAGCGGGTGTGCATCGGCTCGTGCGTATGTCGCCGTTCAATTCGGCGGGGAAGCGGCAGACGAGCTTCTCGCTCGTCGAAGTGCTGCCGAAGCTCGAAGACCTGCCGGAGACGCACATTCCGGAGAAGGAGCTCGACATATCGGTCGCACGCTCCGGCGGCCCCGGCGGTCAAAATGTGAACAAACGTGATACGGCAGTGCGCATGACGCACATTCCGACCGGCATCTCGGTACACGTCACCTCGGAGCGCAGTCAGGCGCAAAACAAGGAAAAAGCGCTCGAAATGATACGCGGCAAGCTGTATGCATTGCGTGAGGCCGCGCAGGCGCAGGAATCGCGGGGACTCTCCGCAGGCGTCTCGACCAAAATTGAATGGGGGAGTCAGATACGCTCCTACGTATTGCACCCGTACCAGATGGTGAAAGACCATCGCACCGAACATGAGCGCCGCGACGTGGAGCGTGTGCTCGAAGGCGATATTCAGTCCTTCCTTGATGCAGAGAAAGGTTTGGAGGGAGGTGCAGCTGGGGTATAGTCGCTTAGCTCGTTTAGCCGTCGCTCGCTCGGAGGCGAGAACTTGTTCTCGCCTCACTCGCTCCGCTAGGTTATAATGACATCTTGTAATGCACATGATTTACTTCGATAAGGTAACAAAAACATATTTTGACGGTGCTGCTCCTGCCGTCTTGGACATCACGCTGGGTGTCGACCCGGGAGAATTCGTCTCAATCGTAGGGCATTCGGGCGCGGGCAAGACGACCCTCCTTAAAATGCTGTTCGCGGAAGTCATCCCGACGGAGGGTGCGGTCTTTTTCGGTTCGCGCGAAGTAAGCAAGCTCTCGAACGGCGAGCTTTTGAAGCTCCGCCGCAATATCGGCACGATATTTCAGGACTACCGCCTCCTTTCTACCAAGAATGTGTACGAAAATATCGCTTTTGCGCTCGAAGTCGCGGGCCGCAACGACGAAGACATCGCGGGCGATGTGCCGCACGTACTGGACCTGGTCGGGCTTTCCGACAAGATATGGAGCTTTCCGCACCAACTTTCCGGCGGTGAACAGCAGCGCGTAGCGATAGCACGCGCCATCGTGAACCAGCCCGACGTGCTCATAGCCGACGAACCGACGGGCAATCTAGACCCCATCAATACGCACGATATCGTGGAGATATTGAAGAAGATCAACGACCTCGGTACGACCGTGCTCCTCACCACCCACAACAAATCAGTCGTCGACTCTATCGGCAGGCGCGTCGTCACCATGGATCAGGGCCGCATTGTCCGCGACGACAAAGAAGGAAAATACAGCTTGTAGCTTGCAGCTGGTAGCTTACAATAAACACATGAGTAATTCCGAACGGCGCAGGTACCCCCTACAAGCTACAAGCTACAAGCTATGAGTTACTGGACCACGACGAAGCGAATAGGCCGGTACGGACTCGTCGGTTTTGTCCGAAACGGATTCGTTTCTCTTTCCGCGATACTCATGATGACCATCATGTCGTTCGTGCTTGTCAACATCATGATATCCAACGCGGCGATGACCGCCACGCTCAAAGACCTCACCAACAAAGTCGACGTCACAGTCTACTTCCGGACGAACGCGACACAGGATCAAATAGACCAGATCAGCAAATCGCTTCAGGCGCTGCCCGAGGTCGCGTCCGTTGCGGTGATGAGCCGCGAGCAAGCGCTTGCCGATTTCCGTGAGCGTCATAAAAACGACCAGCTGACGATACAGGCACTCGACGAGCTCGGCGTAAATCCGCTCGGTGCGTCGCTCGAGATACGCGCAAAGCAGACGAGTCAATACGAAAGCATAGCGAAATACCTGCAGGTACAGCAAGATTCTGATACGGGTGCGGGCGCCGCCATCGACAAAGTGAACTTTTACCAGAACAAAACGGCCATTGACCGTCTCACCAATATCATCGATACGTCGAAAAAGAACGGCATCGCGAAGACCATCTTCCTCGCCATATGTGCCGTCCTTATCGTGCTCAATACGATACGACTCGCCATCTACACCTCACGGGACGAAATAGGGGTCATGAATTTGGTGGGGGCGAGCGGATGGTACGTGCGCGGCCCATTCATGGTCGCGGGAGTTCTCTATGGGGTCGTATCGAGCGTCGTAGTTCTCGTATTACTGTATCCCATCCTGCTCTATTACCCGGTATTAATCGGTCTCGACCCTACGACCGAGCTACTGTTCGGCAATTTTAACTCCTTTGCGTATTACACGGCCAACTTCCTTCTGTTTTTCGTGGCGGTGACAGGCACGAGCATCGCGCTTGGCGCTTTGTCCAGTTATCTGGCGGTCCGGCGGTACCTCCGCATCTAACAACCTACACAATCGGCGCATTTCTTCGTTGTGGGGCCCCTACGCCTCATTCACCGTACAAAAAGTACGGCTCATTCGCCGCTTTCCCCACGCCTCGAACTGCATCCGATTGTGTAGGTCGTGATACAGTAGAGGTATGAAGCGTGCGCGCGCGGGTCATAAATATATTTTCGTCGTGGGCGGAGTCATGTCGGCCGTGGGCAAAGGTATCGCCGCTGCCTCGATTGGGAAGTTGCTTACCGCCCGCGGGCTTGCGGTCAATCTCGTGAAGATAGACCCGTATCTCAATGTGGACGCCGGAACGATGAACCCTATCGAGCATGGCGAAGTGTTCGTCCTCGATAGCGGGCTCGAGACGGACCAGGATATGGGCAATTACGAGCGCTTCTTGGGCCGCGATCTGGGACCCGAGGACTATATGACGAGCGGCATGGTCTACAAAACCGTTATCGAACGCGAACGCAATCTTGGATACGGCGGGAAATGCGTCGAAGCGATACCGCATGTGCGCGACGAGATAGTCGGACGGCTGGAGAGCTCCGCACGTAAAGCAAAATCCGACGTGACGGTCGTGGAGATCGGCGGCACGCTCGGCGATTTTTCCAATGCGCTCTTCATCGACGCGGCGCGCGTCATGCACTTAAAACATTCTTCCGACGTTCTCTTCGTCATGGTTTCTTACTTGCCGGTGCCTTCTACCATCGGCGAGATGAAAACGAAACCGACCCAAAATGCCGTACGCCAGCTGAATGCCTACGGTGTCCAACCCGACATCATCATCGCGCGCTCGACGCATACGCTTGATAAGAAACGAAAAGAGAAACTCGCAATCTGGTGTAATGTCCAACCCGATCACATCATTTCCGCGCCGGATGTGGATTCGATATACGACGTGCCCCTCAATTTCGAACGCGACAAACTCTCCGAGACCTTGATGAGCCTCTTGGGGAAGCGTCCGAAGCAAACTCCGGATTTTTCCGAGTGGAAAGCATTTGCCGAACACGCGCACAACGGCAACGGCACGGTAAAGATAGGCATTGTCGGAAAGTATTTTGATACCGGTGAGTTCGTCCTCTCCGATGCATACATTTCCGTCATCGAGGCCATCAAATTTTCTGCATACGTGCACGGCGTGAAACCCGAGATAGCGTGGCTCAATGCGAAGAATTATGAGAGCGACCCCACATCCGTCTCCGAACTCAAAAAATATGACGGCGTCATCGTTCCCGGCGGTTTCGGCGAAACGGGCATTGAAGGCAAGATAAATGCCATCCGCTTCGCACGGGAGAATAGGATCCCGTACTTCGGCCTCTGCTACGGCATGCAGCTAATGACCGTCGAATATGCGCGCAACGTCGCAAACCTCGCTCACGCACACACGACTGAGATAGAGCCAAAGAGCCCGCATCCCGTCATCGCCATTTTGCCGGAGCAAGTCGAAAAGCTCGCAAAGAAAAATTACGGCGGCTCGATGCGCCTTGGTGCCTATCCATGCGAGCTTGTGCCGGACACGATCGCAAACGAAGCATATGACAAAAAAACTATCTCGGAGCGCCATCGCCACCGTTTCGAAGTGAATCCCGACTACATTGAGCGCCTCCAAAAAGCGGGCCTCGTATTCTCGGGCAAGTCGCCCGACGGCCGCCTCATGGAAATCGCAGAGTTGCCGAAGAGCGTGCACCCATTCATGCTCGGCACGCAATTTCACCCCGAACTCAAGGCCCGCCCGCTCTCACCGCATCCGCTGTTCAACGCGTTCATCAAAGCCGCTATCACCCGTAAATGAGTTTCTATGCGCGGTCTGGAAGATCCGTTCGCGCAAGATAGAGAAATTGGCGAACGGTGGGCAAAGATCGCATTCGAGCACAGAGAACGAAACATCGAGACAAAAAAAGGTCTCAAGCTGAAAGTCAAAGCGGTGCCGGTAGAAAAACGGCGCGCTGAATATAATGCATATCTTCTGGATGGCAGACATATCGCTTGGATGTATACAGGCGCGATACGAAAAGGCTATTCACGCGTTACCAACGCAAATGTCGACCCTCACGCCCTGAAAGAGATATCCGAATTCAGGCAGATCGGAATTGGCACCGCGCTCTACGATCTCATCGAATCCGATATCAAAGCTGCGGGCGGAAGAGGTCTGGAACCGGATTGGGGAGCGATGAACGAGGACGCGATCGAATTCTGGAAAAAACGTCGGCCGGAACTTTCAGATAAGCTCGCGACCTATGGTCCGCACGGCAGCGCGCGTATGCCGTACGAGGAGTGGACTAAAAGTGAAGATTGACATTTTCGCTCAGGAGAGTATAATAGGCCATGGCAGCTAAAATTCTCAAGGAAAATTTCACCTTCGACGATGTCCTGATACGGCCGGGTGCCTCCCAGATGGAGCCGGCGGAAGCGTCGCTCAAAACAAAAATAGCAGGCATCGAGCTCTCGGTGCCGTTCCTCTCCGCCGCGATGGATCGCGTGACAGAGGAGGAGATGGCGATAGCCCTCGGCAAACTCGGAGGTCTCGGTGTTATTCACCGCAATTGCTCCATCGAAGTGCAGGTTAAAATCGTCAAGCATGTAAAAGAGGCGAGGGTGAAAGTCGCCGCGGCGTGCGGGCCGTTCGCCGCCGACCGAGCATATGCACTTGATGAGGCGGGGTGTGATGCCATCGTCATTGATTGCGCACACGGACACAATTTGAATGTGGTAGAGAGCGCGCGAAAAATAAAGAAAGGGCTCAAACATGCCAAAATGATTTTCGGCAACATCGCGACGGGGGAGGCCGCAAAGGCCGTGTGCAAATTTGTCGACGCCGTCAAAGTCGGCGTCGGCCCCGGCTCTATCTGCACGACGCGCCTTATCTCGGGCGTGGGCGTGCCGCAGCTCTCGGCCGTACTTGATGTCGTCTCCGTCGCCCGCAAATACAAAGTGCCCGTCATCGCCGACGGCGGCATCCGCACGTCGGGCGACATCGCCAAGGCGCTCGCAGCGGGGGCATCGGCCGTCATGCTCGGCAATCTCTTTGCAGGTACCGATGAGTCACCCGGCAACATCGTCGAGAAAGACGGAAGTAAATTCAAAGAATATCGCGGCATGGGCTCGGAGGCCGTCATTAAAAGCGCTTCAGGCAAAGAGCGGTACTTTACCCACGGACGCAAAGCGGTGCCCGAGGGCGTTGAGGCGCTCGTGCCGTACAAAGGGCCCGTGGGGGAAATCGTCGCCACGCTCGCGTCGGGCGTACAGGTGGGCATGGGCTATGTCGGCGCAAAAACGATTCCCGAATTTGAAAAGAAAGCGCAATTCATCCGCATCACCCACGCGGCAATTGCCGAAGGCAAGCCGCACTCGCTTGCAGGCATTACAGGGTAGGTATCTGAAGCTAGGCCGCGCGTTCGGTACGATATTATTTGCTTATTCAATTGAATAAGCAAATATAACTTGAATCATTAATTTAGAAGAGCCGAAGAATTTGATGCATTATGATTGGCGCATTGTCGCGAATGCGATAGTACATCTCAAGGCCACGCTGGTCCTTTTCGACGTAGCCGGTAGTTTCTAGGAGACGCAGGTGACGGGAAGTGGCAGCGAAGGAGATCCCAATCTTTTCCGCAATATTTCCGACATTTGCCTCCTTTCCGCGATGTAAATACCTCAAAATCATTAATCTCCGGCGGCTTGCCAATGGTTTCAGAAGCGTCTCCATGTCGGCCTCTTTCATATTGCCAGTATAGCACCATTTACATATTCAATTGAATAAGCAAATAGTGGTGAGGAAAAGAGTCGGACATATTAAGGGGCAATGATAAACGGCAAGACGGATGCACTCGGGATATACACAGCCGCCGAGCCGTCTTAACATGCGGGCGCGTACAATGGAGGGGATTGAGCTACTTACTATTTAGACATATGTAAATCATGGAGAATCTTATTGCAGGAGCAGCAGCGGGTATTGCGGCAATATTCGGCGGTTTTGGCGGCGGCAACAACAAAATGCCCCCGCCCGAGCGCAATGCCGTACGGAATGAAATAAAATTGCAGGCCTCGACGACCGCTCGCGGCTCGTTCGACGTCGCCTGTATCGCCACCGCCGTCGCCGCGCGCGAAGCGGCGCTCGGCATCGCCGCCGGCGCGAATGCGGAGGCGCTCACCTCCGCATATTCGGCTCGCGCTTCCGCGCTCGCATCCGCCTATTCTCAAACGAGCAACGAGGCAATCAAAAAGTCAGTGAAATCCTCATGGGCGAATTTCGGCGCGGCGCTTCGCCTCGCGCAGAGGGGCTGGAAGAACGCGCAGAAGACCGCGTGGACGCAATTCAAGACCGCGCTCAAAGCATGCGGCCCCGCCGCCGTGTCCATTGCCGATACCGCAAACGCAGGAGCCGACGAGAAAGCGGGAGCCGGGTCGGATTGACCCTGATTGAGAAAGTGTAGGGAAAATGTATTATGAGTGCGCGCCCGAAAGGCGCGCACTTTTTGCAGGTTTACCTGTGAGAGTTATTGCGGGATCATCTAGTGGTAGGATGCGACTCTCTGAAAGTCGTCACCTTGGTTCGAATCCAAGTCCCGCAGCCAGCTTATGCTAAATCAGGTGACTGATTCTGTTGAATTTTTACAACCATACAAAGTTGATGGCGAATTGTTTTCGCTTCCCTCGGACGGGCAAGTCTTGATACGGAAGTATTTTCTTGAGTTTAAGGAGTGGCAGGGTACACCGATTCCAAACACATACAATGGAAAAGCAGTCATCGATTGGAACGGTGAGCCGGTATTTGCTGAGCTCGCCGTTTTGCGTTTGTTTCAATCGCATGGCTGGGATGGCGTGTGGGTCGATTCGTATCGCCGAAAATACAGAGTCGGCTTACCTGATGTCGTAGAGCCGATAGAGCTTCCGGAGAAACAGAGAGGGCTAATGGATTCCATTCGTACCAAGACGGGTCGATCTGGTGGTTGTTGGGATGTGCTAGCCTGGAAGGGAGACATGACACTTTTTCTCGAACTGAAGCGCCAGAAGAAAGACAACATTCAGAGCACACAAATCGGATGGCTCGCCGCGGCACTTGACTCGGGTCTAACGACTGAAAACTTCGCCCTCGTGGAGTGGAATATAGGCTTAGTTTCGAAAGAGCGACCTAATTTGCCAAGTGATGCTTTATGAATTTGGACCGGCTCCGGTCTTCATATTGTTTATCCCCACGCCCCTGGTATAGTTGCGCTCAACGGCGGGAATCCGAGGTAAACTTTACTTAGGTTTTGCGTCACACACAGTATGCCGACTAACGGTGCAATTCTCGCAAATACTCTCAATATCGAGCAATACAAGAACGCAATCTTGTACTTCGTTAAGTATTGTAATAACAATCTTCTCGGCAAGACGAAACTCTACAAGCTCCTGTATTATCTCGACTTCATCTCATACCGCGACACGGGTAAGTCGGTCACGGGCGACATTTATATAAAACAGGAATACGGTCCCATTCCTTCACGGGTGGATGAAGTCATCGCCGAGTTGAAAAACGAAGGAAGGATAACGACCGACATAGTTCCTTCTGGCGGGAATGGCCGCGTGCAGTTCGAGCTCGGTACAGAGGCGTCGGTGGATGAAGGCGTGTTCACCGGAGGACAGAAGGAGCTTCTCGAAAACATATGCAACGAGTTCGGGAGCTGGAGCAGGGAAAAGATTGTCAACCAGACCCATCTCGAGGCTCCGTGGTTCTTCTCGAAGCCGTTCGAGGTCGTCGATTATGAGTACGCAAAGGATATAGACTTCTTCGTAAAGTGAAGTCGATCCCGCCTCACTATGTCGTGGGTCTATATTGAGTTGCCGCTCTACATACGCAGGTGCGAGAAAGTGTCCATTTCGGAAGAGGTGCGGGATTCCATCAAGCTCTGGGCTCCCACGGTCGGTCGGAGCGAGACTCCGCGTCTAAAGCTCGTATTTCGTTCGCCCCTGAATCGCTATGAGGCATGGAACGCTAGAATTCCTGATCCCGGAAGCAATAGAGGAAAACGCAGCGGCTACCGACTCGTGTACTACCTCGACCTTAAGGAAAACACTATCAACTTATTGTACATTGAGGAGCGGGATGAGCTAGGTTTCGGTAAAGAGGGACAGCGAAAGAAAAATGCCTATAACGACCTCGTTCGCGAATTGAAAGAGATGCTTTCTAAAATGGAGCATGAAAACAAGTGATTCCGGAATGCCCGAGGCGCATCATTTGAGTAGTGTAAAATCAAGTTAATCCGTTAAGCAGGGTTTGACCGACCACGGCTCTAACTCGAGACGGCCAGCAGAGTAGAAATGTCTCAAATATGAACAAGGAACTTGAAGAGTATTTGGCGAAGAAGAATCTTGAATACTTAAGGGAGTATTTAAATCTTATTCACTCAAAAGAGGCGGAACATGACGCTGAGTTCAAAAAAGCGGAAATGAAAAGGTTCGAAATATATGTTCAAAACGGGGGTGACCCTGAATTATATGAAGATGAGGAATCTGAAGAATTGGCACTCGAACAGTTTGAAATACGGGAACTAATGTACAGGTCATTTATTGTGAGCGCTTTCATGTTTATGGAGCAAATGACGAACAATATATGTAGGGCTCTGCAAAGCAAAACCAAACAGCTGTTTACCTATAAAGATATGGGAGGAATCGGAATTGGACGATCAATTAACTACTTAACAAAGATTTTGGGCGAACACCCTATAAATGACACTGATACTAGGGAAGCATTTGATATTGCTAGGCTGGCTCGAAATGCAATTGTTCACTCCAATGGCCAATTAAGTGACGATGAGGTAAATAGAATAGAGAAACTAATAAAGACGAAACGCACAAACTTGAAGATCGGATGGCACGACCTCGACATCAGGGCTGATTATGCCGAATCGACATTGGAATTGGCGAAAATGTATGCCGATTTGCTATTGGCTAGGCTCGATTAGCGTTCCAACCTCGTACCAACCCTCCATTCCGCCGGCCTTGATATACTGCGCGGTATGATTCCGCTCCTAATTGCCGTCTCTTTAGTCCAGCTTTTGGCAGACTTGGTGTATGTCCGCAATACGCTTTTGGGTAGGAGTCAGCCGAACAGGGTCACCTTCTTTTTAGGAGCAGCGGTTCCAATGATTGCCGTTGCCATCGGGATATTCGTTGGCGAAACTTGGTCGCTCCTGCCAATCTTCATGGTTGGTTTTGGACCGCTCCTTATATTCATCGCGTCGTTTTTTAATCCGAGGGCGTACTGGAAACTCGGCACGTTCGACTATGTTTCAGGGGCGTTGGCGATACTGGCACTCGTTTTGTGGTGGGTGACCAAAGAGCCGGCTGTCGCAGTAGCGTTTGCAATCTTGTCCGATTGGTTCGTGTGGTTGCCGACTTTGATAAAAGCATGGAAATATCCCGAAACGGAAACCGGTATCGGATATGCTATCGCGGTTGTAAATGCGGCAATAGGCGTGACTATCCTTCAGGCGTATGATTTCACTCATTCTGGATTCCTTATCTACACGGTGTTTATCAACCTATGTTTAACTATTGCGGTCTATCGAAAAAACCCTTTCCGCAAATTGCGGAGTGAGCACTCCTTTATTCAAGAAGACTTTAAGTAGGTTCGAACATCGTGCCAAACCCCAGTCCGTAAGTTTGATATAGTTGCGGCATGGATGAGGAATTGCAATTTGCCGTGGGCCTGGCTCGCCAAGCGGGCGGGATAATGCGTGAGAACTTCTCACTCGGGATGAAGAAAGAATGGAAAGCCGACGATACTCCAGTCACAGCGACCGACCATGAGATAAACGCCCTTGTGATGAATGCGGTGCAAGAAAGATACTCAACGCACTCTTTCGTCGGAGAAGAGGGTAGTCGCTTGATTGAAAGTGAGTATACGTGGGTGTGTGATCCCGTTGACGGAACCATGCCCTTTTCTCATGGGTGGCCTACGTTTGTGTTCTCACTTGCTCTGACCAAAGACGGAGAAAGCGTACTGGGAGTTGTATATGACCCGATTAGTAATCGTCTCCTGCAAGCCGAGAAAGGTAAAGGAGCATTTCTGAACGGGCAAAAGATATCAGTCTCTAAAGATGC
>Ga0209542_10019540_pt1 | contig 10833 bp, 7 predicted proteins | sample RifCSPhighO2_01_FD_184028 | JGI IMG/M metagenome (GOLD analysis project Ga0209542, IMG submission 184028) | Soil microbial communities from Rifle, Colorado - Rifle CSP2_plank highO2_0.1 (SPAdes) (version 2) | ecosystem: Environmental > Terrestrial > Deep subsurface > Rock core/Sediment ...
GTCCACGGTGTGGAGACAGCCATGAAATGGTTCGACGCCACGGTGGCAGCGGCCAGCCTTGAAGATTATGAGTACCATCTGGCAGGACGCGAATTCGATCGCCATTTCAGAGTCACGGAGGTTTGTGGGTGTCGAATCGCTCACGGAACCACTGACAGCAAACTCATTGGCAAGTTCGCACGTGCCAAACGGGATGGCGGATGCCAAATTGTCATCCACAGAACCACGGCTGGCAACATCATGATCTCCACGAACAAGCATCAGATCTTGGATGGGACCATGAGGACGATTGTGATGGCAGTCAAGGCTAACGAGCCGGGCGACCCAAATGCAATCTGGCATGATCACAAGAAAGCCAAGGCGATTTTAAACGGTAGCGATTCGCAACCGAAACCGCCGACCGAACAGACACTCCAGCAGGTTGTCGACACAATCGTTGCAGTCATTCGCAACAAGTACGAGTAGCCGACGTTCGCCTCGAGCGAATTGTCAGGGCCCCCCTTGCATAGGCAAGCTGGGGGCTCTATTTATTTATATAACTTTTACATTTGGCCAATTTTTGTTGACCTTCAACTCAGAATAATTTATGATGTTAGAGAAATCGAAGTATCAGGCCCATAACAACAGGAGGATTGATGGACGACAATTCGTAGAGGGCCCAACTGGGTATCGCCACTCGCCAGGTCTCCGGACTTGGCGGTTTTTTTATTTGTACGAGTGAGGAGAAGCGAAGCTTACAGCTTCAGTACCCCGATTGGATACGCTAAAGCGTATGCTCAATCGGGCTTCGATTCTCGCACGTAAGCACTTAGGTGCTTACTCACTCTTCATTTCGCTTTGCTCAATGTGCGAGTGGCGAGAATCGAACTCGCGTCTTATGCTTGGGAAGCACACGTACTACCACTGTACTACACTCGCAAAATTTCTTTCAACTTTATAGACCGTCTACAGGTGTCGACAATTACCCTGTCGACCTTTAAGGACTTTAGACTAATTTGTGATCCATCCAAAATATTTTTTGAAAAATCTCTTAAAAAATCCAGCCGTCGGTTCTGACTCAGAAGAAACTTCCCCGGAATCAACAATCACCGCCAACTTCTCCCCCTCTCTCACTAAATCAAATTTTTTAATCACCTCTTTTTCTTTGCCGGCTTGGGTTCCAAGTTCTCTCAATTCATTTTCAAGATAAGATTCTCTTTGTTTTAATTCCACCATTTCCTTCTCTGCGCGCGAAAGTTCCCTTTCGCTAATTCTGTATTTTTGCCAGATTTTCCAAGTAGGTTTAATCAGAACAATCATAAGCAACAAAATAACAGCCCAAATCAGCTTTTTGTAAAACTTTCTTTTTGCTTTTTCTTGTCCGCTGAATTTAATCATTTAAATAGACTTTCGACTTGGTTATATATTATACTTAAACTTAATTTCAAAAAACATGCTTTTTCATAAAAGAACTCAAAAAATAGCAAAAGTGCTCAGTATTATCATCGGTGTTCTGACAATCGTGAGCATGGTACTTACGTATTCTATGTTCTAGCGACTACTCTTTAGGAAATTTCAGATTGACCATTGAATCTGTAGAACTTTCAGATTTGAGACAAGTTTGTTGGAAAAACTGAGTACTGTAGCGAGACGTATTTAATAATACGGCGAGTGAAAGACGGAAGTTTTTACGACAAAATTGGCCAAATGTGAAAGTTCTATTCGCTCTTGACCATCTTAAGAAACACCTCCTGCGGAATATTCACCGTTCCCAAACTCTTCATCTTTAACTTTCCTTTCTTTTGCTTTTCTCGCAATTTCATCTTTCGAGTAATATCTCCTCCATACATGTGCTGAGTCACATCTTTCTTGAAGGCTGACAAAGTTCTCGAAGAAATAATTCGTCCCATCGCTTGCCCTTGGATTTTTATCACGAACATCTGCCGAGGCAAGATTTTATATAATTTTTCAACCGACGCTTCAGCTTCAAATTGAACGTTCTTTTTAGAAACTATCTTGGTAAACGCCGGAATTGGATCTCCAGCAACCAAAATCTCAAGTTTAACCACCTCCGCCTCACGAATATCTAGCAAATGATATGACAAAGATGCAAAACCAGAAGTCTGGCTTTTAACTTTATCAAAAAAATTACGCATAAGTTCTCGAAGTGGCATTTCGACACTAACACTTACACGATCTTCTCCGAAATTTTCTGAAGTTCCTACTATCCCTTCATGTTCAAAAACAATCGTCATGAGGGGACCTAAGAATCTGGAAGGGGCAATGAGCTTAATCGCGGCCCACGGTTCAAAAACTTTTTCTATTTTATAATCTTCCGGAAATGCCGACGGGGTATAGACTTCCTCTCTTTCTCCAGTCTTAAGCAGAACCTGATACTGAATGGTCGGCGAGCTTATAATGATTGAGAGATTGAATTCCCGCTTTAAGCGTTCAGTGATGATTTCAAGATGGAGCATTCCCAAAAAACCGCACCTAAATCCGCGGCCCAAAATCCCGGATGATTCTTCCTCGTAACTTAATGATGAATCAGAAAGTTTAAGTTTGGCGAGCGACTGCTTCAAAAGTTCGAAATCATCCTGTGCTTGCGGATACACCGAAGACCAAACAACCGGTTGTGGGTTTGAATAGCCTAAAACCGGAGGCAAAGTATCATCTAAAGAGGCTATTGTGTCTCCCACAGAAGCAACACCTGGACTTTTGATCCCAGTTACGATGTAGCCGATTTCTCCAGCAGATAGAGAGTCTTTGGCTTTTTCTTCAGGAGTAAAAATCCCAACTTCAAGCGCTGTAAATTTTTCGCCAGAAACTTTAAATATAAGTTCGTCTCCGCGCTTCACTATGCCGCTTAAAACTCGCACGTATACTTCCACTCCCCTGTGAGTTGAATATTGGAAATCAAAAATCAAACTTCGAAGTGGGTTTTTGTCTTGCTTTGGAATTAGCGGAACCTCAACCCCAAACTCCAATTTTGGCGGAGGAATTTTTTTCACAACTTCCTCTAGTAAATTTTCCACTCCTTCTCCAGTTTTTCCTGATACTTCGAGTACATCGTCTTCACCGCAATTTAAAAGCAAAGCAATTTCTTTTTTGACTTCCGGAGTTCTTGCAAGAGGAGAGTCGATTTTACTCACCACCGGGATGATTGTGAGATTTAAACTGCGAGCCATTTCAAGCGTGGTAATAGTCTGGGCCTGAACTCCCTGAGTTGCATCTATTAAAAGTATCGAACCCTCAACCGCGCGCAGAGCTCTTGAAACTTCGTAGGAAAAATCAATGTGTCCTGGAGTGTCGATCAAATTCAAAATATATTTCTCCCGATATACCATCCGGACAGGCTGCATTTTTATAGTAATTCCCCGTTCACGTTCAAGTTCCATTGAATCAAGAACTTGGGCTTTCATTTTTCTTTTTTCAACTGTTCCGGTCACCTCCAAAAGACGGTCAGCTAGAGTGCTTTTGCCGTGATCAACGTGAGCTATGATAGTAAAATTTCTAATATTTTCCATTGTTTTAGATTTTACACATGATATCTTAACTCTTACTTTAGAACTTCCAGATTTGAGACAAGTTTGTTGGAAAAACTGAGTATCGAAGCGAGACGTATGTACTTATACGGCGAAGCGAGAGGCGGAAGTTTTTACAACAAAATTGGCCAAATATGAAAGTTATAACTAAACTATATCTGTATCACTACCTACAACCTTCGTCTTCCAAAATCTCTTATGAAGAGTTTTCCAAATTTCTGCAAGTTCCTGACTACGAAGTAGCCACAGGATAGTGACTCCAATTAGTATAGCAAACAGCCCCGAGATGAGTCCTTGCAGAAATATTCCGAGCAGGGTCTCTAGATTAAACCAAGAAGCACTAATATTCAAGGCGACGTAGGCCGCAAATCCCAAAATGACACCGGCTCCCAAGCTCTGGAAAAAAGTGTCGATAACCTTTCTTCTACTGCCTTTAAAATCACGTTTAAAGAGTGAGAAAAGCATTACTGTGTTTAAAATCATGCCGAGAGAGTACCCAAGTGGCAACATGAGAACAATCGTGCCAGGCAAACCTTCCACGCGCAGAAGGGACTCAATAAAAAATCGGAAAAATTCATTGTGTTTAAAAAGACCAACTAAACCGAAACTAAAAAGTATAATTGCGCCACTTGAGATTAAATTAATAATTAAGGGCCGGGATGTCTTTTGAGCCGCGTAATACCCTCTCGTAAATAAAAGATTTAAGCCCTGAGCTAGTATAGATACGGAAAAGATTGCCAAGGTGGCCGCAGTGAGTCTCGTATGTTCCCAATTAAATTCTCCGGAACCCAAAATAACTCTTACAATTTGAGCGCGAAGGACAATAAACAAAACGGTAACCGGTATCGACCAAAAAATTATATGTTTGGCCGCCGCAGTAATTTGCTCTACAAATCTTAAATGCTCCTTGTCGGCAAAAAAACGAGCGAGAATTGGAAACGCCGCGAGCGAATAGCTGACTCCAACGATACTAAGTGGTACCGATTGCAAATTAAAAGATAAATTAAAAATCGTAATTGACCCTTCGCCCAACGTGCTCGCAAAAGAAAAAAGAAATAACAAGCTTAGATGACTCGAACTTAACGCCAAAGTCCGCGGAGCCGAAAGATAAATAATTGTTTTAACATCAGTCCAAAGCCAGTTGAAAGAAAAATGAGGAATTAATTTAATTTTAAAAATATAAGGAAGCTGGATCGCGAGATGGAATAAAGCTCCGCCTACCACTCCAAAAACCACTCCCTTAATACCCTGAGACGGCACCAAGAAAATAATACTTAAAATAATAATTATGTTATAGATAATCGGACTTAAAGCATAGAGAACAAAAAGTCGATTGGCCTGGACGATGCTCGAGGCCAAATTAGAAAGTCCAAGGAGAATTGGCGAGAGAAGTAAAATTCGGGTAAGCAAAACGAGTTCTCCGTAATTTTCGGATGGAAATCCTGGAAAAATAAATTTCAGGATGTAGGGAGCCAGAAAAAAAACAATTACGCTCGCAAGTATGATAAGCGCAAAGAAAAAAGAAAAAATGCTATTTAAAAAACGGCGACAATTTTCTTTATTTTCTAACCGTGGAACTAAAAATGGAATGAGGACCGACACAGACACAAGCGAGGCGATCGAAACAAACAAAAAATCAGGCAATCTAAAAGCCGCATAATAGAGATCGAGTTCGAGACCAGCACCGAAATTGTGAGCCAAGAGACGATCGCGAAACAAACCTAAGATCTGGGATAAAAACGCGAATATACCCAGAAAATAAGCCGCTTGATGCAAGCCGTTTTGTTCTTGATGGATAAAATTTAGTATTTTTTTAACCACAAAATTGGTATGTAGTATTTAGTATACGGTATGTGACACAAATTCGAACACAGGTGGTTTTTTATACCACATATTCTTTCAAATACTGTAATTCAAATTAATTTAATCGCGATTGGAAGTTAGAAACTACTCTTCTTTTTCGTCGAGGGGCAACTCCGATCTCTTTTCTGGCTTCACATCTGTTGGCGGCTTCGCTTCAAAGAAAGGATCTTTTCCCGCTCTGAGATTCGTTAGGATAAGTTTTACTTCTGCATTCTCTGGATTTGTTGCTTCAATTTTCTCAAACTCTACTATGGCTTCTGCATTTTTACCTAATTTAGACAAACTCAAACCGCTGAAATACCTGGCATTAGCAAAATCTGGCAACAATTTTATTGCTTCGTTTAAAGCCAAAACCGCATTCTGGTATTCTTCCTTCTGATAGTACAAGAGACCTAAGTGGAAATAAAGGTAAGGTTCTTGTGGGAAGATTTTTATTGTTTCTATCGCAGAAACAATCGCGCCCGGAATATCTCCTTGCAAGAATTTGATTCTCGAGTGCAAGAGCATAGCATCTCCAAAGTTTGGCTTTAGAGTAATCGCAGCAGTTACATATTTTAAAGCCTCATCTAAAGTGCCGGAGGTAACTTCAAGATTAGCTAAAAGAAAATTTAAGAGAGGATTCTTTGGATCAAGAGCTTGAGCTCCTAGATAAACTTCTTTAGCTGTTTTGTAAGCACCTTCTGTCTTAATCTCAGCTAAGAATTGATAGATTTTCCCAAGCTGGATTCTATTTTCCAAATTGTTTGGATTGATGGTCAAAGCGATTTCTATGTTTTCCTTGGCGTTTTTGAAGAGCTCTTCGAAGGTTTTTACTTGCTCCGGAGTTGGATCCTTTACATCTTGAGCAAATTGTCTAAGTTTTAGGACATAGAATTCGGAGAGATATCTTCTATAAACGTCACTTTCTGAAACAGTTACAGCCTTCTTGAAATAACTTTCTGCATCTTTTAAATTACCAGCGGAAAAAGAAGAAAGTCCCTTCTCAAAATTTGCGGCTCCCACAGTTTTTTGGTAGATAAAGAAAGTGCTAAGAATATTGACTGCGAGAAAGACGAAACAAATTGAGATCAGAATAAAATTCCTTCCTCCCTTGGTGGAGCGTCCAGGAGTAGAGGCTGAGGCAAGAAAGATTCCAGAAAACAGGGCAGCGAACATAAACAGGGCGTGCGATGGTAGATAGAAAATCGTTATAAGCCACAAGTAGAGACTTACAAAAAACAGAGAAACGGACGTCCAATTCTTAGGGTTTGAATAAACATACTTGAGTCCGAAAATACAAAAACTTAAGAGGAAAAAGAGCCAAGCAATAATTCCTAAAATTCCAGTTGTGACAAAGAAGGTTGGAATGAGTCCAATGGCATAATGAAATTCGGTGTTCCAGAAATTGGTTAGATTAACGCTTTCTGGCTTTCCTGCTCTCCACTCTGGCAAGAAATTATTTGGACCAGCTCCCAGAAAAAAACTTTTCTTGTCCTGCTTCAGTGTATGAGAAATAATTTCTCCAGTTCCCTGGATAGACAACCTAACTTCTGTGTAATTTATACCAAACAGGCCGTATACTTTTTCTGTAATAGCTGTTCCGCTTGGAAAAATAAAAACCAATGAAATTAGTGCCACAATTACTGTGACAAGAGGAAGTCGAGAAGACTTGTTGGGAGTCTCTATGCGGGGCGAAACCACCTCAGAACTTTTATTCTGAAAAACAATGTCCTGACCAACCTGCCCCGTATTTTTATTTTGAACAATTGTTGCGACACTTCCGTTTTGACTTGCATTTTGAGAAGTACTTTTGTTTTTAGAGAAAAATCTCAAAACCCCGAACAGAATGACGGCGGCCAAAAGCAGAATCCACGAAAGCCAGAAATTAATCGCAATCATCATGAGTAAACCAAGAAAGAAAGAAATCCTGTAAAGAATCGGGGTGTTTCTAAATCCCAAAGTATCCAAGATGACAACCGAAAGAAGAGTCACGACACCAGAGAGAATTCCAATTTCATTAAATCCACCAAGAGGAGTATTAATTTTGTCTGCGAAGACGCCGCCAAAAGAAATTAAATCCCAGCCGAAGAAAAATTTAAGCAGATGATAAACAGACAAAACAATAAAAGGAATGATCAAAATCAGGGGCGCTTTACCTATTCTCTTGCCATTTTGAAACAAGAAAAATGCCAGGAAAAATACAGAGAACAACAAAAAGATGAAACTAAAGGTTCCGATTTCAAATCCATATCCAAAGGCTCCTCTCTCAAAGTTTTCACTGAAAGCGGCTGACAGAAAGAAACTGATTAAAACCAAAAGTACGGAGAGAGAAAGGGAAGTTTTTGGCAAAACAAATTTCCCCGATTTGAACACATGCAAAAATAGGAGAATCAGAGCAAGCGAAATCCCGGTAAAGACAAGCAGAGATTTACTGAAGGAAAGAGACAAAATCCCTCCCGGAATGAAAAAAACTGGTAAAAGAATGGCTGTTACGAACAAAATCCAAAAAGAGATACTTGAAAGTTTGGATGCTTTCTGATTTTCCTCCATCATATGTGTTTAATGATTAAATTGATTAATAATACCAAGGTTAATTATACTAAATACGTGTGTAATTGAAAGGATAATATCCACAAAAAACCTCTTGAATGCGAAGAATTTTTATGTTATATTAGTTTGGATTCCCTACTGGAAAGTTGCCCCGCCCTTTTGGCACAATTTATTTAATAAATGTACTACGTTTACCTCATAAAATCTGTAAATAAAGATTTTCTGTACATAGGAAGTACTGAAGATTTAAAACGCAGATTTACTGAGCACAACCGTGGTACAGAAAGATCGACCAAAAGCTACGCGCCACTTAAACTTGTTTACTACGAAGCATACGCTTCCAAGAAAGATGCTCTCATTCGTGAAAAAATGCTGAAGCATCACGGAAGCGTAAAAGGCCATCTTAAAAAAAGAGTGGTGAACAGTTTAAATGAGTAGTGCCAAAAGGGCGGGGAGGAAAGTCCGAACACTTCCGAGCCCTCGTTTACGAGAGCTCGGAGAAGGATAGCGGGTAACGCCCGTCCACCGTGAGGTGCGAGGTGCGATCAGAGACGACTTTGTTCGAAAGAATAAAGTCACCCAGCCCTTTCGCAAGAAAGAGCTGGGTGAGTCCCGCCCTTTCGCAAGAAAGAGCGGGGGTGAAACGGCTAAATCCTTATCTAAGTGCAAGGCCGTGCCGAACTCTCGCTTGCGAGAGTTCGGAGTGCCGCTCGAGCAATGCAGTAATGCATCGCCCAGATAAATAACTTTCACCGCTCTTTCGCAAGAAATAGCGGAGACAGAATTCGGCTTATAGGTAGAGAATCACAAAATGATAAAAACCCCGCAAGGGGTTTTTATCATTTTGAAATTGGTGAAATTGGATTTGTTTGTTTAAAACCGTAAGACCGGAGGTGTCACCTTGAGGTGACACCTCCGGTCTTCCTTCTATCTAATTTACTTCCGGATCATCCATTTTTATTTCTGCGTAATATTCTTTTGCATCTTCTAAGATCTCTCTTGGTGTTCTTGAACGGTATACATCAAAACCATCGCCAGAAATAATCGCTCGCGTGTCACGCTTGATTCTATTATAGTCAGGAAAACTAGAGTATCGATACTTCAGTAGTTTTTTCTCAAGATTATCTATGTTATGAACTGTTCCATTTTTCCATTCAAACTCAATTAACTCTGCCGGGTTACAGTGAATGTAATCCACCACTCGCTGAAAATAACGATCATCATTAACGTGACGGGATCGAAAAGGTTTTGTCATAAGATTTCCAGTACGTTTATATTTTTTATTGAAGTACATCGTGTAGGCAGTTCCAAGTTTTCGCATGAAGTGAGTTATTCCTCCTTTAGTTATTTCTTTCAGTAGCAGATGGTAATGGTTTGACATAAGACAATAAGCACCAATGGAAACAATCTGCTTTTTTCGCTGGATGGCGATGACATCTTTCGTAAGTTGAGTATTAAGAGAACTTCTCTGAATATCTTGAGTAGAATTAGAAAGATAAAGTAATTGTAAGAAACGTTCACGATCTTCGTCCGTGTTAAATATTATACGCTTATCGATTCCGCGATTATAACAATGAAACCATTCGTTTAGAGAAAATTGAATTTTTCTGTTCACAATTTATTAATATTATCACAAACTTTTTAACTTTTTTGAAAGTATTGAAGGACAAAGATGTCTAGATTTAGATTGTTTTGACACCCGGAGGTGTCACCTTGAGGTGACACCTCCGGTTTTATTTTAACTTTATTCTTCATAGATTGTTTTATGGTTGGGAGGGACCGGATGATGAAGAGCTGCTACCGCCTTCGCCGCCAGAAGAACTAGAGCTCGATGAGCCGGAGGAGGAACTTGACGAGGAGCTAGATGAACCTCCTTCGCCGCCACCTGAGCTGCTGCTGGAAGAAGAACCTCCTTCTCCGCCGCCGGAAGAAGAGGAGCCGGAGGTGACACCTCCGGATGAGTTACCACCTTCGCCGCCGGATGAACTACCGCTTCCGGATGAGGTTCCCGAGCCGCCTTCGCCGCCTGATGAGCTGCTACCGGATCCGCTAGATGATGTGCTTGAAGATGATGGTTCTCCCCCACCTGTACTGCTACTTGATCCACTACCAGAACTTGAAGAAGAACTTCCACTGCCGCTAGAGGATGGTTCGCCACCACCGGAAGATGTGCTGCCACTTCCAGTCGAAGGTTCCCCACCGCCGCTTCCACTTCCACCGCTTGTGCTTGGAGTTGAGGAAGACGTACCTCCACCATTATTAGATCCGCCAGAATTTGATCCAGATGAACTTGAAGAAGGTTCTGGTTCGGTTGGTTCTGGGTCAGCCAAGACCACACCAGCTTTGGTCACCATCATTAAGAATTGATCTCGGGTCACGCAGACATCCTCGACGCAGAGTTCGTTAGTTGTTACTTTGTCAGTCACCATGTGTGCGATTCGCAATACACCGCGTTCGATCACGAGGTCATATGTCGTGTTCATGAATTCGACAAACTGTGACAAGACCGCGGAAACTATTGCGCCGATTCCCGAGCCGCCCTCGCCCAAAGACGCAGTGGAAGAAGCAGTGTTGTTTGCGGCGGTAGTTAAAGTTTCAACTCTGGCATTCAATTCCTGCACGGCCTTCGTCAAAACAGCAGTCAATTTCGGATAGTCGAGGTTCATGACTTCGCCGTCTGGGCCGTAACCGATTACTTCAGGAATGATGAGTTCAACTTCTTCTGCGATGAATCCGATTTGGTGAGTAGGATTTGGCATGATGCCTTCTTTCCAATCGAATGAAACGGGGTTCAAAGCCACGATCGCGTCGAGACCGTATGTGATACCTTCGATATTTTCCTTGAATCTCTGTGACGAAGCTCCGCAAGCGGTTGTTGATGTTGAAAGTGCACCACTCGTCGTGTTAACACAAGCGT
>Ga0209542_10019542_pt1 | contig 10831 bp, 15 predicted proteins | sample RifCSPhighO2_01_FD_184028 | JGI IMG/M metagenome (GOLD analysis project Ga0209542, IMG submission 184028) | Soil microbial communities from Rifle, Colorado - Rifle CSP2_plank highO2_0.1 (SPAdes) (version 2) | ecosystem: Environmental > Terrestrial > Deep subsurface > Rock core/Sediment ...
CTTTCTTGTTCATCGTATCTCCATTCTTGTATCTATTCTCGTATGTCTTATCCTCGTACCTCTTCTTCTTGCACATAGATGATTAAGCGATCTTTCAACAGCTCATCATCTTTTGCCACCAGCACTTCCTGATATAACGTAAAGTCATCGTGTTTATAGTATTGATCGGTTGTTACGGTACTTCCTTCCTTCTCCAATACTAATCGAAAATTGAACGTAGCGATGTCCCCGATATCTGCTGTTCGATAACAAGATAGCAGCTGTTCATCGGTAAATTTAGCAAGGTCAATGATGCCTGGAAAAATAGTGCCAGATTGTTCTTTAGCGAAGCATTCTGGAATGTTGGCAAAGCGTAAAGCGATGAATTCTGCTTTCAGGCTGGAAGGAGTTGCTGCTTTCCCGCCAACATAAGAGTTGATGGCAAAGGATAGACCTAAAAATAAGAGGGTAAAGACTATCAAGAAGATAACCCAAGTCATGATGATACCACTTTGGCCTTTACGAGACATAAGGCACCACTCTTGATATTTTCTGAACGTCATCGGGATACAATGTTTCGCAGCCGCTCGTATCCTGGACACGGCAAGCAAAATAATTCCAAGGGAAAGCTGGGCCAGGATCAACCTTTCTGATCTGGCTCTTTCCCAGCACTTGATTCTCGGTATAAATATGCCCTGTTATTCCGGAAGATAACGCCTCTTCTCCAAAGGTGAGTGGGAAGTTGTATCTGGCTTGCATCCCCCTCATTAGACTAATTAGCGCTTCCATCTGTGCAGAGGTAAACTGTTGATAATCTAACTGTTTGTCATAGCCTTGCTTTTGAGGGTATATGCCCGATGTGGTTTCCACAGCATTACAGAATGATTGCTGGTGATAATTCCCTTCACCTAGATCAAAAGAAGCATCACATCCTGGTCCTAAGTTGACTAATTCGATGCCAATGCTGTCAGAATTGTGGTTCATGGCATGATAGGCAATATCCTGCTCATCGACAACATAGGTTATTTTTCCTGAACGATCAATAACATAATGCGCGCTGACTGCTGCTTCACGAGAAGCCCAATCATCAGCTACCGCTTGCCCTGTTCCAACACCATAGGTATAATGAAGGACGACCTTTTTGATAGTTCTCGGTTCTGTCACTGTGCGGAAATCTAAAGAGTTTCCTGTTAAAGTTGATTTCTCACAGAATTGCTGTCGAAGATCTGCCGATCCTTGAGGCAGATATGTTGGAAGCTGGCGCTCGGGGAGATAAGAACACCCGGCAATGTTTCCTACAGAAAAGTCTTCTGGCAGCACTTCTTGACAAGGTTCTATGGAGATCGTTTTCCCCATCTTGCGCAGACAAACAGCACGTTGCTGTTCTGCGGTACCTCGAGCGCTGTATCCTTCTGGAAGAAAGAAATAATTCCAATCTTTCCTTAGGCGGTCGTCTGGGAGAAACACGGCCACCTTATTGTTGTCAAGGATAGCCACATTGTATTCAGAAAGACTTTGTGGATATTTGACGATAACATCTCCCGGCAAGCCCACTAATGTATCGATCATCATCTTTAAATCTGCTCCAGCATTTTCCTTAAAGACATCATCATGGTTGATGACATCAAAGACGTTATGGAAAACCACATAAGCAACGAGAGCTAATACTAATAGTTCTGCAATGAGGATCATCGGCAGTTCTACCCCTTTCTTGTTCATGGTTTTGCTATCCTCGGAGAAATAGACACTTTATCCGCTTCATTAGTTAAAGTAAGAACAAGGTTTTTGGGGGTGGTCATGTAGATATCGTTTCCTTTGAAAGATAAGAAATCATCTTCCACTTCTTTGATGAGATGCCGTTCGATAAGGAACCCATCACTACAGGTATAAGAGACAACATCATTTTTTATCCCAATAGTGCAAGTATCTAAACTAAGCTTAAGGTCAGGTATACAAGTAGCATCTTTTGGTGTGATAGTAGCATGCCATTCTGTAACGATACCGAGTACATCCATTTCAGTGGTAATCTCTTTTTCTTTTAAGAAACATACACATCCACTACTAGTACAGCTAGAAGGTTTTGTGATGATAACATCATAATTTTTATCCCCAGTATCCAAGCTAGCATCTACAAAAAGAGACATCTTGTCTTTATTCTGCTCAAAATACACAACTGCCTGTCCGTCTTCCAGAAAAAGTTCTGACCGTTCGCTGTACGGGATCTTATTGGAAAAAGGGAGATCTTTCACCTGCTCTACGAAAGAAAGATAGGTCCGTTCCGGCAGTGTTCCTGAATTTCCGGCAAACAGATCGACGGTTTTACTGAGGCAGGAGATGAAGAAGAAAGCCATGCCGATGACTAAAATGATCTCGATGATATTCCGCATGACCAGCATCTGTCCTTTAACATTCAATTTCTCGGCTCCCAGTTTTGATTATTGCAGACGAAGCGCTGCTCGTTGATCATCAACACATTTCCTTTATGAGCACTGTCACAAAGATGCCACCAGTCCTTCTTGCAGATTAAACCGCCTTTATTGCTTGACCATGGTTTTTCAAAGACTGTGGAAATTTTATTATCAGGATCTTGAATTAAACCGCCAGCTGGAGTAATTGTTTTTGTTGTCCCATATTCTATTCTTTCACCTTGTGCAACAGGAGCAGCACCGATGTCATCATCATCTGCATCATCAGCTTCTACAGCAAATACCCAACAATTTCCTGCAGAAGCAACCTCTTTTGGAAATTCACCATCAGTTGATTCCCATTTTTGCGTAAATTGTTGAAGGCAAAGTGAAAAATAGTCTGCGAGTGGATCAGTGGAACCCCTTCCTGCTACCTCTCTTAACGCCTTATTTGTGTCACTATCGCCCTGACAATAACCATACTCATCAATCATATCACCATCACTCCCATCATCAATCACAGCCATGATTTGGTATAGGGGGAACGTCTCTATATTGGTCTGACCGACAAGCCTGGCAAGGATAAAGACTTCATTATTTTTCTCATTAGTCTCTGATAATATTCCGTTGCCCTTTTCATCAGAATCAACTTTGATCTTCACATAACAAGACCTTGTTCCTTCACCATCACAATAATCACCATTATTCCCTATCACTAAGTTAAATGATATTGGTATTTCTTGGTTATGCTTCAGCTCTTCAGTAATTGGCAATGATCCTTTGGCAAGACAATTAGATTTGACCTCATCACAAATAAACACTTGAACAGCAAAATTATGAGAAATTGTGCCAGAACCACCATTTTTTACAGCGAGTTGAATAGGAACAGTAATGTGACTTCCTGTTGGAAGATTATTGACTGTTCCCCAGATCTGGTTATTATCAACAAGATCAAACTCTACTCGTCGTTCTGGAGGGTGCTCATTGTAAGAAACATATGGTGATAGCGCACTATTTTCCAACGTAAGAAACTTCTTCACCTCTACCGTCAAATCCCCATCTGTTTCTATCCCCGGTCGTCTATCTTCAACAATAGTAGATTTACCATGCACATCATCACAGCGTGTTTTACAGTCTTTTGGATTATCCTTATCACATTTCTCTGAATACTTTCCATCGCTTATTTCATACGTCGTACACGTCTTCCGGTCATTATCTGCTATTAAAGTAGTGGTAGGAACCGGACAGCCTATCAAGTTCGGCTCTTTTTCGCTATCACCTAGCGTAGAAAGACAAGGACAACGGTCAATCTTGTTTTCAATCCCATCTAGATCACAGTCAGCAAACGCTTCTTCCACATCTCCGGCAAAATCTGATATGAGGGATTTTAACTTTTCTGGAACACCCATCAAGACAAATAACGCGATGACTGCCAAAATAACGAGAACCATTTCAATATTTATATCCCCTTTTTTATTCCGTTGAAACAACATCTTCAGCCTCGAATCCATCTAGGTTAAGGAAATCATCAGTATTTTTAAGGATATTGTTATTTTAAAGCATTATAGGGGTAAAAATAAGTGACCTGTCACTATTTTATCTATGATCAATCATCTTCTAATTTGACGATCTTACATCCCGCATTCTGTAATGTATTATAATCATCCAAGACAATCATACTTGTTGCTCGCTTAGCGGAATAAAACTCAAATTTAGCCTTAGCCACATCAAGGGCATGTGCTGCTTCATAACCTACCCCCCCTACAACCACCGCTCCTGCACCAATAGCAGCAGTCGTAGCGATAAGACCACAGGGCTCTGCAATATAACAAGCAGCCACTCCTAATCCTGCTAAAACAGTTACCGCACTCACCCCTGCATCAACCTTATTAAATTTCGCATCTTCTGCATTCTTCGGCAAATAGGCTATCCCATAACGCTGATCCGCAACGATAGGAGACATGATAGCAATCTTTCCCGCGCCACCATAACTTTGGATGTAATCAATATTTTTCAGTCCTTTGATGCGATAATGTTCTGAGGTAATCATATAATCAAACATCTCCGGAGCGTCGATAAACCCACCATCAATATCATCTTGTGCAATTGCCACATCATAACAGACAAAACAGGCATTTTTCTGGTCACTCCAGCCAAAAAATTTCTCCCAATTACCTTTCAAAACATTATCTTGTCTTCCTTCATTAAATTGCCACCAGCACTTTGTCATCAATTGCGCTACTTGAGCCTGCAATTCTTCCTTATCCCCCTTGATCTTCTGCGTCAAGGTCTGGCAGGCGATAGGAGTAACACTTTGTCCCCATAACTTTTCGGAAATGGCTGCTCTGGCCGTTACGGTAGCTCGACATAATGATTCAGGAGCCTTATCATCAACTAATTTTGGCAGAAGAATATAGAACAGCGCAAAAGAGACTATGCCAAAGCTAACAAGGATTAAAATGAATTTTCCTAGACGGGAATCTAACAAGCCACCTTTTTTATTCAATTTTAAATTCCACTTTGTATTCAACAAATTTAACATGATGTCAATTCACCTGCTGCCATCTTTGAGCGGATGCTGTTTTCTTCTAGACTTGAAACAAGTTCATCATCAAGACCATGCTCATTGGTAGAAGACGACGTCGGAAAGAAACATATATGAGTATTATCTGGAGTAAAGAGCCAGCCGCCATCGAGAAGATTGCCCGTTTTATCATTAATAATCTTTTCTCCAAAACCTACCGTGCGAAGAGCATTCCCATCGTCATCTTTCAGCTGGATTTGATTCACGCCAGCATAATACCCTATGGAAACAGGCTGTTTCATCAGAAATTTGGTATAGAAATTCTTAGTAATATCTGCATTTCCGGCAATGACGCAAGGATGCATGTGAGGAATGGAAAATAGTAACGTTGTCACCAATTGCTCGCCACCGGCTCCGCCATAGACACGAAAGTTAGTGGCATCTTCTCCAGAATCGTACGACATCACGATACTTGTCCCTTTGCCCAAGAGAGGTGGTAAACCACTATAAGGTGAGCTTTCCAAAGAAACAGGAGCATAATTGGCAAAACAATCTTTTCTAGAAGAAGATATCATCTGATAAATAGTCTCGTTCAATCGAAGGATAGCTTGCTTATGCTCTTCCGGTACCCTTACCAGTTCACCGCGAAATGCTTCCTGATCATAATCCTTGATGAATTGGTCCGTCTTCCCTTGAATGGCTTTGACAATTTTTCCCGCTAAGCCGCTATCACCAAGACCAAAGGCAAAGCCGAGGACGAGGAGAGTCAAGGCAATGAGGACAAAAGCCACCACAAAATTTATCTGAGTCATGCTCTATTCACCATAAATTTACACTGGAGTTTGCCAGATCAAGCAGTTTTGGAGCTAAATAAATACCTAAGATGATCATCAATATGGCTAAGACGATCAGCCAAAAGGTAAGCGACCCCAGTTTATCCAACAAAAATTGCCCTTTTGTATTGCTCATGTTAAAATTTCCACCGTGATATGACCACATAGATCAGACCTAAAGCCAACAGGATGAGAAGGATATAGATCATTTCCGGATAGCCAAGCCCTTTTTTTCCAACCATAGTAGATCATTACTCTTTGAAACAGCATTTTGTATTAGGTTCTTCACAAGTGAACACCGCTGATATTTTCCCTTCCCCATTCCTGCATTGATCTTCCGGCCAACAATATCCACCTTTAGATTTGCAATCCAACAAGCCTACTTTCGCTCTTCCAGTGGTATCGGAAAAGATGACAATCAAAATGATCATCACAACAATAGCGATGACCGCCCCGATGATGATCCACCACATATCGGCAGAGCCTTTCTTCATTCTCTTCCTACATGAATACTTATTTAACATAACAATAGCCTACCCTCTGCGCGCCTTTCTGATAGTCTCCGCAATCGTTCTTGTCACCGCAGGAATTATCTCCTGAGGTACATCTCTTCGGCGATCCAATATAACATTTCCCGGCATCTCCACATTCAAAGATGCTGGAATAGACCATCCCTATGGGAGGAGTTTGGCTAGAAATGCATAATCCCCCTTTCCCTTCACAATCTGATAAGCCGCTCTCCAACCCACCTGTCTTCCCCGCAAACATGACCATCAACACGATCATCACTACTAAGGCGATAACAGCCCCGATGATGATCCACCACATATCTGCCGAGCCTTTTTTCATGCTTTTAAGCTTAGCAAATTGTTCAGAAAAACCGTTCAAAAAAAAAGGAAAGAAAACCATCTATCCCCACCGGCAGCCACCTGCTTCACAGCCTACTTTGTCAACATTCAAAGCTTTGCATCGAGAGATCTCTTCCCGAAATGAAGATTTTGCTGCTTCTTGATCGTTAACTGACTCTGCTTGAGCTAATTCAGATGTAAACACTCCTTCCTGGGCAACGGTAGGCTTGCACTGACCATACATTATTTTCATCGTTACTAAATCTGTTTGGCTTTCCTTGTCTAACCCTACTTGAAAAATCCCTATTCTTCCCGTAAAGACCATGATCAAAACGACCAGAACAATCAACGCTAATGCCGCAATAATGATCACATTCATGGACATGCCTTGTCCTTTTTTATTCATCATCTTCACACACCTCATTTTTAATTTACTATTTATGATACTATTTGATACTACATCTATACTATTCTGCTCTAAAAAGAAAAAAGGTATATAAATGTTTTGAGGGGGTTTAAGTTAAATACCAGCAGAAGCAGCGGTTTGTTCCTATTTTACTATTTCGCAGCCCATGTACAACATCCACCCCTACCTCTATTTCAACTCTTTTTTCTTCTTTTTTTCTAAGTATAAATAATTGTCTTTAGAAACGATAGTTTTCCCTATCTTTTTTTCTAACTCTTTGCGAGTATTCTTTGCAATGTCTCCGCCTTCTTTAGCAGTTTGTCTTAATTCGGGAAAACCTCTCACATCTTCAGCAATAGTAATATCTGTAGTTGCTTTCTCACCTACCATATTTAAAATTAGTTCCCAATCAGTCATGTGATCTCTGAGGTTTTGATTTGGTTTCTTCAAACCTTTAAACTGCTTGTATTCACCAACAGTTTTACCAAATGTTGCTTTAGAAATCTCATTTGTTAGGATAGCAAAGTCTTTCTGCTCCTCAACACCTCTACTCTTCCATTCATCAGTCAATTCCTGCCTGATAGCTATGCCACGTAATCGTTTATCTATCCATTCTCTGGGATAGCCTTTCAGTTCATAGTACTCCTTTACTCTATCTTGAGCAAGTTCTGGATTTTCGATCTCTTGGATTCTCTCATAACCCACTTTAGCCAGCCACAGCTTAAAAGGCTCAGCTTTTTTAGAAGGAATTGATTGGACAATCCTAAAAAGCGCTTCTGTATTAGCACAGTCTGTTTCGTAGTATTTGTTATCAGCGGAGGGCAATTTCAGTTGTACACAAAATGTGGACAACTCAATCCCATGTTCAGCTTCCCTCTGTTTAAGCATACTCCAATAATTTCGAGGATTGGAACTATCGATAAGAGCTTGAACTATATCTATAACGGAGAAAAACCACTGTTCTTGATGCCAGATTCTTATTATCTTTTTATCCTGGAAGACAACTAATGCATTATAAATATCCATATTGCTCCTAGTTTAAGCCTCCTTTTATTTTTTAATCTCCCCTTTTACTGATGTATTTACCATGACTCACCTTCAGCTCTTCATCAATTCTATTAATCAGCATTAGATAAATCCAACATTAAATATAAAGATTACTCCCAAAAATAATCCAGCATACTATCTTAATCACAAACATAGAGCTGTGACTCCACTAATCCGGCAAATTTCACTTTAATCGGATAAACACCGGAAGCATCACGCTCCCACGGACAGCCTATGCCAGAAGCATCACGCACGACCAACAATTCTTTTGGTGGAGGAAACTCATCGATAAAATCGGAGCGTAATTCATAATGCTTGCCCCATGCCCCTAAGCTCTGCTGCAGCAACTCATCAGCCTTATTCTTAAAAAACTCGCAGCTATGGACCCCTTGGCAATGAAATTGAGAATAACCTCGAGGAATGATCGTTTCGCCAACAACATACTCATCAAAATATAAGGCGCAATCTTCTAAGATATCTTCCCCTAACTGCGGCAGATTCCCCCGCCCGATATATGTCTCAACACAGCCTTCTTCTGGACTTACTGTCGATTTAAGCATGGCACTCATCGTGCTTGACGCCAATCCTTTCCGGGTAAAGACCTTTTTCTGTGTTTCCTTATTAAAGGCAAATAAGGCCGCAAATAATAAGCCTAAGGTAATCAGAATGACAATGATGACTAAGCCCATGATCTCCATCTGCCCTTTAGACGATATCTTGAATTTGTTTAGCATCTTCTCGCTTTTGATGTTTTCCTGATAGCTGACATTCCCAGTAAGGGACATCCCCCTTGTCAGCTTTGTGTTGTTACTGATAAAGCTCGACCTAATGATGCTAAACAAATACGAAAAAGTCATGAGAAGACCTCCACCTGCAGATAGCCAAAACCATAGCTCGGCACACCACGTTCTCCCCTCGTCTCATCCCTCAGCGCCATGACAAAAAATGTTGTTTCCCGCTGCTCATATGTTTCAGGAACATGAACATAGAGCGGAATCTTTTCAGGTGAAGGATAGATCTGCTGAAGGGTGATATTAGCATAAGAAAACATCTCAAAATAATAATCATCAAACTTATCCTGTAATTGAGGAGAGAATTCTCTGGCTTTTACCACATCCATACAATTTTCTTCCGGCTCTGCCGACCCTCTGCTGCACAAAAGTTCAGGAAGAAATATTGCCTTGAGCGTTGCCCTGATAGCGCGAGCCTGTAACAGCTCTTCCTGCTGCTCGACAAAAGAGATGCTCTTATACTTCCCATAAAAACTGATCCCTAATCCTACGAGAATGAAAAAGATGAACAAGATGGCGATCGTTTCTGTCAGATGAACTTGAGCTCGTCGATCAGAGACAGTCCTTCTTCCCTTTATGACCTCTTTCATCATTCTTTTTATGATTCCTGTGATGATATTACAATTTATAGATCCATTAATAGAGCGCAATGCAATTCACCTTCAGCTCTTCATTTATTCTTTCTACTTCCTGACTAAGAGGGATTAGCTCTTGATAATCACATTCTTCCGGCACTAGCGTACAGCTCTCCAACAGATCGATCATCTCCCCCAGAGTATCCTTGGCATTCTTGTCAGCATGACTAATCAAGTTTGTACAAAACCCTGCCGGATTCAGCAAGTCATAATATTCCGCCAATCTCTCCGCTCGGGCAAGCTGGACCTTGGCAACATTCTTTAAGCGCAGAAACGCCTTCCCCATATTGCATTGATACGTGTCCGGCGACGTGGAGAAGACTGCCCCTAGTTTTGCCGCATCTCTCGCTCCACCTAATGAAACGATAGGTATAGGAAGAGTATTGAGCAGATGCCATCTGCCAGCATCTTTCTGAAAGAAGAGAGCGCTTTCCCCCTGCAAGACGAGAGCGGTCACTTTTTCATCTGCTAAAGAAAGAAGCTTCTCTGGAACAGCAAAACCATCTTTTACCAACGTTCCAGAAATATCAACAACTCTTATCTGATCGTTCCCTTGAGGATCGATGCCCATATAAGAATTTTGCCCGTCCAAGACGATGATATTGCCAAATTCCTCACCTTCTTTCTCTAATTCTGCAATGAAGTCATCCTGCCCATATAGATAATACTTGATGTTCGGAGCGGTAACATACAAAAAATCAATAACTTTGAAGGGAAGAAGATAAGGTACGCTCCATGTGATCAATTTAGGACTGTGAATTGTTGAAGAAGAAAATAAGGGATCAATCACATTCTGTACGTTGGCCGACTTCCCCTGCAAGCCGTATTCCCCAACTCCATCTAGGCAGTCAAAATAAAGAGTAAACTCGCTGATGCCAGACGTGTCAATAAAATTTTTTGTTTTCTCTGAAACTCCTGCGCCAACAAAGATATTTTCCATCACTCTAACCACATCGATAGCCAGCCCTTCTTCTGAAGCAGTCTTCTGCTTGACGATGACTCCGATAAAGAACAATAAGATGATGCCCCCAGCTACCAAAACATAGACCCAGTTAATTGTTACTTCAACCTGCCCCTTCTTGTTTGCCATATCCTGCCTTCTGTCATATCTTGCTTTTATAATCGTATAAGCATGATCATCCCAAATGTTCTGCTTCTGTCCCATCAGCCGATATTCTCAACTCTGCTCAGGAGCCGGGGAGATAAGGGTGTAACTTCCTTTACCTTCCAATCTCAGCGTAACACTGCCACGAGTGATAGGAGCGCAATAAAACCCTTGTTCGTTTCCTTGGGCATCAGCAATCTTGATCGTATGGACTTTGATCTTTAAGGCATCCGGCTGGAGAAAGACGTTACTGTCCAC
>Ga0209542_10019543_pt1 | contig 10830 bp, 8 predicted proteins | sample RifCSPhighO2_01_FD_184028 | JGI IMG/M metagenome (GOLD analysis project Ga0209542, IMG submission 184028) | Soil microbial communities from Rifle, Colorado - Rifle CSP2_plank highO2_0.1 (SPAdes) (version 2) | ecosystem: Environmental > Terrestrial > Deep subsurface > Rock core/Sediment ...
CGGATGCTTCGGCCTCTATTTTTTCCGCCCACTTGGCCGCTACCGGATCAAAAGGCACATTGGCGCCCGGATCCCATTTGGAGCCGACCAGCTTGCGAAATTCTTGCCAATTCATTGATTCGTACTTTTTAGCTTTATTATTAACTTTTGGATCGCTGTCGTAAACATAATCAATATTTGAAAGATTGATAATTTTCTTGCTTTCGTAATTGTCCGCGAGCCTCACCGCCACATAGTCCGTAGACCAGCCGGGCCGCCAGCCGGCCGCCACGACAATCGGCTCGGTAATGCGCAAATAATCGGCCGGATGCGTAATGATTTCCGGATGCGCCGATTTTCTGAAAACAGTTCGCAAAAGATGGGCATTAAGCCTGGTAGAATGCACGCCCAACCAATCCAAATCATCGCGCGTGACGCCGACCACCTGCCGCGCCGCTTTTTGGTAATTGCGCGCCGTGCGGCCGCCGCCGCAAATCAATAAAAATTTTGCGCCTCGCCTGATTTCCCCCATTATCAAATCGTGAAATTTATTAAGATAGCTTACATCAATCTGATCCGGCACGATTAAAGATCCGCCTAAAGATATTACTATACGCTGGCTGGATTTTTTCATAAATAAATTACTGATTGATTATTGACTTCATTACTTCATATACTTTTTCCACGGTTTGCTCCAATTTATTTTCCTCATTCACCACCACCGCGTCCCATTCGGAAATATCGGCCAATTCGTGTTTGGCCGTTTCAATGCGCCGCGCCATATCAATCAGCGGATCTTTGCCTCGGCCGTAGACCCACCGCGCCAGAGTCTCTTGATCTTGTGGCGCTATAAAAATCACGAAAATCCCGTCAATATTTTTTTTCAAAGCCCGCGCGCCCTGGATGTCTATTTTGAAAAGCGCGGGCATTTCCAGCGCTTTCACGCGCTCTATTTCCGTAAACTCCGATCCGTACAGATTTCCATAAACATTGGCCCATTCAAGAAAATCGTTTTTCTTGATCTTGCTTTCAAATTCCTCGCGCGAAATAAATTTATACGGATTGCCTTGCGTTTCCCCATCGCGCATTTCCCTGGTTGTGGTGGTAATCACCGACACCAATTGCGGCATTTTCTTTTTCAAGCTGGTAATCACGGAATCTTTCCCTACTCCGGAAGGACCGGTAATAACAAAAAAATTTGAACGCATATTAAATAAAATGTTAAAAGTTAATAGTTATTATTATTGATTATTAAGATATTTCGCTTTATTTTCATTGTGCTCGTCCAAGGTTTTTGAAAAAACCGTTTCGCCGGTGGGCTTTGACAAAAAGTATAAATATTCGGATTGCTCCGGATTAAGTACGGCCTTAATTGAAGAAATACTCGGATTGCCAATGGGCGATGGCGGCAAACCTCTATTTTTGTAAGTATTATACGGCGAATCAACCTGCAAGTCATCATAAGTCGGCCGGAGCTGATATTTTCCCGTAACATAATTTACCGTGGCATCCGATTGTAAAGCCATTCCAATCTGTATCCTTTTTAGAAAAAGTCCGGCAATTATCGGCCGCTCGCTTGTCTTTGGCACTTCGCGCTCAACAATTGAGGCCAGAGTCAGAATATCGTGAAAATCTTTGCCCGAAACTTGCGCTTCCGCCAAAATATCTTTGGTTTTATTCTCAAAATTATCAAGCATTTTTTTAATCAAATCTTCAGGTCGGCTGTCTTTATAGACATAATAAGTGTCCGGGTAAAGATACCCTTCCAAATCAGCGCCTTTCTGCTTTAGCGCCAAAAAATCATAAGTTGATCCGGAAATAATTTCCCGTGAATCGGTGGCGCTCGCCTTGGCCAAAAAATCATCGGCCGATCCCATTTTTTTCTCTTCCCATATTTTGGCGATTTCTTTATTGCTCAATCCCTCCGGAATCGTGATTGTAATCTGCTCTCTTTTCGCGGCCGTAGTCAAAATCTTTACCAGATCGGCAATACTCGCCTTGGCCGGAAATTTATAATTTCCAACGACAAATTCTTTTTCGCTTCCCCTCAACCACACTTCAGTCTCAAATAAAAAACGATCTTTAATCAATTTTTTGTCGCTCAAATTCTTCCCGATCATCTTTCCGCTCTCGCCCTTTGTCACTAAAAATTCCTGCTCCGGCGCGGGATTGGAAATCCGGCCGTAAACGCCGGAATAAAAATAAGCCATACTGCCAGTAATGGCTAAAACGACGATAACTATGGCGACTAAAGCGATTTTATAAAACATAATCAAAGGTATTTTTCCATTCCTTCTCCTTCTAATTTTTCTACGATTTTCTTGACGCCCTGCGCGTGATCTTTGGAGCAAATGAGGATTGAATCATCAGTAACGACAACTATCAGATTCTCCACGCCGGCCGTGGCCACCAATTTATCGGTAAAATTATAAATCAGACTGCCTTTTGTTTCCACGCCGATATGCGAGCCTTTTACCAGATTGTCAATTTCATTTTCCGAGAGCACATCTTTTACGGTGCGCCAATGGCCGATGTCGGCCCAACCGAAATCAGCCGGAATCACCAGCATATTTTCCGCCTTTTCAATTATGCCATAGTCAACAGAAATCGCCTTAATCTTTTCAAATTCTTGATCAATTATTTTTTCTTCGGCCGGCGTTCCCAAAGATTTTTCAATTACCACAAATTGTTTATACATTTCCGGCAAATATTTTTTATAAAGCGATAAAAAATATCCGGCGTTAAAAACAAAAAGCGCCGGATTCCACAAGTACTCCCAAGCGGATAAATATTTTTTAGCCGTTTCCAGATCGGGTTTTTCCACGAATTTTTCCACATAAAAAATTTTATCTCCATTTAATTCTTTGAACATCTTTCCCATTTTAATATACCCGTAGCCGGTCTCCGGGTAAGTCGGATTGATTCCCACGAGAACAATATGATCTTGGTGTTTTTTTACGGTCTGATTAGCCAATTCCAAAATCCTCAAATATTCGGCTTCATTTTTTACATACGCGTCCGAATTTATCGTAACAATCACCGCTTCCGGATCTTTTTTATATATCCGCAATGCGGCCAGCCCGATTGCCGCGGCCGTATCGCGCCGCATCGGCTCCAAAGAAAATTGCTTGGCCGATATTTCCGGCAGCTGCTGTTTAATTAAATCATAGTGCTGCTTTCCTGCGGCAATAATAATATTATCGGGCGAAAATCCTTTTTCAATCCGATGATAAGTTTTTTGAAGCAAGGTCTCATTGTCCGTGAAGGGCTGGACCTGCTTGGGCGTTTTTTCCCTGGATACGGGCCAAAGACGGGTCCCTCCCCCGCCGGCTAAAATCAAAGCATGAAACATAAATTTGTTAAATTCAATTATTGGATAAGCCCCCAACCTTAAGCTTTTGTTAATATTACGCTATTTTTATGATTTTAACAACCCTCCCCGGCTCCAGTTATTTCTTAAACGCCTCCGCCAACTGCCTAAAACTTGTCGGCTTGTATTTATCCCATTCTTCCTGCTTCACATAAAGCATTTTGTAGGCGATCTTTTTTTGTCTTTCGCTGGCATCCTCGCACCATTGCGCCAATCTCTTTATTTTTTCAACATCATCTATATCTTCCCGTCCTTTTGTTTCCACGATATAAATTGTTTTGTTGTCCGTCTTTACGAAAAAGTCGGGATAATAACTGGAAATCGCTCCACTGGCGTTTTTATAATCAATTTTGAAGTGAATTTCATAGTAATTTTTGGCAAAGGAAAGCACATCGTCAGCGCCTTCCAAAAAATCAGCAAATTCTAATTCAAAATCACTATCACCAACAATTTTATTAAATACGCTCTTTTTGGATAGCAAATACTTCTTATCAGTAACAACAAATGGTCTGGCACTGCTCACTTTTAGATAATTTTTTATTTCCGTATCGCCAACATCTTGCACGGTTAAATTATTTATTTCTCGCTTAAATGTTTCTACGATAGTCTTTACCGCTTCCAGTTCGGATAAATTTCTCAAAATATTTGCGTCATTCAGATTAACTTTTTCGCTGAATAAATCATCACTGATAAATTCTTTTACTTTTCCGAAAAGAATATCGTAGCAACCAAAAAGACGCAGTTCTTTCATTATTCTTTGCGCAAAAAATCCGACGACGCTTTGGTAGTTTGGCTCAACAGTGCTATTCAAAATCGTTGTGTGGTGCAGTTTATCGTCAATCACTTCCTTGAAAACAATTTCTTTCTTTTCTTCCTCGGAGAATTGCTTTACTGTGATCCTCTCGCGCTTAACGCCAGTAACATTCAGCAGATTAAGATTTTTATATTCTCTTTGGATTCTTGGAGTTAGAACCGGTAATTCAATGTCCAGATTCTCTATATCTTTTTTTATATTCTGATTATCAACTTCAATAACAGTCGGCGTAATCGGCGAGCCGGAACGATCCATTTTTCGCTTTTCCAACTCAACGCCTTCGGCTTTGATTGACTCCACAAACTCCATAAAAGCGGGTGTCCCGATAACGCTCACATACTCCTCAACATCTTGGCCGAAAAACATTCGGCGCAGTCCGCGGCCCAATGTTTGCTCCGGCAATATTTTTGAATCTGACCCGTAGGGGCGTAAACCGACGATTGTCGTTACATTTTTGACATCCCAACCCTCTTTTAACATCATTACCGAAACAATCACCTTGTAGGGGCTTTCCATGCTGTCTATCTCATTGGCTTTCTTTCTCAAATCCTGCAATTCTTTTTCTTTTTTGCCGGTCACTGTTTCCGAAATCTCACCGCTCTTGTTTGTATGAATGGTTAAAACCGCGCCTTTTAACTGCGAGTAATTATCTTCCAAAAATTTTGCCACATCGTCGCAATCTTGCGTATTATTTGTCATAATGAATAAAATGGATTTCTTACCCGCAGGTAATAACTCATTGTAAGTTTTTTGCCATTCCTCAACGCCCAATCTGATAAAATCCTCGTATTTTTCTTCCGGCTTTAAGCTCGTTTTTTCTTGCAATTTCGCCCTGCTGGCTTGATCCGGCAAAACCGGATTTTTTACCACGCCTTGTCGTATCGCTTCAACCAAAGGATAATCAGAAACGGTTTGCACAAAAATTTCACCTCTTTCATGTTTTGGAGTGGCGGTAACATCAATTTGCAAAGCCAATTTTTTGCCTTTTTGCAGTAATTTATTGTGTATATCTTCAATGGATTTAAACCACGCCATTTTTGGATCGTGGATATGGTGCGCCTCGTCATTTATAACCATTAACTCATCAACATCTCGGACAATCTCGCCCAAATCAATTTTTGAATCATTGGTTTTACCGACTACCTTTTCGCCCAAAAAATAATCCGATGTATCGTCATCATTAAAACTCGACTCATCTATATTTCCCTCATAAACTCTGTGAATATTGGTCAGAAAAATGTTTCCTGATTTTGAAATCGTGCCGACTTCGTCCTGTAAATGCAGTTTGATTTGAAAATCGTCTTGCCAATTTTGTCCGCCATAACCGTTATCAGGCAAAATGGGATCTTCGTAGAATATTTTTAATCCTTCAAAATCAGTTTTAATTCTATCTAAAACAATAATGTTCGGCGTGATAAGCAAAAAGTTTTTAGCAAGTTCTGAATTTTCCTCATAAAGTTTATGAAAATATGACCAAGCCAAAAGCAAACTCATTACTTTTGTTTTTCCGCTTCCAGTTGCCATTTTTATCACAAAACGGAGCCAGTCTCCATCGAACATATTCGGGCTTACCCGACCCAGTTTATCAAACTTGATTAAATCATATTTGCTTGCGACTTTTTCAACATCATAAAGCCAAATGATTGTTTCCACTGCCTCTCTTTGAGCAAAATAATATTGAAAGGCAACGCTCGTGCCGTCTTTGGCAAAAATTGTGTGCGGTTCTTTAAACCACCAATTCAAAAGAGCTTTTGAAGTTTCACTCGCTCCTTCATAATCATTTTTTCGCCACTCGGCAACACGCTCCCGCAGTTCCGGCACAAAAGGCGGTAAAAGTTTTTCATAACCCTCTTTGCGCAAATCTTCGTCAGCCGGAAACCACCTAATCGCCGGATCAAGTATTTGGAATTTGTCTTTTGGAAAGTTTTTATGAAGCGCCATAATTAAATAGATTATTTAAGCCTTTCACTTGACCTCTTCTTTGGTAAAAAGTTTTCTTTGGAAACAACTGGCCTGCCGATTTCTTTTTCCAGCTGTTCTTTGGCGATGCCGGCAATTCTTCCACCGCGCTTGGCATCCTGTTTGAGCTTTGAAACTCCTTTGGAATTTTCGGTTTTGTGAATTTCCGTGGTTGACCTCTCTCCTAACATACTAAAAATCAGCTCAAAATCATCCATGTGGTCGCGTAAATTTTCTCTCTTTAACCCTTTTATTCTCTTGTATTCGCTTGGGATAACGCCAAAAGTCGATTTTGATATTTCAGCGGTCAAAATTTCATAATCTCTCTGTTCTTTCGCGCCTCGTTTTTGCCATTCATCCGTCAGCTCTTCGCGAATTGCAATCCCTCTCATCCTTTTCTCTATCCAATCTTCAGGGTAGCCCTTGAGTTTATAAAGTAGTCTTGTCCGTTTGGTCGCCAGTTCTGGATTTTCTATTTCTTTGACTCGTTCAAACCCTACTTTTGCCAGCCAACGCTTGAATGGTTCAGCTTTGGGTGACGGAATAGATTGAATGATGCGGAAAATGCCTTCAGTATCAGCACAATCAGTTTCACGCATTTTTCCATCTTCGGCGGGCAATTTCAACTGTTCCCAAAATGGGAACAGTTGGGACATTTCCTTGTCTCTTTCTTTTATTTTTGCCCAATATGTCTTGGGCGTTGGCGTTTCTGTTAGAACGGCAACAACATCCAAAATAGAAAACCACCACTCGTTTTGAAATAATGTTTTTCTGATTTTCTTGCCTTTGAACAACGCTATTTTTGCAGTATCCATAAGTATTAAATATTAACCTCAATTACCTTCGTCGTGTCGTTGCCAAAAATATCAATCACCTTGATGGCGATTTTCATTTTGCCTTTTTGCGCGTCTTTGAAAGCCGAGGTCAGCTCAAGCGTCCGATCTTTTTTGGTTCTGAAAGATTGCCATTCGTTTTCAAAAATATAACTGCCTGTCCATTCTTCTTTTTCTTCGCCGGTTTTTTCGTCAAATACACGGACAATTTCCTTTTTGCTTTCAAACTCAAAATCAACCGACCAATAATCAATCCAATCCGTCCATTTTTTCGTCAAAACTTCTTTTTCAATAATATCCGTTTGTTTGTCTTTGGAAATTTTTATCACTTGACCGTTTTCAATGATGATTTTATTTCCACCGGATTGCAATTTTTCTTCCACTTCGCCAGTATTGTCTTGGTTATAAAATACCGAAAAATCGGATAGCTCAATCGCTACTTCTTTGGCGTTGGCTCGTCCGCGAATAATCGGTTTCACTTCAATATAGGCGACATCATAAAATTTTACTTGTCCTTTTTCTACGGCTTTTTTGTCAAACACTTCGCGCGGAATAACTTTGAAAGCAATATCCAAACCAAAATTTTTGGTTGATTCTCCGCCAAAGACGGATCCGCCTCGGGCGGAAAAATCAAGTCCCATTTCATAATCAAAACCCAAAACATCGGCTTTGGTGATTTTCTTTTCTTTACATTCTGCAATTACTCTTTCCAGAAAATCGCTCGTTACCGGCGTGTCAATTGATCCGACGGCGACTAATCTATCTCTTTTCTTGCCGACAAAAGTATTAAATGAATCAACCGGCTCGGCTTTGTAGGCGGACAAAATAAGTTTGATAAATTCTTTTTCTTTATTTTCCCGTTGGATTCTTTTTTCTTCTTCACGCAAATTTTCATTCACACCCAAAAACTTCTCTCGTTCGTATTTTCCAATGTTCAAAATTTCAAACGCCCGAAAATCTTTACCGGCTTTTTTGAGTTCTCTTTGCACGCCAATCATTCGTTTGCGGGTAGTATGAATGGAAAATCGACCGAGATCAGAACCAACCCACTTTCTGCCTAATTTTTCCGCTACCGCCAAAGTCGTACCCGAACCGCAAAAAAAGTCGGCAATAAGATCGCCTTTATTTGTAGAAGCCTTAATTATTCTTTCTAATAATTTTTCAGGTTTTTGAGTAGGGTATCCAAGTATTTCTGGAGAATTAACAATGGTTTGAAAATTTGCTATGTCGCCCCAAACATCAGAAACAGGAACACCTTTTGAGTCATCTAAATATATCCTTCTCGTTTTCGTTATGGGCTTATATTGTCTGCCGTTCTCATCAAATTTTGTAAATCTTTTTAATTGTGCTTCAGAGTATTCCGAGAATGGTTTATTGAAAACAGGATTTTCTGATTTGGAGTAGTAAAGTATATTTTCGTGTCCTCTTACATAATTTTGAACCAAGCCTTTGTAGCCGGAGGCGGCAGACATAACCCAAACAATATCTCTCCTAAAATTTTGTGATCCAAATAATTCATCAAGCACCTGCCGAATATATGGAGCTACTCTCCAATCACAATGCACATAAATACTGCCGTCATCTGCTAAAAGCCCGTGCATAAGTTTTAATCTCTCATAGATCATGGCAATAAAACTATCCATTCCTTTTCCCCAAGTATCACGAAAGGCAATTTCTTCAATAACCGACGGCTTTTTGGTAAAAGTATTCTCGCCGATTTCAATATTCATAGAAAAATCAGCGCCAACATCAAACGGCGGATCAATATAAATCAGTTTCAAACCACCTTCGGCTTCAATTTGTTTTCGCAAAGGACCATTTTTGAGCGATGATAAAATCAGCTTATTGTCGCCCCAAATAAGTTTGTTTGACCAGCCTTTAATCTGTCTGCCGGAAGTATCAAATAAAGTGGTCTGCGCCGTGATTTTTTCCTCGCTTCTCGGTTCGTCAATATGTTCAATTGCCTGAAAAGGCAAAACCATATTTTCTACTTCGTCGGTTTTCCCATTCCACAAAAGCTCAACTTCTTTGTCCGTATCAAAAAGTAAAAATCGGTATTTTTCCGGCAATGGCTTGCCAGATTCCAAAAACTTGATTATGTCTCTTTTTTCGTTATCAGTTAGATTAAGTTTATTGATCATACTTCTACTTATAAATCACCCTTTTTCAAAATTTGATTTTTTCCATTACTTGTGTTATTTTAAACTAAAATGCCGTATTTGTCCACCCCCTATGAAACACTATTTTATCCCAACCAAAGAAAACAATTACGCTCCAAAATTGCTCCATCACCGCAAATTGCATTGGTACGGATTTTTTGCCGTAAGCTTGAAAATCGCCCTAACGCTTGTTTTGTTCGCGGTTTATCCGTCCCAGGCTTACTTTTCATCTATAACTTCGGAAAAGATCGTCCAATTGGTCAATGAAGAACGAGAAAAAAACAATCTCCCGCCGCTCGGGCAATCAAGCGATTTGGCGCAAGCGGCCTCGCTCAAAGCCGAGGATATGATAGCGAAAAACTATTTCGCCCACTACGCCGCGGACGGCACGACGCCTTGGGATTTTTTCAAAAAAGTCGGATATCAATATACTTACGCGGGCGAAAATCTGGGAATGGGATTTTCCGACGCGGAAAGCTTGATCAGGGCCTGGATGAGCAGTCCCAAGCATAAAAAAAATATTCTTAATCCGGCTTATCGTGAAATCGGCGTGGCAATTCAGACCGGCGCCATTGACGACGGGCCGACCACTTTGGCAGTGCAGATGTTCGGAACAACCTTCTTAAGTCCGAATGGAACCGTCTTGCCGTCCGCGGAAACTCCGACTATTTCTCCGGGGCAAGAATTGGTCAGCGGAGCGGAGCGCGTAGTTGAACTGAAAAAAGGGCCGAAAAAATGGTGGGAAGTATTATTTGAAAAAACCAATCAGATTTATACGCTTGTCATTCTCGGACTTATCATTCTTTTGCTCTTAAAAATTTTCATTAAAATTGAAATCCAGCACACCTCAATCATCGCGCACACGATTTTTGTCATATTTTTATTCGGAGCGCTTCTCTTGATTCATTCGCATTTCCTGGAACAATCCTTGAGAAATCCATTAATATCAATACTGTAAGCCGGCGATAATAATTACATTGAAAAATAAGCGAGGCCGACCAGTTTTAAAAAGCGTATTTTGTCCGAGCGGGCAAGGTGTCCCGACATAATGTCGGGACGAGCGAGGATAAAATCCGAATTAAATTTTCTCGCTGGGAAAATTTTATGTCTTTTTAATGCGGGCGGCCGAGCGAAGCCAATAATCCAAAAGTGTTTTTACAAAAAACGAAGCTATTATGCCGATCGCCGCTCCGGCCAATATGTCCGCTGGATAATGAATGCCGCCGTAAACTCTTCCGATGCTTACAAAAAATGCTAAAGCAAAAAATACAATTCCCCAAAATTTATTATATTGAAATACGGCCGCCGCGATAGCGAACGAGATGGCCGCGTGATCCGAAGGGAAAGATTTGCTGGCCGGATCAATAGGGAGAAGTTGCGCGACCGCGTGATCCAAAAAAGGCCGAGGACGGATATAAAAAAGAGGAACCAGCCAATTAATGAACAGCGCGGTACATACCCCGATCGCCGCGTCAAAAAACAATTCCTTTCCCCATTCTTTCATCCGCGTTATCGAAAGCGCGGCAACTCCGAATCCCAAAAACAAAATCAAAGCCTGGGCGGAGAAAATAAAAAAATAATCAGCAAAGTCATTGGCGCCGGCGAATTGATTTATGAGCTGAAATAATTTATAATCCATATTCTATGTATAAAATTTTATTAATCCCCATTATCATCGGCTTTGGCGCGCAATTTTTAAAAATCATCCGCTACGCC
>Ga0209542_10019546_pt1 | contig 10830 bp, 9 predicted proteins | sample RifCSPhighO2_01_FD_184028 | JGI IMG/M metagenome (GOLD analysis project Ga0209542, IMG submission 184028) | Soil microbial communities from Rifle, Colorado - Rifle CSP2_plank highO2_0.1 (SPAdes) (version 2) | ecosystem: Environmental > Terrestrial > Deep subsurface > Rock core/Sediment ...
GACGGCGCTTCGCGCCGACCATATTTTTGGCGGAAATTTGAATTCCGAATTTTGGCGGAGAGGGTGAGATTCGAACTCACGGTACCTTGCGGCACGTCGCATTTCAAGTGCGATGGAATAAACCACTATCCGACCTCTCCTGCAAAACTTAAAGTAGCATACTTTATAAAATAATATCTATACCTCCCTCACTCGAATACTGCAGTCGAACCCTGTGGTTGATTCCCTATTAAGCCCAGACATCACCACTACTTTCGAGCCTTTGGAGATACTATATTTCTCACGCAGAATTCCGAGAGCTTCTTGCATCATTTTTTCAGGATGCCCGTATCCTGCCTCTGCCATAAATGGCGTAACCCCCCACGAAAGTAATAATTGCCGCATGGTTCGAGGACTTGGAGTTGCGGCAAATATGGGAAGTTCAGGGCGAAACCTGGATACCTGACGAGCAGAATATCCTGACTGCGTAGTTACAAGAATTGCCACCGCATCAATGTGACGCGCGAGTAACACGGCAGCTGCGGCAACTGCAGATGGCACAGATTCCCCACTGGAATCTTCAAAGGGTAAAAGCGTATCGAGAGGAGATTCTTCCGTTTGCTCAATAATTTCTGCCATCATACTTACCACTTGCACCGGGTATTTCCCCATTGCAGATTCTCCAGAGAGCATCACGGCATCTGTATGGTCAATTACCGCATTGGCAACATCAGACACTTCAGCACGCGTTGGCCGAGGGTTATATTCCATAGAAGCCATCATTTCTGTTGCAGTGATCACCGGCTTTCCCGCAACAACGCATTTCGCAATAATTTCTTTTTGATGAATTGGCACACGCGCTACGGGAGTTTCAATGCCGAGGTCGCCACGCGCCACCATAACACCGTCTGCTTCGTTTACTATTTCATCCAAATGTTCCAGTGCTTCGTGTTTTTCAATTTTTACAATCACCTGTGGAGGTTCTGTATTGCTCGGAAGCCACTTCGTAATTTTTTCTTTCAACAAACGAACATCCTCTACAGAGCGTACGAATGAAAGTGCTACAAAATCAATATTTTGTTTTAACCCAAAAGCCAAATCTTCATCATCTTTTTCTGTCATCGATTCAACAGAAAGTGTCACGGTAGGAACATTAATACCCTTATGGGAAATAAGGAGACCGCCCAGTAACACTTTTGCAGTAATAAGTGGGCCCTGCACATCTACTACTTCTAGTTCCCTCGTTCCATCCGCCAAAAGAATCCTATCGCTCTTCCCCAAATCATACGCAAACTTTTCATACGGAACCGGAATAGTACCCTTGTCCGCAATTTGCACTCCCGCTTGTAACCGAACAAGCTTGCCCTCCACAAGCTCTAATCCTTCATCGGGCAATGTACCAACGCGTATTTTTGGCCCTTGCAAATCTTGTAAAATTGCAACCTCTACACCTAATTCTTCGGCAGCAGTTCTCACGTGTTCAACAAGATCTAAATTCCCTTCGTGGCCACCATGAGAAAAATTAATCCGGGCAACGTTCATTCCGCCTTGTATCATCTTCTTCAAAACCGGCATAGAGGAAGATGCTGGACCGATTGTACATACTATTGCCGTTCGTTTATGCATGAGGTGTATCGCCTTGAAGCAAAAGGAAAAGCCCTGCAATAGATGTGATAAGCGTTACAAGAAAGAGAAGCCCGCCAACATACGGGAAAAACAGAGCAGTAATAATCGCAATTGCTTCTCCTGCAAGAAGTATGAGCCCTCGCCGAACATGAAATTGAACAAACGGATTACTTGTTGCACCAGAAACAATCGGAATAAGTACTAAAATACCCATGTAGCAAAGTGCTGCGCTTAACACATGAGGCTTCATGCCGGTAATGTTATTGGTGTCTTCGGAAGGCATGAAGGAATAATACCACAAATGCGCTCCCTTCTCCTGTTCTGGGAGAAGGTGCCATGAGCCTTTGTGCGAATGGCGGATGAGGGGAAATAAGATGCAACAAACGCCCCTCACCCCTGCCTGCGGGCTAGGCCCTCTCCCAGAATGGGAGAGGGGAACGTTCATTACATCATTCCCATTCCACCCATACCTCCGCCCATTCCAGATGGAGCATGATCTTTCTTTTCTTCTGGGAGCTCGGCAACAATCGCTTCTGTTGTAAGCATAATTGCTGCTATAGACGAAGCATTTTGGAGTGCAGATCTTGTAACTTTCTTCGGATCCACAATACCTGCTTCAAACATATCAACATAGGTATGATCTGCCGCGTTGTACCCAAGCTTAAAGTCATGACGCTTCACTTCTTCAACAATTACTGACCCTTCTTTACCAGCGTTCAATGCAATTTGACGAGCCGGTTCTTCAAGTGCTCGCATTACAAGTTGCATACCCGTAAGGTGATCTCGGTTTACTACGCCTTCTTTGTTTTCTACCGCATCAATTTCCGCGTTCAATGCATCTGCTGCAATTAAGAGCGCAAGGCCGCCTCCGGCAACAATGCCTTCTGCAACGGCCGCTTTGGTAGCCTGCACGGCATCTTCTACTCGATGCTGTTTTTCTTTTTGTTCTGTTTCAGTAGCTGCGCCAACTCGAATCACCGCCACTTTACCTGCCAGCTTTCCAAGGCGTTGTTCTAACTTTTCTTTGTCAAAATCAGATGTTTCATTTTCGAGAGCAACTTTAATTTGGTTCACACGCGCTTCAATGTCTTGTGCATTTCCTTTTCCGCCTACAATCGTTGTTTCATCTTTTGTGGTGATAACCTTTGTAGCATGCCCAAGGTCTTCCAGTGTTGCATTTTCAATCTTCAGCCCCACTTCTTCGGAAATAACTTTTCCGCCAGTCATCACTGCAATGTCTTGCAGCATTTCTTTGCGACGATCCCCAAAGCCCGGGGCTTTGATCGCAATTGCATGGAATATTCCGCGGAGCTTGTTTACCACAAGTGTTGCAAGCGCTTCGCCATCTACATCTTCCGCAATAATCACAAGCTCTTTTTTACCTGCCTGCATCATTTTCTCAAGCAGTGGAAGAATATCTGCAATTGCAGAAATCTTTTTATCCGTAAGCAAGATAGCTGGGTTCTCCATAATTGCTTCCATCTTTTCAGTATTCGTTACCATGTACGCGCTTACATACCCTTTATCGAAATTCATTCCTTCTACATACTCAGATTCAACACCGAGTGTTTGAGATTCTTCTACCGTGATAACTCCATCTTTTCCAACTTTGTCCATCACATCGGCAATCAACGTTCCTACTTCTTCATCTTGTGCGGAAATAGTCGCAACTTGCGCAATATCATTTCTGCCCTTCACATCTCGAGTTTGTTCATTTAAAGAAGCAACAGCAATTTCTGTTGCCTTTTCCATCCCTTTGCGTAGCACCATTGGGTTTGCACCTGCTGCAACGTGTCTCAAGCCTTCTGAAAACATGCTTTGCGCAAGAACAGTAGCGGTTGTAGTACCATCTCCCGCAACATCGTTTGTATTTTCTGCAACTTGTTTTACTAGTGCCACTCCCATGTTTTCAATCTTGTCTGGAAGTTCGATTTCTTTTGCAATGGTAACTCCATCGTTCGTAATAATTGGAGCTCCATATCCTTTATCAAGCACTACGTTTCGGCCTTTTGGACCCAGTGTTACTTTTACTGCATTGGCTAGTTTATCTACTCCTCTTCGAAGAGATTCGCGCGCTTGTTCGTTAAAAAGAATTTGTTTTGCCATAGTGTATTAAAGTTAGTAGGTTATAGGTTGTAGGTTATAGACGGTCTGTTAGCTCTGAATAATTGCGAGAATTTTATCTTCGTCGATCACAAGATAGTCTTCACCATCTACTTCTACTTCATCTGGTGCGTATTTGGTAAACAACACTTTGTCTCCAACTTTTACGCTCATCGGTGCGATACTTCCGTTATCCATTCGCTTTCCAGCTCCAACTGCCACTACTTCGCCTTCCATTGGTTTTTCTTTATTTACGCTATCAGGAAGCACTATTCCAGATGCCGTAACTTCTTTGTCTGTTAAAGGCTTCACAACTACTTTGTCGTATAATGGCTGAATTTTCATAATGTGTATAAATCAGTTAATTAAGATAAACAGCCCGCCAGTTCGGCGGGTCCGCCGTGTTGGCGGATATCTAGCAGTCTATCCTCACGACTGCTAAGCGTCAAGAGAGTTGTTTCGGGTTCTATTGTAGACATATTCATGCGGGTTTATACTTGCATGTATGAACACAGAGGATAAAAAGTATTTTGAAGGTCTACTCCAAAAGCAAACGGTCAGCTTTGAGTATAAACTTGATAAGGCTGTTACCGAAATGAAGGAGGATTCTAAGAAGACTATTGCGGAAGTAAAAGAGGAGAACAAAAAAACTATTGCGGAAATTAAACAAGATTCCAAAAAGATGATCGAGGAAATCAAGAAGGAATCTAAAAACATTGTTGCCGAAATCAAAGAGGAAAATGAACGAAACCTTGGCGTTATGGTTGAACACTTCGATAGTGGCGTTGAAGCAGTGGCGGAACAATATTTATCACTCAAAGAAGATATTGTTGAAATAAAAGAAATAGTGGTAGCTAACCAAGAAGTTCTTATAGAACACGATCAAGCGATCAAACAATTACACCGAGCGCGACGATAAAAAAGCTCGCAGAAGAAAATCTTCCACGAGCTGCTGCGAACACAGAGTTCGCATAAACCCTCATTTTGCAACATTCACTTTCAGAAGCCGTACTGAAATCAGCTCCCAATTCAAAACTCCCAACATCGCACCAATCAAGCCCCCAAAGATAGCGGGAATGATGTGCTCAGCTGCCGTTGCGGATTGAGAGTAAAAGCAGAAGAAGCTCACCACCCCACCAATTGTTCCATCAATCGCACACAACACGCGCTTGTGTGAGTGGATTAATGTGAAGAAGTACCAGGTAAACTTCATTGCTGAGCGAAGAGTGTTGCTTGACCAACTCACAACATGCGCAATTGGCTTGCGGAACTCGTGCAATGCGCCTTTTACCAGCCATCGATACACGTTTGCGTATGTCAGAGGCACTGGATTTAGTCCTTGCTGCCACAATTCGTCTTCGCGCTTAGCCCAATCGCCCGGCTGTTTTTCTGGTTCCATAAATGGCTGCCAGAAACATTTCTCTTCGTTTGCACCGATAGCTATCAACATGACTATAAGCAAAGAAAGTAACGTCGCCATCATAAACCCCGTCGCAGCACCAATGAGAAAATAGAGAAGAACCGAATGATCCACCGAACTTGATACGCTCATAAACACCAGAAAAATACACAGAAACAATATCCACCAGAACACAGCGAGTGGGTAAACCAGCGCCTGACGCTCCTTGGCCCAAGCATTGAACGCCAATCTCTTTCGCAAGAGGACTATGATCGTATTTCTTGTTCTGCCACATGTTGCGTTCCAGGCTATTGGAATAGCCAAGAGAACTTCTCGAAATTCATACGACAGATACCCGCCAGCAAGACCAGCAAAAACGCCCAGCCACGCATATGCTGGAGCAAACAACGCTGCCACCGCATAGCACAACACACCGCCAATAAAACAAGCTACTGCAATCTTTCGTGTTTCCATGGTCCAACTCCCTAAATTTTTCACGTTCAAGCCAGAACTACCGTTCTTCTTTTGTACTCTATTTACGCTAATAGTTCAAACTGTTTCACCATCGCCGGGACTTTGGTGTCCGGGTGAAATGCAAGTTCGTGATATGAAAGTACAATACGGCCACGAGAACTTCTGTGTCGGCTTATCACGTATCGCTGCAAAAGCTCTGCAAACCGCTCAACTACATCCCCTAAAGGTTCATACAATAGTTTTTCAATGTGATTTTTTAAAAACAACACAAGACCCTGTAACTCTATAGCATATCGATGCGCAGCATGAGGACGATTGGCGCTACGAATATATCTACTCATCCACCCAATATTTCGTTGATGAAATTCTCGAATCAACGAATCGTTGTAGATAGGCACAAGACTTGCATACTGCATTGCCATACATACATTTTTGATATCCGGAGAAATCAAAAGAGAAGAAGTGGAATATAATGATTTAAACACAACATATCGGGCGCATGCGCTTCGCCATATACGCGGCGACGCCCCAAGAGGGCAGACATGCATAACAAAAGCAGCCGAGCAGTCCATATTCTTCCCTCTTTCACAATTACGAAAATATCGAGGTCGCTCGAATACTTCGTGTTATCAATGGCAAGCGAGCCAGACCCGGCAAGTGCGCGAACAAACGGAACAGCTGCAAGAAACGGGGCACATCGCTTCACAATTTTCCATTTATCCTGTGCAATTGCATGACGACGTAGCCGCTTTTTAACCAAAAATAATCGCCCACGCAGTGCAACATAGCCCCACGTTGTTTCTGTTTTTTCTTTCAGAAATTCTGATGTGGCAAGAATTTTTTGCACTTCCCTCAGTGATACATGATGCTCATCGTGACTACTAACAACCACCAAATTCTGCCATATCTGAGTTGCAGTCAATGGCATATTGTACAAATCAAAAAACCGAACAGTGTCGTAAATAGAACGCTCGAGAAGAGTTCCCCTCTCCTTACTAAGGAGAGGGCTAGGGTGAGGTGGTTTAGTTGCGCTACTATTTCCCCTCATCCTAACCTTCTCCCCGTCAGGGGAGAAGGGAGCGCGATTAAACATGACAGTATCCTCACGCATCTAAATCAAACTCTTGTTGCGTAGGCGCTGTTTTCCTCCCTTCATACACGCGCATGATTTCTTGTCCAAATCGATTCAATCTTGATTCCAAACGTGTGATCGAAGATTTATGTGAGAGTTCATATATATTGGCGTCAAAAATCGTTGATTGAGTGAAAATAATACGCTCTCCGGGTTTCAAGATTGTACGATCGCTCTTTGCGGGGTCGAGCAACGTATACTTATGCAACGCCTCATCGGGATGACTATCAAATTCATGAGCCATAACACTGGTTAAGAAATGGACGGTCTGTACGGAAAATGCATCTAAAACTAAATATGGCCGTGTTTTTTGCTGAGAAGTGGCAAGACTATTTATATACTCCGAAACGACCGTTAAATCTCCACGATACTCTGCATGTGCTTTTGGCGTATTTCGAGAGACGATAAAATATAACAATGGGCCGTATGCAGAAAAGACGATAATCAACCCAATAGCAACCCCCCGCACAACACTGGCAATGCTCCGTTTATTACCCCATGCCATAAGCCACCGAAAAAACACTGCCCCTGCCGTACCTGCAAGTATATAAATTGGCGCAGCCATGCCAATACTTCGCAGTGCATGCGGCATCCCTTCTGCGGTTGTAATAACCGGGAGCATCATACCAAGTAATACTAATAATAAATACGGATATATCATTCCCAAATGAACTTCTTTTCCTCGAAGTATTTGACGAAACACATCGTACGTCCCTTTAATAGTCCAAAGAATTCCGAGTACAAATAATAATCCAACTAGAGGATTTAGTAATGGATACCCCGCTACGTTATGCCTCCAGTTCTCATCGCCATGGTAAAAGAATGAGAGCAGTGTTTGGTTAGTAGAATACGCAAGCGTGCCTAGTAAGGTTCCATTGCCGTGCTCACGCTGCAAATCAGGACTAAAGATAGATACCTGCCCTGCGCGGCCAATAAAATCAGCAGGGTGCTGATAAAAATATAGTGCGAGCGGAGCAATTGTAATCATACTAAACAAAATTGCGAACACTGTCTGTTTTCCGTATCGCCTGATATGCGGAAAGCCGATCTTCGGATGCATTGCCGCCAGTAAAAGCAAAATAAAAATACCAACAATCACCCCAATCATTGCGCGATATGCAATGTATGTATAAAACCCACTTGCAAATGCAACACCTGCAAGCGCTGCGTACACATACGAAATGGCTATTCGTTTTTCTTTTACGGACCGAACAACATACCCAACAAATGCAGTAAATAATAAAATAATTAACGGAATCTGAATTGCGCGAAATCCGGTACGTGACAGTGTAATATGCCAAGAACTTGTTGCGAGAAATAGTGCAGCAAGCAGACCTGCGAGTCTACCAAAATATACACGTGTTGCAAAATACATTGCCAAAACTGCACCAATTCCAACTAGCGCAGAAGCCGCATGCATTTGCCACACCCCAATTCCGAATGTTTTGACAAGCGCTGCTTGTAAGTAGAAGAACATGGCTTCCCGACCATTTCCTCTTGGATAAAACGGACGCATATCACCACTAAGAATAAGTTGAACATCTTCCCCATTTGCAGCTTCATCAGGAAACAGTCCAGGTGGATAGTTTTTAATGTCATAGAGTCGAACAAATGCAGCCAGGGCAACAATAGATGTGAGCAATATTCCCGTATACAACCATCTGGAATTCATACAGAAATTGTACCACAGGGGAATCGCGAGCAAAAAAAGAACCCGCATTCACATTATTAGTGTGAACCGGGTTCTATAGACGCTCTCGCTTTGGAAAAAGCTATGTCTACTCGTGCTTAAATCCCAAATCACAAAAACTTTCCGCTGGCAGAACGTCAATGACGACTCTCCCAGCAATGTGCATATGATTAAAGTTCTTTTCTGCCCATTTGGCGGACCGGCAGAATCTTCCTTCCACCTTCGTTTCCATAAACCCCCAAACGTGGAGGGTACCAATCAAATGTTCCCCTTTCATGGGGCCAAACAGCCTGCTTTTTTTGCCACGGAGTACAAAAAAATAGCTCCAATTTTCTTCGATTTTCATAGCATGTTGCCCTTTTAAGTTTTCTCCCCTGAAGTACCACACATTGGTCCAACAGAGAAAGAAGGTGCGGTCGTAACTGAATATGCGCATCATACACCCATAGTTCTATATTGTCAAGCATTCGAAAATATCACTTTGCTCAGTAGAGCCATAAAATGGATAAAATGACGAAAAATCGTTGTCGAAGCGTTCCCTTCTCCCCAATTGGGGAGAAGGTGACATGAGCGAAGCGAATGACGGATGAGGGCAGACTACAACGCCACGACAGCCCTCACCCCTGACTGCAGTCTAGTCCCTCTCCCCCATATGGGTAGAGGGGAACGCTTCTTACAGCATCTTTTTTAAATATTGCCCGGTATGGCTTTCTTTCACTAACGCCACTTCCCGCGGTGTTCCTTGCGCCACTAAATACCCACCTTTATCGCCCCCATCTGGACCCATATCTATAATATGATCCGCAGATTTAATGATGTCTAAATTATGTTCAATGACTAACACGCTATTGCCTTTATCAACCAACTTTTGAATTACTGCGAGTAATCTGTGAACGTCGTCAAAGTGAAGCCCTGTAGTTGGTTCATCTAATATATAGAGAGTCTTGCCAGTAGCGCGGCGTGATAATTCCGTAGCCAGTTTAATGCGTTGCGCTTCGCCACCAGATAACGTAGTCGCACTTTGGCCTAAGTGAATATAATCCAGTCCTACATCATGGAGCGTCTGTAATTTATCTTTTATAGATGGGATTGCATGAAAGAACGTGAGCGCGTGTTCTACCGTCATATCCAGCACTTTAAAAATATTCATCCCACGATATTCTATTTCCAAAGCTTCCTGGTTGTATCGCTGGCCGTGACATTCATCGCACTGAACATACACGTCGGGCAAAAAGTGCATTTCTATTTTTAACACGCCGTCTCCTTGGCACGCTTCGCACCGTCCACCTTTTACGTTGAATGAAAACCTTCCTGCTTTGTATCCACGAATTTTCGCTTCTTCTGTAGCCGCAAACAAATCGCGAATCGGAGAAAACAGCCCGGTATACGTTGCGGGATTGCTTCGCGGAGTTCGGCCAATAGGCGATTGGTCTATGGTAATTACTTTATCTAAATGCTCGAGCCCGAGAATTTCTTTGTGCGCACCTGGGTGCGTTTTTGCACGATGAAAATACTTCGTGAGTACTTGCGAGAGAATGTCATTTATAAGCGTAGATTTTCCTGAGCCAGACACACCCGTAATACACACAAGCTTTCCGAGCGGAATATTCACCGTAACGTTTCGCAAATTATGTGCCGTTGCTTCTACAATCGAAAGCTGTTTTCCATTTCCTTTTCGATACGTTTTCGGAGATGGGATAGCAAGGCGGCCAGATAAATACTTTCCGGTAAGCGTATTGCTTTTTACTAATTGCTTCGGCGTACCTTGAAACACAATCTTCCCTCCGTGTGCACCAGCACCCGGGCCTACGTCGATAACCTGATCTGCCGTTCGAATAGTTTCTTCATCATGCTCAACAACAATTACCGAATTTCCAAGATCGCGAAGATTCTTCAATGTTTTAATTAATTTGCTGTTATCACGCTGATGCAGCCCAATAGACGGTTCATCCAAAATATATAGCACACCAACTAGCCCAGAGCCGATTTGCGTTGCAAGGCGGATGCGCTGTGCTTCGCCACCGGCAAGTGTTCCCGCTCTTCGGTTCAGTGTGAGGTATGAAAGCCCAACGTCATACAAAAACGTAAGGCGAGAAATAACTTCTTTAAGCACTTGGGCGGCTATCTGCTGATTTTGCTTTCCAAATGTTTCATTTTTTCCTGTCTGCAGTTTTGTAAAAAACTCTAACGCTTCAACAATAGACATAACCACAACATCATGAATAGATTTTTCTCCAACAAATACAGACAGAGGCTCTGGCCTCAAGCGCTTCCCCTTACACGTCGGGCAATCCCGCTCAACCATAAATTGCTCAATTTCACCTCTTGCATGGTCGGAATCTGTTTCTTTATACCGCTTCATTAATTGAGGAATCACACCCGTATACGTGGTATTCCAAACTCCACGAAGCGTTTTTACAGCAACTG
>Ga0209542_10019547_pt1 | contig 10830 bp, 7 predicted proteins | sample RifCSPhighO2_01_FD_184028 | JGI IMG/M metagenome (GOLD analysis project Ga0209542, IMG submission 184028) | Soil microbial communities from Rifle, Colorado - Rifle CSP2_plank highO2_0.1 (SPAdes) (version 2) | ecosystem: Environmental > Terrestrial > Deep subsurface > Rock core/Sediment ...
TACTCATCTCGACCATTGTCATTTTTCGCCCTCTTCATCACTGCCTTCTGTCTTTTTCCAGTATATGTAGTATGCGGCAATGGCAATCGCCATGATGCCGATGATAATGAGCCATGCCTGTATTCCCGTTGCAACTTCTGCAATTTCCTTCAGCTTTTGCAACCTTGGTGTCGTGGTCGGCTTTTTTGGCTTGATTGAAGGCTCTGGTTTGATTTTTATGGGCTGATGCGTCCCTATCACGCTTGGCTGGTATACATCGGGCTCCAAGGAGCTAATTGGGCGTCTTGTAGGCCCTGCTGAAGCATTTGATGGCGGCGTTCCAGATGCTAGGATTGTTGGGATTTGCAGGATTCCCGTACCGCCTGGCGAGGGCGTGGCATTTGTTGCATTGGCATCCGGTTCAGGAGAAGTTGATGGGGAGGCGGATGCCCCAGGTGAGGGGCTTGCGAAAGGTCCATTGGGCAAGCTAAATTGGAGCTGGGATAGGTCGAAAAGGTACACGTATCCATTATAGGGCGCAAGGGGCCTATCCGAGTCATCCGAGGCCCAGATAAGGTTATTCCCGTCAATTGCAGGCGCCACCTGGTGCTCAGATGGAAGGATGTACGGGTTATATGTGCCCGTGACCCTTACCTCGGTTTCCGTGACGGTATCGTAGACGTAAATCTGATCCTTGTCCCTCCGTGGATCCTGCCATGCAATCAGCCTCCCATTCGTTTGCGGCAGTCCGGTAATATCCATATCCTCATCCTCCAGGGTGCGGTCTGTTTGGATTTGAAAAATTCGCTTGCTTTTGCCCGTTAGCATATCCAGGAATTGCACGCTGAAATTGGAGCCGTTCATTTCCTGCCATGCAATGATGGTGCCGGATATTGCCGGGTGCCTTGTGGGGAAAGGGTTGCTTACAACCTGCCTGGAAAGCCCAAGGTTCAGGTCATAGAGCTCAATTCCCCAATTCCCGCCATCCCTGCTCGTGTAAACGATATAGCCGCCATCGATCTGCGGCTCCACGTCGTCACCCCAGGATTGCGATATCAGGCTTTCCTCGAAGGTCACCAGATCGTACATGTGGATATCGAAATCGCCCTCCCGGTCATCCTGCCAGACGATCTTGGTGCCATATATATCCGGATGCGATTGGTCGCTAGGATCGGTTGTCACAAGGAAGGATTCCCCCGATGAGATGTTGTGCATGAAAACGTCGCGCTGCAGGCCTTGCGCCTGCAACCCGTGCCATACTGCAATATCCCCGTGGATCGCAGGGAAATCCCTCTCATCCTCGGGGCTTTGGTCGATTACTGTTTCCGTCCCATCCCTCATATTGTAGAGGTGGATGCCGGAAAGCGCCGTGTCCTCGGCCACGGACCATATCGCATAATCCCCGGATAATTTCGGCCGGCCCCGCTTTGCCCTGCTGGTTGCCAGCTGCAGCTTTTTTGGCTCCGTGAAATTCAGGGGATTTTGCTCAAGATCATACATGAAGACATCCCAATTCCCGTCCTTGAATCCGTTCCAAACGATCCTTTTTCCCTGCGCATGCGGCGCCTTATCCTCGTAGTCGTTTAAAGTAACGCGCGCCTCCTTGCCATCGGCCATGCTTTTCACATATATTTCCGGAGGCCTTCCCGCAACTGATTTCATATATGCAAAATATCCGGTACCGTGCTCGATTGGGCAGATGCCACCGCATACCTCGAGATAATCCGCATAGGCGGCTGTCTCCATGAGCCGGGCCGTAATCCTTGTCGCAGGATCATGAAGCATGTAGCCCTTTTCCTCGTCCCACCATTCTATCCCCTCGCCAAATACGACGGGTTTTGTCTGGTCGAATATGCTGCTGCTAATCTGGGATGTGGCTCCGGTGACCAAATCGTACTCGTAAATGTCATATTGGTAACCTGCAGGATGATAGGTATCGTACCTTCCCCCGTTCCTATCGTCCGCAAAGTAAACCTTGCTCCCCAGGACTTGCGGGTCCATTTGGTTCTTTCCGGGGGAGGGAACTTTTGAAATTAGCCCCGTATTGAAATCATAAATTATTGCCTTATAGGCATGAGTCACATGGGGATTTCCCGAACTTTGCAATGAACCAAAGACAGCAATATCCACGAAGATGCGGGGAGGTTCCTTGTTCTTGGTAACCGAAGGGTACCAGGACTCATAGAGCGGTGCCTCGCCGCCGCATTGCTGACCCATAGGGCCCGTATATGTAAGGGGCCATCCCTGATAAATCCGCGATTCGATGCCGGTTGAAATGTCATAGCTGTATACATCCCAACGCTTGTTGCAGGCAAACTGATTGTAATTCCGGAGAGTCACATTTGTCCTGAAGTCGTTCCAAACGATCCTATCCCCGAAAATTTGGGGGTTGAGCTGGTCGTTTGCATCCCTTGTAATCTGGACCACGCCGTTTTGGAGATCGGCGCCCGCGGGAATTTGTATTAGCCAAATAAAAAACAAGACTGAAAATAACGCTGCAGTCCGTCCTACGCTTCCCATTAATCTTCGCCCGTAATTTGCATCCTTAGCATTCATATCTTCCCGCCGTATAAAAAGGTATTGAGGATTCGCAAAAATGGGCCCGTATTTGTTTAGGGGGTCGGCCGCTCAGATTGATTTTCCATTTCCATTAGATGGATTTCTTGCCCGCGTTAAATTATGCCTCCTTGCTTTTTTGCTCATCCCTGAGCATTTTCAGCATATCCTTCCCTTCCGGCAGGGGAATGTTTGGTGATTTGCCCCCATCTGATCCGGATTCTGAAGTGGCGCCGCTTTCAAATCCGCCAGTTCCTGTTTCCTCGGAATCAGCTAAATCCCCTCCACCGCCCATTTCATCCCCCTTCTGCTGAAGGCTGTTGTAATAATAATACGCCCCGCCGGCGATCAGCAATATCAAGGCGCCCCCAACATACCATGCAAGGTTGTTTCTTGCACCGCTTGCACTCCTCTTTTTTTCAGAAGTTCTTTCAAGCGCAGCGTTTGCTAGCTCAACTGCCTCTTCCTCCCTTCCAGCGGATTGCATCTCCTTTGCACGTAAAATGAGCTTTTCGGTTTCGGGGTCTTTCACACCCTCCGTTTCCAGATCGATAAGGTCCCTTTCCACATCCTCGATGATCCTTACCGCCGGCCTTGGCGAAGGCGAGCCGGGATAGGGCTTGGGGGTTGGCCTCTTCGAAACCTGCCCCGTTGGAAGGCCTCCGGGTGGATTGTTCCCGCCCGGATTGTTGTTATTGTTTGTGGGGTTTGGGCCGGACGGATTTGCAGTTTGGGTTGGATTGGTGGATGCGCCAGGAGTTGCGGATGCCGATGCGCTAGCAGACGCCCTAGCAGAGGGGGAAGGCGTTGGTGTTGCGCTTGGGGAAGGTGTTAGGCACGTACTTGCGGGCCCCGGGGTGGGGTTTGGCATAGTGAGGCTGCATGCGCCGTCAAGGCAGAAGTTCTCGCAATCCGAGGTGGAGTAGACCGTTGGCAGATTTCCGTTGCATCCCCTGTTCGCCTTCCATCCGCAATAGCGGTAGGAACTGCTCATGAGGCAATAGTCGCTGTAATTATAGAATGTGCCATTATTGTAGCCCCAAATATAGTCCCGCTTGTATTTGTTGTTCCCGGTATCGAAGCAGGAATCGTGAATTGGGGCCGTTATGTTTACGGTCAGGTCGCGGCCGTAAATATCGGCATTCCCGTTCCTGTAATCGTTCCAAATCACATACTTCCCCCAGATTTGGGGGCTCTGCTGATGGGCCTCGTTCCAAGTCAGGGGCATCTCCTTCCCAGATGAAATGTTAAATAGGTAAATGTCAAAATTCCCCCACCTCCGATCTGCCCAGACGACAAAATCCCCATAAATCCTCGGATCCACCTGATCCTCGGGTTCGTCCGTAACCCGGGTTTCCTGGCGTGTTATGAAATCATACATGTAGACGTCCCAATTCCCGTTCCTGCTATCCATCCATGTAACTTTGCTTCCATAGATGTCCGGGTTTTGCTGATGGCCCGGCTTATCGATCAGGTGAATCCCGGTATTCTGGGTTGGGACCGATAGGTTCGAATAGTATAAGTCATAGTCCGTATTATCCTGCTGGTACCATACGACGGTCTTTCCATAAACCCTTGGTCGGTATGCTTTTGTGCTAAGGTAGCTGCGAAGATCCCGGATACTTCCCGTTGTGATATTGTAGAGGTAAATGCCCGAATAGGGGGCGCTTTCGTAATGGTAGGCGATCTTGTCCTCATGGATGCTCGGGGCATACTCGTTTCCCACCCAGCTCGTGAGGCGCGTCCTGTTATTGGCATTCAGGTCGTAAATCCAAAGGTCGAAGTCGCTGTTCGGGTATGTGCTTGAGTATGCGATCCGATCCCCGTAAATTCCGAAGACCTGCGCATTCCCCTGCACTCCCGTTACCTGCTCGAGGCCTGGCAATTCCAAATTCGCATAAGCAACAGCGCCTTTTCCGGATGAATAATCGCTCCAGGCAACACGGTCACCGTAGATTGCCGGGAATAGCTGGTCGCCTTGCGATGCGGTAATTACGTGTGTATAATCACTGACCGCACTCGCGGAATTGGGAAAAATGAATAGGGCTACGAGGAAAATTTTTACGCCATTTGCCGCAAGGATTTGTTTATGGAACATTGAAGAACCCATGGCGATTTCAGCTTTCCAATTATCTCATTGTCGCACATCGTTCATAAACCTTTTTATACCGCCGTTCCGTAAGGCACTTATGAAGTTCTGGGACGGCATACTGCAAATGCTTGCGAAGGTTTTCCGGGTGGTCAACAGCAGCTTCTCCATGATGCTTGTGATCCTACTGGGTTCCCCCCTATCGGTTTATATTTTCAGGGATGTGCTGACCTCAACGGACGTGAGCAACCAGTTCCTTATGACCGTAATTGTCGTGCTTTTGCCCTTCCTCCTGTATAAGGCGCTTCTCTATTTGCTGCTTACCCTATTCGACTTCATATTGATCTCGAATACCGATTACGACAAGGAGTACGATGTCGACATCGAAAAAGTGCGGGCGCGTGTCACAAAAGTGCTCGTGGAAAGGAAGGTAAACTACCAGTCCTTGGACACAATCGCCCTTGGGCTTGAGAAGAGCGCTCTCATATGGATTAGGGGCGTACTTCACCTGCGCTTCCCGCTGATTTATGTCGCAACTGAAAGGCCATTTGTCGTTATCAAGATTTTCCGTGCGATCGGCTCATCGAAAGTGGTGAACTTGATCAAGCAGGTCGAGGACAAGGAGCGCGTTAGCATACGCATCTTCACAGAGGAGCGCAACGATGCGAAAGTGCTTGCGAAAATAATAATAAACTCACTTGAGTTCCTAAACAAGGAGGAAATGATGGAGGAAGAAATGGGAAGGTAAACCGGTGTCCGTATGCTAGGAAAGTTTGTGAAAGGCTCAACTGCGGCAATAAGGCTCTTTAACCAGCGCGCATTCACCATAGTCCTCTTCATTGCCGGATTCCTTGCCGCTTCGGTCCTTGTCCCCTCCCTACTCGAAGAAGGGGTGACTAAAAGGGAGGCGCTCGGGGCATTCCTGATGATTTTCCTGCCCTACCTAGTCCTCAAAGGGGTCATACTCGTCCTGCTCCTCGTGCTCGACATTGCGATTAATTTTTCCGCCAGGCGCTCTTACATCTACCGTCTCAACTTCGAGAAGGCAAAGGCGCGGGTGGCGAAATTTTACCTCGACCGCAATGTAACCTATACTAAGGTGGACAACTTCGAATTCGGGATTGAGCGCTACCTGGTTTCCGTGATGCAAAGGTACCTCGCAGGGTCGAAATTCAACTATCCGGCCAATTTCATCAGCAGCAATCCCTTTGTTGTCACGCGTGTTTATGACCGGAAGGATGGGACGACCCAGGTAAAGGTGCTCTACGAGGAAGAAAAGGATGCGGAGATAATGGGCCGGCTGATAATCGCATCACTTGAGGCGCTCGAAAAGGAAAGCCCCGGCACAAGGGAAAAGGATTTCATGGAAGTTGCTGCAAGGGATGACAAGAATCCGGTTATTCTAAAAACCAATTCAGGTGCGAAAAAAGGCAAATAATTTTTTCCCTGCGCCGAAATTCCAATTCCCAATTCAATAATATAATTTCCGCGCCCCCATTTCACCCCGGTTTTACCATTTGTTCGCCCTAATTCCTTCAGTTATTCTTCCCCCCTCCCTAAACAAACCTTTTTATAAATTCTCTCTATTATTACCACTAGTAAGTTATATCATATTTTGTGATGTGCGAACGGTATGATCCCGGAGTGCCGGACATACGCGCATGGAAAAAAAGGGGATGCAAATGAGACTTGGTCGGAAGAGCGCGAAAATGATTCCATTCCTGATGCTTCTTGCAATTGCGAATTTCGCTGCCGGTGTGACGCTGGTCCCCGAGAGCACGGGCATTACGAGCTGTATTTGCGAAACCAATCTTGTAAAAATTGTCGCATCCAATCCAGGCGATTCCCTTGAATCGGTCATAATGGGCTCTAGCGGGGACAAGCCCTGGGCAATTCCCGGCCCCAAGGAATTCAACCTCCAGCCCCGCAGCTCAAGGGACATAACGGCATTCGTTACCCCTGATTGCTTTGCAGTGCCGGGGAAATACTCCGTGAGCGTAAAAGCCCAATCGGCCTTTGGCTCTGCGCAAACAACAATTGGCGTTGATGTATCTGCTTGCGTCCAGCTCCCATCGGGGCAGGCAATCTCCCTTTGCAGGGGTGAAACCGCGAGCTCAAAAATGATGATCCGTAACATTGCCCGTGACGAGGCAAGGTCCTACATTATTTCCGCGTCCTCGAAAAACATGCCCGAAAAGTCTGTGGGCTTACCGTCCTCCAAAGTGCTGGTTGGCTTGAATTCCCAGAAGGAATTCGAATATACCATTGATGCTTCTGCGCTGAATGTCGGGTCGTATTCCTTTGAGATCCAGGCCCAAGCGCTTTATGAGGCAACAGATGTTCCCACTACCGATGTTGCCACCTCGCAGGTCAAGGTAGAGGTCAAGGATTGCGAATCATTCGACTGGACCGTATTAGATAGTGTCCAGGTGTGTGCAGGGGTTCCTACCCTATTCAAGACAAAACTTATCAACAAGGGCTCGCCGGCAAACATCAAATTGACATCGGACTCATCTTATATTGCCCTTAAGCCCGTTTCAGGCATACTCCATGTGGGCGAGATTGCCGATGTTGAAATGAATATCAATGCGCCACGGGGCGAATATGCCGCCAAGCTTTACGCCAAATCAGACTTGAAGTCAGTTGAAAAAGCGGTCAAAATCGTTTCCCGGGAGTGCTCAGGTGTTGAGATGCAGATGCAATCGGACAAGGTCATTTGCACTGAAGATGGGGCCGAATTTGATCTGGTGCTAAGGAACAGGGATAACCCGGCCGAGTATTCGGTTTCCGTAAGCGGGATTGGTGCAACCCTTTCCAATGAAAAAATCAGCCTTGGCAAGGGCGAATTGCGCACACTCAAGGTCGGGATCCCAAAGGACTCCTCAACAGGCACATTCCCTGCGACGATAACTGCCGCTTCAAAGGAGGGAAAGGACTCCATAACCAAGGAAATTTCTGTGCAAAAATGCTATGATTTCCGGCTCACGGGCCCCGAACTTGAGCTTTGCCCCTGCGAGCAATCAGACCTGAACTACGAGCTCATCAACTTCGGAATCAAGGACGACACCTTTGCGCTCCAGAGTGGGAGCGATTTTCTTACCTTGAAGGAAAGCAGCGCCTCTGTCAAAAGCAAGCAGAAAATGGCGCTCAGCGCAACTTTCAATTCATGCTCCCTTGAGCCAGGGAAGTACAACGGGATCATTTCCGCATCTTCAGGAAGCCTGCCTGGCAATCAGGACAGCCTCAAGATTGACCTTACGGTGAAGAGCAAGGAGCAATGCTATGGCATTGAGCTTAAGTCGAATGCGGCAGTCATCCCCTCCAAATGCGAGATCAAGAGCCAGGCAGTTTCAGTGATCAATAAGGGGACCAAGCAAACCGCGGTATCGCTTTCCGCAACGCAGGGATCGAAGGTCACACCAGACAATTTGCTTCTCGATGCGGGGGAAACACGGGAAGTCACGCTGGTTATTTTCCCATCACCCTCCAAGTGCGGCACCACCTTCAACGTGGATATGAAGGCGGAGGGCAAGGGAACGGCCGCAGTCAAGCAATTCAAGGTCGAGATGGAGCCTGAGGAAAAGTCGGCCCCGGCAACGACCATCACGCCCGTCCCATCCGCCCCCGTGGCTGGCGGTTCAAAGGAACTTGATGCGGAAATAAATTACACCAACGACACCTTGCTGATAAGGACCCTTCCTGATGTCAAGGTGGAGATTTCCGACGAAGCTGGGAATGTCACAATCAACCAGACCGATGAACAGGGCAATTTCATGCAAGGCCTTGGGACCGGCGCGTTCCTGATCACGCTTTCCCGCACCGGGTATAAGCCAGTCATCCTTGCCGTGAATGTCACAGGCGAGGGTGCTGACAACGGCGGCGTTTCGGGCAACCTTGGCACGATACCGCTCCTGCTCGTGGCATTCCTGATCATAGTTGCAGCGCTTTACTTCGTGCTTAGGCGAGGGGGGGAGGAATCCGTTGAGGAAGGCGAGGAGGAGGAAGAAGAAAAGCCCAAAAGGAGGGGAAGAAGGCGCAAGTAAGAGGGGGTAGAGGCGACACGGGGGACTTGCCTCGCAAGCCAGCGAGGCTCGCGAAGTCCCGGGGATGCTTCCCCCTGGTGGTGTCGAGGGGAAGAAGGCGCAAGTAGCTTTTTATTTTTTTAATTTATTTTATTACTTGTTCATAAAAATTTGGCGGGTTTGTTGCATCAAATAATGTGCCGTAACCATCCCCGTTTATTTTGCTCATTTTTATTAAATATTTTTTCCAAATCCGTCGTGGGGGCTCCCATTGGTGTGGCTTCCATGTACGACCTTGGCTGGAAAACAGACCCTTCCTTGAAATCGCCTTACTATTTGGAGGGTGATTTCTCGCTAACCCCTCTTGAGCAAAAGGCGCTAGCCCTACTGGCAAGCCATATCCGGCAGCGCTCCCAATCGGTACCTGATTTCAAGATATGCGCAAAATCCCTGGAGGAGGCACTTTTGGCAGTGTGCGCGGACATGCAATTCCCGATGCTTCGCAGCAGGGCAGAGCTGCTCAAGCAAATCGCGGAAATGAACCTCAAGGGCCTTGGGATATTCGATCTTTTGCTCTCCGATCCCGCTCTCGAGGAAATAGCCGTCACAGGCGCGCATTCTCCAATACGCGTTTACCGGCGTTGCGAGGGCTGGCTCGATACCAATTGCTTCATCACCTCAAAGGAATTTGCCCTCTCGTGCATGAACAAGATCGGCCGCAGACTGGGGCGAAGGATCACTTCATCATCCCCTGCTTTGGATGCGATGCTCCCCGACGGCTCGCGGCTGCATGCTTCTTGGAAACCCCTGAATGCCGATGATTTTGAGATAACCATACGGAAATTCACGGCTTCCCCGCTTTCCATTCCCGAGCTTGCCGCGAACAGGACGATTTCCTTTGGCGCAGCAGCATTCCTTTGGGCCGCTGCCTTCGCCGATATTTCGATCCTTATTTGCGGGAACACCGGTTCGGGAAAAACATCCCTTCTCAATGCGCTCTTCTCCTTCATCCCGCTTGATGAACGCATCCTGCTAGTTGAGGAATCCCCCGAGGTGAGGTTGCCCCACCCGCATAAGGTCCGCCTGGTTTCGAATGAACGGGCAGGGCTTGGCATGCGGGAACTGGTCCAAAATTCCCTGCGCATGCGGCCAGATAGGGTAGTTGTCGGCGAGGCCAGGTCGGAAGGGGAGGTGGCGGCGCTATTCGAATGCTTGCAATCAGGGCAGGCAAAGGGCTCCTTTGCAACTTTCCATGGCAGGGACAGCAGGCAGGCCCTTGCCAGGCTCCGCCATTTTGGCATTCCTGCCGGCGACCTATCCGCGATTGACCTGATCGTGGTTATGCGGCGGATTTCCATTTACGATCCCGGGAAGGGAAAGCGCCTGGAACTGCGCAGGGTCATGGAAATTACGGAAATAACCCCTGCTGGCAATCCCCGCATCCTGTTTGCCTATGACCTAAATTCCGATTCGCTTGTTCCGAGCCTCCCGGAGCTGCGAAAGTGCTCCTTGCTGAATAAAATGTCCCTCAATTACCGGATGGGCGTTGAGGGCTTGCTCCATGAAATTAAGAGGCGCGAGGGCTTGCTGAAAGCGCTTCCCATCCGGACGCATGGCTTTGGGGAGTTCACCCAATTCGCAAATTCGAAGCCCTGATTTTTTCCCTTAGCCATTTTGCTGCGGCCCCCATTCCAAGTCCAATGCGGCGTTTCGAAACGAATATATATGGGGTCAAATTAATGGATGGTGGTGATTGTATGGGTTCTGCTGAATTTCTAATCCCGTGGGTAGTGCTCGGCATTTGGTTTGCCATATTCACATGGCTTGGCACCTCCACGATGCTTGAGAAATGGGGGAGGAAAAAGGGCTTCGAGAAGCTGGTAAAAAAGGAGAGCAGCAAGGTGTTCATGCTCTCGGTGCTCAATTCCTTCGTGGAGGCGTTCTTCGTGTTCCTGATGTTCATCATCACGCTTGGCCTCTACAACCAGCAGACCTTCTGGCTGTTCTATGCGCTCCTTGGGGTCGTGGTCCAAATCCCTGTAAGGGTTGGGCTTGCCTTGACGATGAACCTGCCTGAAAAGTTCCTGCTGGGTGACATGGTGGGCGGGATTTTCAAGTACCTCGTCGGCGGCTGGATCCTCCTGACCTTCTATCCCTTCTCTTGAGGGGTTTTCCCTTTTCTAT
>Ga0209542_10019548_pt1 | contig 10830 bp, 1 predicted proteins | sample RifCSPhighO2_01_FD_184028 | JGI IMG/M metagenome (GOLD analysis project Ga0209542, IMG submission 184028) | Soil microbial communities from Rifle, Colorado - Rifle CSP2_plank highO2_0.1 (SPAdes) (version 2) | ecosystem: Environmental > Terrestrial > Deep subsurface > Rock core/Sediment ...
TTCTGTCCCGGTGTCGTCATTTGTTCCCAGTGACAATTCAAAGGCAGTCGTATCGATCGTAGACGTTCCGCTCGATTTTGAATTATCTAGTACGCCGTTAATGTATACCCTCAATGAGCTGCCATCGAAAGTTCCGGCAAGATGATACCAGTTGCCGTCTATGGGAATGGAGGAGTTTGACGTAATCTCGTTGTCACAACCGGAAAAACAAAAAGCGTTACCGCTGCTCCCAATTTCAAACCTGACATTATCCCCGCTTGTTAGTGCCAGACGGTATGCACCGAAGAAGCCGCCCCAACCGCTGTCCGCTTTTTTGATTACTATATGTTCGAAGTCGTCTTGGTCTGTACCGCGCTTTATCCAGGCGGAGACGGTGAGGGTACCGGTAATGTCTAAGATGTCATTGTCGGATGCGTACACGTAGTCATCCGATCCGTCGAAGGAAAGTGAACTGCCGTATTTGCCGGTATTCCAAACCGGCCCGGTAATACTGCCTGTAAGGCCATTGCCTGAAGAGTCTGAGGTGGATGACGTGTCCGTATTTTCATCCATCTTCCACCAGCCCACCGGGCCGGGAGCCCAGGCGTAGAGGGCGGCGACTTCGGCGGGGGAAAGGGCGCGGTTGTAGAATCGTACTTCATCGATATTTCCAGAATAGTTATTACCATTATCCGTCCCGTCACACGATCCTCCGTATCCGAGCGCTCCGATACGTGCACAGATTGAGTTTGCTGCCGACCCGATCACTGAAATGTTTCGGTCAGATGTATTTGTTGCAATCTTTCCGTCAAGATAAATTTCAGAAATACCCGTCGTATCGTCGTAGGTAACCACTACTTGTTGCCAGGTACCGAGCGTAGTTGTTGCGTTAGGGTTGGTGCATACATACGATCTGTTTGTGCCATCCTTAATATAGAAGCACGTACCTCCTCCATCACCGGAAGAATCTTGGCCTATCTCGTATCCGGCGTTAGCTGTGTCTGCGCTTAAGTCTTTGGAAATTAACATATAATTAGTGGTTACGTCGGTACGATTTACCCACGCGGAAATAGTCAGACTGCTGTTTGCGCCCACATTGAGATTATCTCCCAATTCTATAAGATCATCTCCGGCGCTTAGTTGTACCGATGTGGCAATCTTGCCGGTAACCCAAGTTGCGCTTGCTCCTCCGTAAAGGGTACCCGTACTGCCATTGCCGGATGTATCAGTCACTGATGTGCCGGTTCCTTCATCCATTTTCCAGTAGCCGACGAGGCCGGTACTGAGGGACTTGGCGGTGTCGGGGCCGAAGGAGGCGGCCACACCTTTGACGCTTCCTCGGGAGGCGAACTCGGTTTTAACCTGGTCGGTAGATTTGGCGAAGGAGTAGTACTTGACCTCGTCGATGAAGCCATCCCAGCCGTTGGTGCCATTGTCAAAGTCGTTGCCTACCGTAAAAGGGGCGTTGGTGCCGTCGAGGGTGGTGCCGGTTATGCCGGTTTGGGTGTCCAGGAGGCTGGCGTCGATATATATCCGGATGTCGGTAGTGCCGGTTTTGACGGCGGTGACATGGTGCCATTGGGAGTCGGCATATGAAGTAGCAGTACAGGCGTCGTCATTGGGGAAAGTACCGGCCACGGCGTCAATCCCAAAGCACATGAAGCCTGAACTGTTCATGTAGAGTTTCCAGCCCACCCCGGCCACGGCGTCTACCCGGGAGACCAGAATGTCTGCGCCGGCGGTACTGGTGTGCTTAAACCAGGCAGAGACGGTGAAGGAGCCCGTCCCGGGGAGAAGCTCGGTGTCTGTAGAGTAGGACTTGGTGGCCCGGTCGGCATCACCATCAAAGCCCAGACACTTGCCGGAGACACACAGGTCTTCGGTCTTGACACTGGCGTTAGTAATGGTTAAGTCGTTGTTCTGGACAGAGTAGTCCTGGGCAGTGGAGGCAGACCCCTCGTCAAAGGACCAGTAGGAGACGGGGCCGGGGGATTGTTCCTCGCTCCCGGCGGTCTGGGAGCCCAGGCCGGTGGCGGCGGTAGCAAAGTCTGAGGAGACAAAGCCGTTTTGAACATTAAGGTTGCCATAATATATGTAGTAGTTGGAGGCGCCGGCGGGCAGAGAGTCAAAGAGGACGTGGATGTTGGCCGTAGCGTCACAATCCACCACGTAGTACTGAAGGAGCTTGCCGCCGCTATCTGTAAACCTGAGATTGCCGCAGTCGGACTGATACCGGGTGGTATCCGTGGCGTCAAAGGTGGGCACGGTGACGTAGACGTTGGTCTCCAGGGAGGTGTGGGAGGGAATATTAATGGCTTTCCTGTACTCCCAGGAGTCGTCGAACCAGGCTGCCTGCACCGAAGGAGCAGTAAGCCTCAAAAACATGACGCCCATTAGGACGAAGGCTGTTAGGCTAAAGAGGAAAGAGAGAATCTGCCTTCGGTGAATTTTCAATTTCCAATTTTCAAGCGCCAAATAATTTTTTAATTTCATAATTTTCAAACCTTTCTGCTTGAGAGGATTTTTGAGAAGATTAATAACAATTCGTGAGCTTCTTGCCAAAGGCTTCTTAATTTTTCTTTGAGACTAGGTTCAGCTGCGGCTAGTAAACGTAACCAATGTTGGGTTTCTTTGATTTCTTTTTTGGCGATTTGGATTTTGTGATAAAAATCTTTCTTGCTTTCGCCCTCGTTTGCTTCGTTGTAATTTGCCCCAATCGAACCTGAAGATCCGACCAGTTGTTCTACAATTCTTTTGTTGATTGGAGTTAAGGTCATAGACTTGACTTCTACTATTACAGATTCTGCAAATTTTGCAGTTCTTTCTTCTAGGTCGTATTGCATAAATTTACAATTTTCGAATTTACAAATAATTTTCAAGCATTTAATTTTCAAATGTTTTGGAAATTATTGAATTGAGACATTATTTGGAAATTGGATTTTGAAAATTGAAAATTAATTACGGTGATCCAGTCTGTGGCCCGAATCTAACTGCCGAGCCTTCGTTGTACAGGCGCTGAATTTGGCCGGCGGTCATTTCGTAGGGGTAAAGGCGCACATCATCGATGAGGCCGTCAAAGGTGGCCGTACCCGACGTGCTGTCATTACCGATGATGAGGTTGGCGGTGTCGGCGGAGGGATCGCCCGAGCCGGGGGTGCCGCTGGCTGATGTGCCGCGATTTTGGCCGTCAACCCAGATGGTGATCTCGTCATCGGCGTCATTGGACCAGGTCATGACTACATGGTGCCAGGAGGCGGTGGTGATGGCGGTGGAGACATTGAGGACGGCGTCGGTAGCCAGGTCGATACTGCATTCGATGTCCAGGTTACTGCCGGAAAGAGTGTCGGTGCGGCACCAGGTATTGGTATTTTTGGTAAAAATCCGGCCGCCGGCACCTTCGCCGGCACCATTGGCGTAGATCCAGGCGCTGGCGGTCAGGCCGTATACGAGGCCCTCGTTTTGATCGATGGGAGAAGCATTGGTGACGGTGACATAATCATCAGCGCCGTCAAAGCCCAGGGCGGAGTTGAATTTACCAGTGGTACCGTCATTCCACATTTCGGTGCCGGTGCCGGATCCGCAGGAGCCCACGGAGGTGTTGCCGGAAGCCCCCGGAGTGATGGTGCCGTCCAGGCCAATGTCGTCGCTATAGGGGTCGGAGGTGAGGTTGTAGGCAGTGGTGCCGGAGCACTCATCGAACTTGTACCAGACTTTGGGAGCGCCGCGGTCGTAGTCGTAGGCGATTTGGGCCGGGGTGCGAGCGTAGTCGTAGATGCGGACGTCGTCGATGTTGCCGTTGAAGGTATTTTGGGTGCCGGAGTCACAAGCAGTAGTAGTACCGGATTTTCCGATACAGACACCGACGGTATTGGTGAGCGAACCCACACTGGCGAAGGTGCCGGTTCGGTTGTCGGGTTGGACTACGCCATCGATGTAAATGACGGAATTGGCGGAGCTGGTTCTATCCAGTACCGCGGCCACGTGGTGCCATAGGGAATCGGCATCCATGGTGTTGTCCGTAGAGATGACGTAGGTATCGGCGCCATCGCTGACTCTGAGGCACAAAAAGTCACCGCCATTGGCAGAGGTAGCGCAAGGGGCGTCGGTGCCTTCCGCGTAAAGTTCGTAGCCCGCCCCCCCGCCTCCGTCGTTGCGTTTGGTGACGATGCCCATGGGATTTTGGAATGCGGCATCGCCGGTTCGTCTCACCCAGGCAGTGATGGTGAGGCTGCCGGAGCCAATGTCCAGATGGTCGCCGTCATCAATATTGGTCTCGTCATCATCGCCGTCAAATAGCAGGCTGGTCCCGACTCTTCCGGGAGCCCATACCGGGTCCTCAGTTTCAACGGTGTCGTCTGAGCCCAGCCAGCCCGAAAAATCGTACCCGCTGGAGTCTTTAAAGTACTGTCCGTCAATACCATTGTCGTCCATTTTCCACCAGCCGACCGGGGGATTGCCGCCGAAGCCTTCAGAGTCGTGGGTGCCCAGGACGCCGCCCAGAGCCGCGCCAGAGCCGGCGTTGGCGTCTATCAGGATTTCGGAGGGGGAGAGGGCAAAGTTGTAGATTTTGAGTTCGTCGATGTAAGTCAGAAGCCCGGAGGTGGCTTTGTGGGATTCGCCGACCTGGAAGTTGGCCGTGGAGGCCGTGAGGCCATCACTGGGGATAGTACCGGTGACGGAGCCGCTCAACAGACGGCCGTTTTTGTAGACTTTGATCCGGTCGGCAGCAGCAGCCGTGGCGTCATACACGACGGTGATGTGCTGCCAGTTGGCGTAGGTCGCGGCGGCGGTGAGGTCGGCATTGTTGGTGGTGTAGTAATTGGCGGTGTCGGTGACGGTGTCGGCGATATAAACCCGCAGTTCGTCAGAGTTGGTGGCATCGGTTTGGATGAGAAACGTCTCCTGGCTGGTGTTGGATTTGGAGACGATGGCGCGGGTGGTGGCCAGAGTTTGGGGGTTGAGCCAAAAGCCGGCGGTCAGGCCTGTCAGACTGTCAAAGAAAGAGGGATCGGATCTGGTAATGTCGTCTGTGGTCGTGTCGATATTAATACAGCCGTTGAGTTTGCAGCCGCCGGAAGTGCTGTTTTCTAGTCTCCAGGCGGTACCGGTGGCGGTGCCGTCCAGGGTTTCGTCTGAGCCGAGGCTGTTGGCCGTGCTACCCTGCTGTTCGTCGAATTTCCAGCGGATGACGGATGAGGAGATGGGACTGCCCCCGGCCGGATGCCCGGCATTCATGTCCTCAACGACTTGCTTTGGTGTGCGGGCGTAGTTGTAAATTTTGACGTCGTCGATGCGGCCGGGAAACCCATTGATACCGCCAGTGACTGGGACACATGCCCCGGCATCGCCACAGGCATTGCCGATGTTGAAAGCGATGGCGTTGGCGGCAGTCCCAGTAACCATGGTGCCGCTTCTGACGGAGGTAGAGTCAACACCGTCGATGTAGATGCGACTGTTGGCAGTGCTGGTTCTGTCGATGACTCCGGCCACGTGGTGCCAGGTTCCAACCGACACGGCGTTTTGGGCAGTATAGGCTTCAAAACCGGTACCTGCAGTGGTGGAAACGACGATAGACAGTTCGTTGGTATCATAGAAAATCAGCTGATAGCCGGGGCTAGTGGAGTATCCGGCAACGCCATTATCATACTTGTGGACTATGGTGTCGGTGGAATCGCTGGAATTTCTGATGATCCAGGCTTCGATGGTGAAACTGCCTGTGCCAATATCCAGGGTGCTGTTGTCGTCGACTATGACGACGTCGTCATCGCCGTCAAAGTTTAAGCCGGCGCCGACTTTCCCGGTACCCCAAGTGGGATCATTTACCGCGGCGGAGGCGCTGTCCCCCAGGGTTCCGGAAAAACTATTGCCGGATGAGTCAGCAGCCGTTTGGCCGGCGTTGTTGTCCAGCTTCCAGTGGCCGATGGGGCCGGGGGCGAAGTTATAAAGGGCGGAGACTTCGGCGGGGGAGAGGGCGCGGTTGTAGACGCGGGCTTCGTCAATAGCTCCATTAAAGTATTCGGGGCCGGCCAGAAAGGCACCGATGTCAAAGGTGGCGGTGGTGGCAAGTGAGGTTGAGCTTAGGGCCTCCGGGGTGCCGTCGGGGAGGCCATCTACAAAGGCCTGGCCGTTGCCATCCCGGTCGAAGGTGCAGCCGACCAAATGCCAGGTCGTGGTGTCAGTGATGGTGGTGGTACTGGCAAAATTGGTGGAATTTATTTGGCATTCCAGAGCACCTGAACCAGAGGTAAAGCGCATGTGGTATCCATCTGAGGTGCTGTCTTTTTTGGCGACGACGTAATGGGACCCGGTGGCTCCTCGCCTAATCCAGGCAAAAAGGGAGAAATCCTGGGTGGAGCCGTCGAAGCGTAAGGTAGCGGCATCCGCAAAGGTGACGTAGTCCCCGGTGCCATCCAGGGTGATGGCGTTGCCGAATTTGCCAGCGGTGTTGGTGGCATTGCCGGTCCAAGTCCCGTTGTTGGTATTGCCGGAGGAGTTAACCGCCGGGGTGGCAGTCTCGTCCATTTTCCAGTAGCCTACGAGCCCCTGGGAGAGGGACTTGGCGGTGTCGGGGCCGAAGGAGGCGGAAGTGCCTTTGACGGCGCCCCGGGAGGCGAAGTCGGTTTTGATCTGGTCGGTAGATTTGGCGAAGGAGTAGTACTTGACCTCGTCGATGAAGCCATCCCAGCCGTTGGTGCCATTGTCAAAGTCGTTGCCCACGGTTACGGGGGCGTTGGTGCCGTCGAGGGAAGTGGAGGTGATGCCGGTTTGGGTGTCCAGGAGATTACCATCTATATATATCTGGATATTGGTGGTGGAGTTCTTGACGGCGGTGACATGGTGCCATTGGGAGTCGGCATATGAAGTAGCAGTACAGGCGTTGTCATTGGGGAAAGTACCGGCCACGGCGTCAATCCCAAAGCACATGAAGCCTGAACTGTTCATGTAGAGTTTCCAGCCCACCCCGGCCACGGCGTCTACCCGGGAGATCAGGACATCCGCCCCGGCGGTACTGGTGTGCTTGAACCAGGCAGAGACGGTGAAGGAGCCCGTCCCAGGGAGAAACTCGGTGTCGGTAGAGTAAGACTTGGTAGCCCGATCAGCATCACCATCAAAGCCCAGGCACTTACCGGAGACACACAGGTCTTCGGTCTTAACGGCGGCGTTAGTAATGGTCAGGTCGTTGTTCTGAGTGGTGTAATCCTGGGCGGTGGAAGCAGACCCCTCATCAAAGCTCCAGTAAGATATTGGGGAGGGACCCTGGGTTTCCGAGCCGGCGGTCTGGGAGCCTAAGCCTGTGGCGGCGGTAGCAAAGTCTGCTGAGACAAAGCCGTTTTGGGCGTTAAGGTTTCCGTAGTACAGGTAGTAGTTGGAGGAGCCGGCGGGCAGGGAGTCAAAGAAGACGTGGATGTTGGCTGTCGAGTCACAATCCACCACGTAGTACTGGAGGAGCTTGCCTCCCGAGTCGGTAAACCTTAGATTGCCGCAGTCAGACTGGTACCGGGTGGTATCCGTGGCGTCAAAGGCGGGGACGGTGACATACACGTTGGTCTCCAGGGAGGTGTGGGAGGGAATGTTGATGGCTTTCCTGTACTCCCAGGAGTCGTCAAACCAGGCGGCCTGGACCGAAGGAGCAGTTAGTCTTAAAAACAATGCTCCAATTACAATGAAAGCAAGGAGACTAGTGAAGAAGGAATAAAGCCTCCTTCGGTGAATTTTCAAATTCCAATTTTCAACATCGACCTTTTGGTCGCGCTTCGCGAGCAAATAATTTAGTAATTTCATAATTTTCAAACTTGTCGGGATGAGATTCACACGCTTTAGTTGATGATCCACCACGAGAGACGGATGGGTGTGGGTAATGCGGTCGGGATGCGGATGGCAAATTGGCCGGCTTGGGTAGCTTCGGCGGCGACCGGGATCGGATTGCCTTCGGGAGTAACGAAGATACTGGAGTTGGTAGCTACGGCTGTGGTATCAATTAAGATTTCGGTCAAGCCGGCGGGAATTTCGGCTTTGCCAATCGACGCGGAGTTCACCTCGGGGGTGTCTCCGTCCACCCCCGAGGTGGGAGAGATATTTATTTTGGCGGCGGTGACACTCCCGGCGGTCGTGATGTTGCCCTGGTCGTCAATGGTGGTGACGCCGTTTTGGAAGGACAGGAGACCGGTCAGGGAAGAAATGTCGCCCAAGATGTCGTCGACCACGACGGTTCCGACCATGAGTTTGCCGGTAATACTGGTGTCAGCCAGAAGGGTGGTGCCGGAGACGGTGAGGTTGCCCGCCAGGGCGGAGTCTCCTACAACACCCAGCTGAGCTACTTCGACAGGGAAGGTGGAGACCAGCTTGGCGGAGTCGGAAGCAAATTCCCACAAGGAGTCGGGGGTTTGCAGGTTATCGACCACCTCGGTCAGGTCAGCCAGTTGGGCGGAGACGGAGGCGACTTGGTCATTGAGAATTGATAATTGAGAATTGAGAATGGACAATGAAATTTCGGGCTCGGCGGGAGTGGGTTTTGCAGAAACTTCAGTGGCAGTGATTGCGCCGGTGAAGGTGACATTGCCGGAGTCGTCGAAGGCCAAGGACTGGTCGGGATCGGCCCAGGCGTAGGAGACAAAGACCAGAACTTTGTCCTGGCCGGCTTCGGGAGTCCAGGATTCGAGAGCTTTGCCAACCATTAAGCCAGCGTGGTTGGCTTTGGTAGCCTGGCCGGGGGTTGAACTGGTAGTAACATAGTCTCCCAAGCTAATGGGAGGGGAATCAGGAGCGACTTTGACCAGGACGCGACCGGAGAGGGCAATAGGCTGGGGATTGTCTTCATCTTTAATGTTGTAACCGATACTGTTGAAGTCTCCGGCATCTTCTTTTTTGGAGACTATACCGATGACATTGGTTTGGAACGGTTGTAGGGTTTTAGTCAGGCGGGTCAGTTTTTGGCCGTCTAGAGTAGTGACCGGGAAAGCGGAAGGGGCTACAATGTCCCCGGCGGATACATCGGTAGTTACGGGGTACATTTCCATATAGTCGGCACTGACTGATCCGGAGCAATCAGTAATTTCCTGGAAGCCCGCTCCATTGGTAGGATGGCAGAGAGCAAAGGTGTCGGAATTCCTGACTGTGACAAAGGTGTTGCCGGCATTATTTATGGTGACGCGGGTGGTGCCGGAGGCGGAGGCGGTGAAGATGTCCCGGGTGCCGCCGGTTTCGTTGAGGATGGCCAGGGCGTGGTTGAGGGAAACGCCGTCAACCTGGAGGAGGCCGCGGGGGGATACGGAGCCGATGGATGAAGAGACGGTCAGGCCGCCATTGGTAGTCGTGTCCAGGATGGCCCGGCCGACGTTATAGGTCTGGAGGGTGAGGTTATTGGATTCACTGGACTCCCCTGTTTGGATGTATAAAGGGGCGTAAGATTTGATATAGGAGGCGGTTTGGTTGGAGAGGACCAGGTCGTAAGCGATGGTGACGTCCCCGGCGGCGGTAAAGGAATGGGGCAGGGCGGAGGTGATGGCAGTTTCGGAGACAGAGAAGAGATCAGACCCGGTGTCTTCGACTACAAACAAACTGCCGGTGGTTGATCCGTTGGTACCGATGTTTATGGAAAATAGATCGGCATTGGAGGTGGTGGAAGCGGGATTCCATTCGAACATGGCCAGGTGCCCTCCTGAGGTAAGAGCGGTGGAAGTGGAGCTGATATACAATCCTTCGCCCGTGGATAAACCGTTGGCTGTAATATTCAGCAAATTGGCGGTGGCTATGGAATTGGCGGCAACGTCGATTAAATTTTCGGTAGCCAGAACCCCCGACCAATCAATGTCAAATAGGCCACCGCGGGTGCCGGTGCCATCGAGATCAAAAGTAGCAACTGTGCCGGTAGTGTTTTGGTCGTTCACGCGAATGGCAGAGGCGGTCCTTGCAGACGATCCAGTTGTTATAACCAAGGCTTGGGAATTGACGGCCGTTGCGCCGGTATCAATATTGATGATTTCGCCGGTGGCGGCTTGGGCGCCCAGAGCAATGTCAATCATGTTGCCTGTAAATACGCCTGTGGTGTCGACTTCCATGAGCCAGCCGGCCTCGTCAGAGGTGGCGGCATTATTAATGTCGAAAATCTGGGTTGAGGTTGCGCCGGCTTCGATAGTTATGTCAAACACGTCTCCGTCGGAGTCCCCGGTGCCAGAGGCAAAAGACACAAAGTCGCCAGTGGTGGCTGTATTTCCGGAGTTGTCGTAAGCAATAACGTCGCCGGTAGATATCCCGGCAGTTTGGTCGAAATTGATGGCATTTCCGGTCCAGGCCGCGGAAGCGGAGACGCCCATGAGCCAGCCGGGGGTAGTGGAGGCAGCGGCATTGGCGACGACCATATTTTGGAGTGCTACGGCGCCGGCTGCGATATCAACATTGAAGACATCGCCAGTTTGGGCTGAGTTTCCAACGTTGATATCGAAGTAGTTACCAGTGGCCACCTGGGCGCCGGAAGTAAGGCTGATAAGGTTGGAAGTCCAGGCGGCGGAGGTAGTAATGTCGATGAAGTTTTGGCCGGCCAGGGCGCCGGTGAGATTCGCGTCCAGCAGGCCGCCGGCGGTTTCGGCGCTGTCCCATTGAATGGTGGGGACAGTGCCGGTGGTGTTGTTCTCATTAATGTCTATAAGAGCGACAGTGCGAACCCCGGCGGCCGGGGAGAGGTCAATGGCTTCGCCGGCTATTGGAGAGACGATGGCCAGGCCGGTGTCCCAGCCGGTGGCGACATTGATGGCAGTTTCGGTGGAGGCAGTGCCGGTAAAGGCTCCGATATTGATGGCGTTGACAGTTACGTTGTTGTCGCCGGTGGCGGCGTCGAAGGCCAGGAAGTTAATA